>Ga0315910_10003538_pt1 | contig 13267 bp, 9 predicted proteins | sample EdamamesoilMG_FD_204470 | JGI IMG/M metagenome (GOLD analysis project Ga0315910, IMG submission 204470) | Garden soil microbial communities collected in Santa Monica, California, United States - Edamame soil | ecosystem: Environmental > Terrestrial > Soil > Garden | place: USA: California... | reverse complement strand
CCGGATCCGCCGGCCAGGATGATGCCGCGCCGGTTCATACCGCGATCTTCTCCGTGCCGATGCGCTCGAGTTGGTAGCTGCCGTCGAGGACGCGCTGCCACCAGGCACGGTTGTTCAGGTACCAGTGCACGGTCTTCTTGAGGCCGGTCTCGAAGGTCTCCTGCGGTTTCCAGCCCAGTTCGCGTTCGATCTTGCCGGCGTCGATGGCATAGCGCGTGTCATGGCCGGGACGGTCGGTGACGAACTTGATGAGCTTCTCGTAGCCGCCCGGGCCCGACGCATGCGGAACCGCTTCCTGCAGGTGCGCGCAGATGAGCTTCACCACCTCGAGATTGCGCTTCTCGTTGTGGCCGCCGATGTTGTAGGTCTCGCCGGCCTTGCCGCGCGTCAGGACGGTCCACAGCGCGCGCGCGTGGTCCTCGACGTGCAACCAGTCGCGGATCTGGCTGCCGTCGCCGTACACGGGCAGAGGCTTGCCGGCCAGCGCGTTGAGGATCATGTGCGGGATCAGTTTCTCGGGAAAATGGTACGGGCCGTAGTTGTTCGAGCAGTTGGTGACCAGCACCGGCAGCTTGAACGTGCGGTGCCAGGCGCGCGCGAGATGGTCCGATCCGGCCTTGGTCGCGGCGTAGGGCGAGCTGGGTTCGTAGCGCGTGTCCTCGGTGAAATAGCCGCCGCCATCGGCGAGATCGCCGAAGACCTCGTCCGTCGAAACATGCAGGAAGCGGAAGGCCTCGGCGCGTGCGGCGGGCAGCGAGCGGAAGTATCCGAGCGCGGCACTCAGCAACTGGCCGGTGCCCAGCACATTGGTGCGCAGGAAGTCATCGGGAGCGTCGATGGAACGGTCGACGTGGCTTTCGGCGGCCAGGTGCATGACGGCATCGGGAGCATGCTGGGTAAACACGCGCTTGAGCGCGTCGCGGTCGCAGATGTCCACCTGCTCGAACTTGTAGTTCGGTGAACTCGAGACCGGCGCCAGGGATTCGAGATTGCCGGCGTAGGTGAGCTTGTCGACGTTCACCACGCTGGCCTGGGTATGACCCAGCAAATGACGGATGACGGCCGAGCCAATGAAGCCCGCGCCGCCAGTAACCAGAACCTTCATCTCGCACTCCCTAAGAAACTGGCTGGCGAGAATCGTGCGTGGACTGGGGGGCGTCAACCCAAGCGGACGCCCGGATTGCGACTTGTGCGACGCGTTCCGGCTTTTCTTCGACCGCGTCACAAATCCGGTAGCGCTGTAAGTTTTTCCGTCAGTCCATGTCGGCAAATCCTACACAATGCCGCCCGCACCCCATACCGACCCCTAAAGAGTGCCCCGGCCGATGGTAGCCATCCCGCTACGAATCAGTTTCCTGAGCTGCGCGCTGGCATACGCCACCGTGGCCATCATGCTGCGCCCGGGTCGGGCGGCGGGTGGTGCGCCGCGCATGCGCCTGCGGGTCGCCTGCCTGGTGACCGCCGCCTGGGCCCTCACCGGGTTGTGGTTCGCGGGCCAGGGTCTGCCGCGCATGGGCTTCGGCCTGCTCTCGTCGGTCCTGCTGCTGGCGGTCTGGTTGTGGCAGCTCGAGCCGCTGGGCCGCTGGCTGCACCAGCCCGAGTGGTTCCTGCGACTGCTTCGCTGGTTCGGGCTGGGCATCACGGTGTTCAGCGCCCTGGCCATGGCATCGCCGGCCGACTGGCATGCGGTGGAAGCCTTCGGCCGCTGGATTCCGTTGTGCGGATTGACGCTGGCCGCACTCGGACTGTTCGCGCTCGAGCAGGCCTATCGAAACGCACCTGAAGCCGCTTCGGCTGCCATGCGCTGGTTCTGCCTGGGCATCGGCGGATTGTTCGTGGTCGAACTGGTGGGCCTGGCGCAGGTGCTGCTGGTGGGCAAGATCCCGAACGAACTGTGGACCGCCCGCGGCGCCATCTATGCGGCCTGCGCGCTGGCGATCGCGCGCGGCGCGCTGCACATGCCGAAGTGGTCCTTCGGCATCTCGATCTCGCGCCACGTGGTGTTCTACACGACGTCGTTCACCGCTATCGGCGCCTACCTCGTGGTGCTGAGCTTCGTGGGCTGGCTGCTGCTGCGGGAGAACAGCTGGGGTCCGACGGTGCAGCTCCTGTTCGCGCTGCTCGGTGGCTTGATGCTGGTGGCGCTGCTGTTCTCAGGTTCGATGCTGCGCCGCTGGCGCGTGTACATCAGCACGCATTTCTATGCGCACCGCTATGACTACCGGCGCGAATGGCTGCGCTTCATCCGCACGCTGTCGGAGGCGGGCGGCGAATTCACGGTGGCGCAGAAGTGCATTCGCGCGGTGAGCCAGATCGTGGAGAGCCCGCGGGGCGTGTTGTGGCGCCGGAACGATCTTGGCACCGGCTTCGAATTCGGCGATTCCCACGGTCTCGAGCGCATTCCCTGCCTGGGCGCGGTGGTGTCGGAGAGCGATGCGCTGCCGGTCTACCTGGAGCGCACCGGGTGGCTCATCGACCTGGTCGAGTTGCAGCGCAATCCCGCGCTCTACGACGGGCTGTCGATCGACGCCGCGCACTACGGCGTGCCGACCAATGGTCTCATCGTTCCGCTGATGCACATGGAACGACTGTACGGCTGGCTGCTGCTCGACCGCCCGCCGGAGATGAGCAAGCTCACCTTCGAGGACCGCGACCTGCTCAAGACCGCGGGCAGGCAGATCGCCGCCTATCTATCGCAGCACGACGCCGACGTGCGGCTGGCCGCGGCCAGCCAGTTCGAGACCTACAACCAGATGACGGCGTTCATGATGCACGACCTCAAGAACCTGGCCGCGCAGCTGCAGCTGGTGTCCCAGAACGCCACGCAGCACCGGCACAACCCCGAATTCATCGACGACGCCATGCAGACCGTGGGCGCGTCGGCGGCGCGCATGACCCGGCTCATCAACCAGCTCAAGGGTGCGCCCGACAGCGGCACCATGAACACCGCCGAGCTCGCCGACATCGCGCAGCGCGCCGCCAAGCGTTGCGACTCGCGCGCGCCGGTGCCGCGCGTCACCGCCATCGAGCGGCCGACCATCTTTGCCGACGTGGAGCGGCTCGGCAGCGTCATCGAACACGGCATCCGCAATGCGCAGGACGCAACGCCGCCCGCCGGCGAAGTGCGCATCGAGGTCGACCGCGTCGACGATCATCCCGTGGTGCGCATCATCGACACGGGTTGCGGCATGGACCAGGCCTTCGTGCGCGACCGGCTGTTCCGGCCGTTCGACACGACCAAGGGCACCAAGGGTATGGGAATCGGCGCGTTCCAGATGCGGGAGTACATCCGCAGCCTGGGCGGGTCGGTGGACGTTCAATCGGTACCGGGGAAAGGCACGTGCATCACGATGCATTTTCCCGTGCAGGCAATCCAGCCGCAGATGCAGCTGGCCAGCAGGATCGGGTAGTTAGTTATGCACGATGACGACAAGTACAGGACATTGCTGGTGGTGGAGGACGATGCCGCCCTCCGCTCGCAGTTGCGCTGGAGCTTCGAGGGTTACAAGGTGCTGCTGGCGGAGAACCGCGCGCAGGCAATCGCCGCCGTGAGGCGCAGCGAGCCGGCCGTGGTGCTGCAGGACCTCGGGCTGCCGCCGGACGCCGAGGGCACGGCCGAGGGCCTGGCGACGCTGCAGGAGATCCTCGAGATCGCGCCGCGCACCAAGGTCATCGTCGTGACCGGCAACCACGTGCGCGACCGCGCGGTGAAGGCCGTGGCGCTCGGCGCCTACGATTTCTACGAGAAGCCGGTGGACGTGCAGGTGCTGCAGCTCATGGTCAGCCGTGCCTTCCACATTGCGCGCCTCGAGGCCGAGGTCGAGCGCCTCAGCAGCGCGGCCAGCCAGAACGGCGTCCAGGGCATCATTGCGACCGATCCGGCCATGCTCAACGTGTGCCGAATGCTGGAAAAAGTGGCGCCGGCCGATGTCGGCGTGCTGATCCTCGGCGAGAGCGGCACGGGCAAGGAACTGCTGGCGCGCGCCATCCACGACCTCAGTCCGCGGCGGCAGAAGCGCTTCCTGGCAATAAACTGCGCGGCCATCCCCGAGCAATTGCTCGAAGCCGAATTGTTCGGCTACGAGAAGGGCGCGTTCACCGGCGCGGTCAAGACCACGCCGGGCAAGATCGAATACGCCGACGGCGGCACGCTGTTCCTCGACGAGATCGGCGACATGCCGCTGTCGCTGCAGGTGAAGCTGCTGCGCTTCCTCCAGAACAAGGTCGTCGAACGCGTCGGTGGCCGGCAGGAACTGCCGGTGGACGTGCGCATCGTCGCGGCCACCAACCAGAACCTCGAGAACTTCATCAAGGAGCAGCGCTTCCGCGAGGACTTCTTCTACCGCCTCAGCGAAGTGACCATCCGGGTGCCGCCACTGCGCTCGCGGCCGGCCGACATCATGGCGCTGAGCCACGTGTTCCTCAAACGGTACACGGCGCGCAACGGGCGCCCGAAGCGCGGCTTTTCCGACGATGCCGTGTCCGCGCTCAATGCCCACGCCTGGCCGGGCAACGTGCGCGAACTGGAGAACAAGGTGAAGGTAGCCTGCCTGCTGGGTGACGACAGCCTGGTGTCGGCCGTCGATCTCGGGCTGACCGCGCCCGAGAAGGACGCGCTGCCGCTCAATCTCAAGGAAGTGCGCAGCGAGGCGGAACGCAGCGCCATCCGCCAGGCCATGCTGATCGCCGACGGAAACATTTCGCGCGCCGCGGAGCTGCTGGGCATCTCGCGACCCACCCTGTACGACCTGCTGGCCCGCCTGGGCTTCGCGGGATATGAACGGCCAGAATCAGTGGGGGAATCGCGATGATGCGCGGTGGTCGGTTGATGATGATGGCGGGCGCCTGCGTGGCAGCGCTGCTGCTCGCGGGCTGCGGCGGCGACCCGTCGCCGGCGGCCGAGGTGGCGCGCGGCCAGGAGCTGGTCGAGGCCGGCAAACCCGGCGAAGCGCGCGTGCGCATGAAGGCCCTGCTGGCGGAACACCCGGACACCGCCGCGGCGCGCCTGTTGCTGGCGCGCCTTGCGCTGGATGGCGGCGAGGTGCGCGTCGCCGCGGAGGAATTCTCGCAACTCACCGCGGAACAGCAGCGCGACCCGGCCGCACGCACGCTGCGGCTGCGAATCGACCTGGCGCAGGGCGATCACGCCAAGGTGCTGCAGGCCTTCGAACGCGGCGAAGTGACGGTAGATAGTCCGGAGCGCGCGCGCCTCAAGGCCACCGCGCTGCGCTACTCGGGTGCGCCGGCCGAAGCGCTGGAAGTCCTGCGCGCCGCGGTCGCCGCGACGCCGCGGGATGCGGCGCTGGTGGTGGAGCTGGCCGAGACCCTCGCAGCCATCGGCAACCTCCAGCAGGCGCGGTTCGAGCTCGACAGTTTCCTCAAGGAAGTGCCGGCACAGCCCGACGCGCTGGCGACCCGCGGTGCCCTGCACCTGCGCACCGGCGCGACCAAGCTGGCGGTGGAGGACCTGCAGGCGTCGCTCAAGGCAGCCCCGGCGTCCTGGAATCCGCTGACGCGCGTCAACGCGCAGATGATGCTGGGCGAATCGGCGCTGGCAGCTGGCAACGCCGCGCTCGCCAAGGAACAGCTCGCGGCCATCGAAGCCGATCACCCGGGTGCGCTGGCGTCGAGCATGCTGGCCGCGGACATCGCGCTGTACGAAGGCCGCACGGGCGATGCCGCGGATGCGTTGCAGCTGGTGGCAAAGGCCGTCCCCGACAATTCGCGCGTCATCTACATGCTGGCCGATGCCTGGGTGCGCGGCGGCAACACCGCGCGGGCAATCGACCTGCTCGAGCGGCGCGTGCGCGAGGCTCCGGGCGATGCCACGGCGCGTCGCATGCTGGCCCGGCTGGTGCGCGATTCGCGCCCCGATCGCGTGGTCGAATTGCTCGGCGACCTGCCGCGCGAGGAGAACGCCAACAATTCGGACGCCGACAGTTTGCTGTCCGCCGCGCGCGAAGCGCAGGAGCAGGCCAGCGACGCACTCGAGCAGCTGCAGAAAAAGGTGGCGGCCAAGCCCGATGATCGCGAGCTGCAGATGGAGTTGGCCCTGGCCTACCTGCGCAACGGGCAACCCACGCGCGCGCTGACGACGCTCAAGCCACTCAACGCCACGCTCACCTCGCCCAACGCCGCGACGCTGGAGATGCGCGCGTACTACGCCGCCGGCAATGAACGCGAAGCCAACCGGCTGGTGGCCACCTTGCTGCAGGCCACGCAGGCCAGCATCGAAACGCTGCTCGGCGCAGCCGACGCCGCACAGGCGGCGGGCCGGCAGGACGCGGCGCTGCGCCTCATCGGCGAAGCCCTGCGTCGCGATCCCAAGCACGCCGGCGCGCTGATCCGGCGTGCCAACGTGGAATTCCTCGAACGCGACTACCCGGCGGCGGAGAAGACGCTGCAGGAACTGGTGGCGCTCAAGCCGGATGACGTGCGTGCGCGTGCGGCACTGGCGCGCGTGGAAGAAGCCAGCGGCGATCTTGCGGCGGCGAAACAGGCGTTGCAGGCGGCCGTGAAGGTGGCGCCCGGGCAGCCCGAGCCCGCGCTGATGCTGGCCGCGCTGCTGCTGCGCAATAGCGAGGCGGACGCGGCCTCGGACGTGTTCGACGAACTCATCGCCGCGGCCAAACCCGATGGCATGGCCGCCAATGCCGCAGGTCTCATGCTGCTGCGCGTGAAGCGCCCGGCGGAGGCACGAGCCCGTTTCGGACAGGCCACCGTGCAGGTGCCGAACGAGGCGGTGTTCTGGTTCAACCTCGGTCGCGCGCAGGTGCAGGCCGAAGACCAGCAGGCCGCGATGCAATCCTTCGAACGCGCCGCCACGCTGCGGCCCGACTGGACGGAAGCCAATACCGCGGCCATCCAGCTCAACCTCGAGGCCAAGCAGCTGGCGCGCGCGCGCGAGCTCACGCGCGCGTTTTCGGAGCGGCTGCCCTCCGATCCCATGGCCTGGATGATGCGCGGCAAGGTGGCGCTGGCCGAGGGCAACGCGACCGATGCCATCGCGGCGTTTGCCCGGTCGTATTCGCTGCGGCCCAGTGCCGTCGCGGCGGTGCGCGAATTCCGCACGCGCGAGGCCAGCGCGGCCCTGCGGCCGGCGCAGCCCCTGCTCAACTGGCTGACGCAGGAACCCACGGACCTCGACGTGCGCCGCATCCTCGCGCAGTACTACCAGCGCACTGGCGCCAACAAGGAACTGGTGGCGCAGCTCGAGAAAATCCTCGCGATCACGCCGAACGACGCGGTCTCGCTGAACAACCTGGCCTGGGCCATCCTGAAGACCGACGCGCCGCGCGCCGAGTTGCTGGCACGTCGCGCGCACGCCATCGCGCCCCAGCAGCCGGCATTCGCGGACACCCTGGGGGCCGCGCTCATCGCCAATGGAAAGTATGCGGACGCCGTGAAGGTGCTGGATGCCGCCGTGCAGGGCCTGCCCAAGGACGCCTCGGTGCGCACCCGCTACGCGGTCGCACTGGCACGTTCCGGCGACACCGGCGCGGCCAAACGGGAATTGAAGGTCGCGCTCGGCGCCGAAGACAGCTTCGACGAACGCGCGACCGCGGAAAAACTGCTTCGGGAGTTGGGAACATGACGAGACGCTGGTACTGGGTACTTTCGGTGATGTTGTTGGGCGCGGCTCCGGCCGCGTGGGCGCAGGGCGCCGCCGCGCCGGCGCCCGCGGCGCCAGCCACCGCCGCCGCGGTCACCGATCCCGATTACCTCATCGGGCCGGGTGACATGCTGCAGGTGTTCGTGTGGCGCAATCCCGAGTTGTCGGTGTCGGTGCCGGTGCGGCCGGACGGCAAGATCTCCACGCCACTGGTGGAGGACATGATCGCGAGCGGCAAGACACCGTCGCAGCTGGCGCGTGACATGGAAGGCGTGCTGGCGGAATTCGTGCGCACGCCGCAGGTCAACGTCATCGTGACGCAGGCGCTGAGCAGTTTCAGCGCGGTCAAGGTCGTTGGCCAGGTGAAGACGCCCCAGGTGGTGCCCTACCGCAAGGGCCTGCGCATCCTCGACGTGGTGCTGGCGAGCGGCGGCCTCACGGACTTCGCGGCGCCGAATCGCGCCAAGATCGTGCGCACCACCGGCGGCAAGCAGTCCGAGATCAAGGTGCGGCTCGGCAAGCTGATGAACGGCGGGGACCTCGGCCAGAACGTCGAGCTCGAGCCCGGCGACGTGCTCATCGTCCCGCAGTCGATGTTCTAACTACAGGACACAAGCAATGAACGAACTCATAACCACTCTGTACGGCCTGGCCCGCGTGTTGTGGCGGCGCCGGTGGTTCGCGATGGTTGCCGCGTGGGCCATCTGCATCGCCGGATGGTTCGTGGTGGCGCTGCTGCCGGATCGCTACGAAGCCTCGGCGCGCGTCTACGCGGATTCGCGCACGGCGCTGCAACGCGTGGTCCAGGGCATCGCCATCGACCAGGATTTCGAAAGCGAGGTGCAGCTGATCCGCGAGGCGCTGCTGTCCCGGCCGCAGGTCGAGGCCGTGGCCCACAAGACCAAGCTGGATACCCGTGTCAGCACGCCGCAGCAGATGGACGCGCTGGTGACCAGCCTGCAGGAGGGCATCAGCGTGGTGGCCACCACGTCGGGTGACCGCAACGTGCGTCGTGCCGCCAACGAGAAGCGCGACATGATCTACACCATTTCGTACCAGAACGTGGACCGCAACAAGTCGGTCGAGGTGGTGCGCACGCTGCTCGACAACTTCGTGGAAGGCACCTTGAGCGGCAACCGCGCCGGCGCCAGCGAAGCGCAGCGCTTCCTCAACAAGGAAATCGCCGATCTCGAGAAACGCCTCGCCGAGGCCGAGGAACGCCTGGCGGAATTCAAGAAGCGCAATGTCGGCATGTTGCCCGCGGAAGGCGCGAGCGGCGACTACTTTTCGCGCCTGGCCACCGAGCGTGCCGGGTTGCAGCAGGCCAGGACCGACCTCGCCATCGCCGTCAGCCGGCGCGAGGAATTGCGCCGCCAGCTCGGCTCCGCCCGTCAGTACGTGCCGGGCACTTCGAGCGCGACGGGCGGTGGCGGGGGTTCCTCGTCGGACCTCTCGGCCCGCATCCAGCAGAGCGAGGCGGAGTTGCAGGACCTGCTGCTGCGCTTCACCGACAAACATCCCGAGGTCGTTGCGCTGCGACAGACCATCGTGGAGCTCAAGGCGCGCGAAGCCGAGGAACTCGCGACGCTGTCGCGCGGGGGTGCGGGTACGGGCGCCATCCGTTCGCTGAACGTGAACCCGGTGTACCAGTCGATCCAGACACAGCTGGCGCAGACCGAGGTGGACATCGCCGCGCTGCGCGGCGCCGTCGGCCAGCACGAACAGGAAATCGCGCGCCTCGGCGCATTCGTGGACTCCGCGCCCGAAGTGGAGCAGGAGTATTCGCGTCTGAACCGCGACTACGACGTCATCAAGGCGCAGTACGAGTCGCTGGTCAAACGCCTCGAGCAGGCCAAGGTCAGCGACAGCGCGGCGCAGAGCGGCATCGTGCGCTTCGAAGTCATCGAGCCGCCGCATTCCGCCGTCGCGCCGGTATGGCCGAATCGCGGCCTGTTGACCATCGCGGTGCTGTTCGCCGGCCTGCTGGTCGGTGCCATCGTCGCGCTGGTGCCGCAGTTCGTGCGGCCCACGTTCGACAACGTCAAGAGCCTGACCGAACTCACCGGCCTGCCGGTGCTGGGCGCCGTCAGCCTGCTGCCGAAGGCCGGCGAGCCCCTGCTGTTGCGCCAGGAGGTGCGGCGGCTGTCCTTCGCGGGCGGTGGCTTGGTTTGCGTGGCGGCCGCGTTGCTGGTCATCGGCGATGCCGGTGCCCGGGCCATCCAGAGTCTGCTTGCCTGAGGTAAACGTATGAGTCTCATCGAACTAGCACTTCAGCGCGTCAAGGCGGATTCGGCCAAGGGAGCCGCGGACAAGGGTGCGGCATATGCGCCGGCAGCCCCTGGCGGCGTGTCGCAGCGCCATGAGCCGGTGCCGGCGGCAGTGCCCGCGGCCGAGGTGCTCAATCCCGACATCCTCATCACCGAGGCCTTCCTGCGCGAGAACGAACTGGTCGCTCCGCAGAGCCACGAGCACCAGCAGCGCGCCGAGTACCGGCACATCAAGTACGGCCTGCTGCGCGACTTCGCGGCCACGGGCAGCAATCTCATCCTGGTGACCAGCGCGTTGCAGGGCGAAGGCAAGAGCTTCACGTCCTTCCACCTCGCATCGTCGCTGGCCAGCGAACGCGACTACACCGTGCTGCTGGTGGACGCCGACGTGATCCGGCCGAGCATGAGCCGCATGTTGGGCCGGGTAGATAGTCCGGGGCTCATGAACGCGGTCGCGGACGCCAATACCAACGTGGAATCGCTGATCGCCACGACCAACGTGCGCGGGCTGTCGTTCCTCAGCGCGGGTCCGCCGGACGAACGCGCCACCGAGCACTTCGCCAGCGTGCGCATGGGCGAGGTGATGCGGCAGCTGCTGTCGGTTCCCAACCGCATCGTGGTGGTGGATACGCTGCCGCTGCTGCTGACCACCGAGGCGCGTGCCCTCACGTCGCTGGGCGGCCAGACCGTGCTGGTGGTGCGTGCCGAGAGCACGCCGCAGGCCGCGGTGCTCGAGGCCGTGGAACTGCTGGGCGAGGGCACGAACGCGAAAGTGCTGCTCAACGCCGCGGTGCGCAGCAAGGCGCTGGAGTACTACGGCCTGGGCCACGGCTACGACTACGTTTCCAACCGGTCTCAGAAAGAATGATCGCCATGAAAACTTCGCAGCGACTGTTTGCCGGCCTGTCATTCCCCGCCATGGTCATCCTCGCGGCGGGTGGGGCCCGCGCCGAGGGATTCCAGTTCGGCGTGCGCGCGGGTGGCAACTATTCAGACAATGCGCTCCGGGTGCCCGAAGACGAGACCAGCGCGAGTTCGGGGATCGTGGGCATCGACTTCAGCGGGCAGAAGGAAACCGGCCGGCTGCGATACGACGCGTTCGGCAACGTCGAATACCAGCATTTCTTCGACGATGACGTGGACGACGAAACCTACGGACAGGCGGTGGCCACGTCGAGTTATGCCTTCGTGCCGGACCGCTTCCTGTGGTCGCTGTCCGGTTCCTACGGGCAGACGCGCGCCAACCTGCTGCGCCCCGTTGCGCCCGGCAACGTCGATGACGTGATCACGCTCTCCACCGGCCCGCAGGTCACGCTGCGGTTCGCCAATTCGCTCGAGGCCACGCTGGAAGGCCACTACGTGGTGGCCGACTACAGCGAAGAACCCTTCGACAGCGATACCGTCGGCGGTTCGCTGCTGTTCGGGAGGCGCGTGTCGGCACAGGGATTCCTCGGCATCGGAGGCTCGGTTGACGAAGTCAGCTACGACTTCGAAGCGCCCGGCCTCGAAGACTTCGATCGCAACGAGCTGTTCCTGCGTTTCAACGCGCGCGGCGCACGCACCACGCTCGACCTGGATGCCGGCTACACGACGGCCAAGGGCGACACCTTCGACCAGGATGGCCCGCTGTTCCGCCTGCATGGCACACGGCAACTCACACCGGGCCTGTCGGCCTACGCGGACTTCGTGCAGGAATTCCCGACCTCCAGCGGCGCCTCGTTCGCGCCGGGTTCGCCGCCGCAGCTCGGCACGGATTCCTCGGTGCTGACGGGCGGCCCGCGCAAGAGCCGGGACGCGGGCATCGGACTGCAGCTGGAGTCCGGGCGAACCGACGCGCGCCTGGGTTACGTGCTGCGCAAGGAAGAAGAGCTCGAGTCGGGAGACCGGCGCGATATCGATGTGGTGCGGCTCAGCGGCACCTACCTGTTCGCACCCCGCGCCAGCTTCACCTTGTTCGCCAGTTTCTCCGACGAAGAAGTCGAGGCGGTCGAAGCCGATGAGCAGATCTACGGTGGCCGGCTGAGCTTCCAGCTTGGCCGTCTCACGTCGCTGAGCGTTCGCCTGGAACATCGCAACCGCGACAGCGATGCGCTGAATGGCAACTACGACGAGAACGCGGGCGGCATTTTCCTGCGCTACGGTGACGCCACGGGCGCCGAAGGTTGGCGCTGAGTGGGTGTCGGGTTTTCTTGCAATCCGGGCGCGGGACGCAATTCCTGCCCGCGAAGATTCAAGGTAAGCGATTGTTCCTGATGAAAAAACTCTTTCTGGCACAGGCGTTGCATTTACATATCTGTAACGCGATACCGGACCCAAGCCGGAAGCAATCTAGGAGAGAGAAGTGAACAAGACCTTTAAATCGAGCCTGATGGCCCTGGGCCTGGTGGCCTGCTCGATCGGCGCCGCGCAAGCGTATCCGGCGGTGTGGAGCAGCAGCTATGACCCGAGCGATGTGTTGCTGGAGAAGGGCGATGCCCCGATCAAGTACACGCATGACCTGACGACCGGCCCGTACGGTTTCCGCGAAGGCGTGGACACCATCTACGGCGCGTCGCTGACGCTCTGGCTGTACGACGACAACCTGTTTGGTGACAACAAGTACCTGGGTGACGGTCCCGACACTGTGAAGTTCAACTTCGACAGCACGGGCTGGAGCACGGGTTCGGAAGTGGACGGCTGGGGCCTCAACCTCGGCTGGCTCGACGACATCCTGGAGCACACCTTCACGTTCAACTCGCTGACGGCCCTGCTGTCGGACGGGCTGCTCGACGTGTCGTTGAAGTCCGCCAAGGGTGACTTCAAGTTCGACAAGTCGCTGCTGGTGGCCTATGGCGACCGCGCCAAGGTGCCGGAACCGGCGACCGTCGCGCTGCTGGGTGCGGGCCTCCTGGGCTTCGCGCTGATCCAGCGCCGCCGTCGTCGCAACTCGGCGATCTGAGCGGGCTTTTGTTGATCTGAAAGCGGCGGGCTCCGGCCCGCCGTTTTTTTTGGGCGCGATTTGCCGGAATCCCGCCCTTAGGGCCTCCTTAGTGTGATGCACGGCTCGAATCAGGCCGGTACCCGGGGCCCGGGACACCCGCCCGGCTAGTCCATTCCCTAATCTCACGACCTTTCAAGGTGGCCGAAGCGGCGCGCCTGGGGGGTCTCGGATAGATGAGTGAGCTCGGGCGCAGGACGACGTGGCATTTCCTGCCGCAAACCGAAGGCCTGGCGCAGGAGTTCTCGGCGCACATGGCCCGGTTCTGGGCGTTGTGGCTGTCGCTGGTGCTGGCTCTCTGTGCCGCGGCCGTCGGCCTCTATACCGGGCTCGACCGGCTGGCCACGCGTTGGAACTATCCCTACGACCACAGTTGGCTGGTGCTCGGCATGACGGGCTGGCTGCTCCTGC
>Ga0315910_10003537_pt1 | contig 13271 bp, 14 predicted proteins | sample EdamamesoilMG_FD_204470 | JGI IMG/M metagenome (GOLD analysis project Ga0315910, IMG submission 204470) | Garden soil microbial communities collected in Santa Monica, California, United States - Edamame soil | ecosystem: Environmental > Terrestrial > Soil > Garden | place: USA: California... | reverse complement strand
GCCGACGGCAAGGGCTACGACTTCATCCACATGCCGGGCGGCGGCTCGCGCAAGCCGCCCACGCCCGAGACGCACGAGAAGCGCGAGCACTTCATCCGCATGCGCGGGCGCGACGTGTTCCGCTTCGCGGTCACCTACATGGGCGAGATGGTGCGCAAGATGATCGAGGGCCACTCCCCCGAGGAGGTCACGGTCGTCGTGCCGCACCAGGTCAACAAGCGCATCATCGAGGCCGCCCTCGAGCGCCTGGAGATCCCGCCCGAGAAGGTCGTGGTCAACATCGAGAAGTACGGCAACAGCTCGGCCGCCACGGTCCCGCTGGCGCTGGACGAGGCCCTGCGCGAGGGCCGCATCGAGAAGGGCAAGCTCGTGGTCCTGGTGGCCTTCGGCGCCGGACTGACCTGGGGCGGGTCGCTGATCCGCTGGTGAGCACGGACCCGTCGACCACGGAGGCGAGGATCGAGGCAAGGATGAAGACCGCCGTACTCTTCCCCGGACAGGGCGCGCAGTTCCCGGGCATGGGCCGTGACTGGGTCACGGCCTTCCCGGCCGCCGCGCGCGTCTTCGAGCGCGCCGAGCGCGCGCTCGGCTTCGCGCTGCGCGAGGCCTGCTGGGATCGCGGCGAGGAGGTGCACCGCACCGACATCGCCCAGCCCGGGATCCTGACGACCAGCGCGGCCATCGTGGCGGTGCTGGTCGAGCGTGGGCTCGATCCGGCGCGCACCACGCTGACGGCCGGGCTCTCGCTGGGCGAGTACACGGCCCTGTGGTACGCGGGCGCGCTCGAGCTCGAGGACGCCGTGCGCCTGGTGCGCCTGCGCGGCGAGGCCATGCAGGCCGCCAGCGAGGCCTGCCCGAGCTCGATGACCAGCCTGATGGGGGCCACGCCCGAGCAGGCCGAGGCCCTGGCGGCGGTCGGGCGCGCCCACGGCATCTGCGCCGTCGCCAACCTGAACGCACCGGGTCAGGTCGTGCTCTCGGGCGAGATCGCGGCCCTGGCCGCGGCCGAGGCCGCCGCCCCGGGCCACGGGGTGAAGCGTGCCGTGCGCCTGTCGGTCGCCGGCGGGTTCCACTCCGAGTGCATGCGCCCGGCGGCCGAGCGCCTGGAGCGCGCGCTGGCCGAGGTCGCGTTGCGCCCGCCGCGCATCGCCTTCGTCAGCAACGTGACGGCCCGGCCGCTCTCGGACCCGGCCGAGATCAAGGCCGCCCTCGCGCGCCAGGTGTGCGCGAGCGTGCTGTGGGAGCGCTCGATGCGCCACGCGCTCGGCGCGGGCATCGCGGACTTCCTGGAGCCCGGGCCCGGCAACGTGCTGAGCGGTCTCCTGCGCCGGATCACCAAGGACGGCGGCCCCGAGGCGCGCGTGAAGAGCGTCCAGACCCCGGCTGATCTGGACGCCGGAGCGTGAGGCTGGCGCCGTTGCACCCCCCCAGGGGCCTGGCTATAGTCCGCCCGGGATGAGCACCCCCCCGGACACGGGTCCCGCGCTCGAGCGTTTCCTCGAAGGCAAGGTCGCGCTCGTGACCGGCGCCTCGCGCGGCATCGGCCGCGCCATCGCCGAGCGCCTGGCGGCCCGCGGGGCCAAGCTGGCCTGCATCGCGACCGAGGCCAAGAACTGCGAGGCGACCGTGGCGGCCTGCCGGGCGCAGGGGGTCGAGGCCCAGGCCCTGGGCGTCGACGTGTCCAGCACGGCGGCCGTGGCCCAGGTCGTCGAGCAGGTCCAGAAGGAGCTGGGCGAGCCCCACGTGCTCGTCAACAACGCCGGCCTGACCCGCGACCAGCTCCTGCTGCGCATGAGCGAGGAGGACTTCGATCGCGTCCTGGCGGTCAACCTCAAGGGCGCCTGGAACTTCCTGCGCGCCGCGGCCCGCCCGCTGATGAAGAGTCGCGGCCGCATCGTCAACATCTCCTCCGTCGTCGGCCTGACGGGCAACGCCGGGCAGGCCAACTACGCCGCCAGCAAGGCCGGGCTGATCGGCCTCACGCGCTCGGTCGCCAAGGAGCTCGCCGCGCGCGGCGTGTGCGTGAACGCCGTGGCCCCGGGCTTCATCCAGACCGACATGACCGCGCAGATCGGGGAAGCCGCCGCTCAGGAGTTGGCTTCCTCCATCCCGTTGAAGAGAATCGGAACCCCCGAAGAGATCGCTCTCGCCGTCGACTTCCTGGTCGGGCCCGGTGGCGCCTACGTCACCGGCCAGACCCTCGTCGTGGACGGCGGGCTCAGTCTCTGACGTCCCCCCCCGGGCTCGAGCGCCCACCCACCCTGATGGACCCGAACGCCAAGACAATGACGAACCCTTCGATCGAAGAGCGCGTCAAGCGCATCGTCTGCAACCAGATGGGCACGTCCCCGGACAAGATCGGCAACGACACCTCGTTCGTGAACGACCTGGGGGCGGACTCCCTGGACACGGTCGAGCTGGTGATGGAGTTCGAGGACGAGTTCGAGATCTCCATCCCCGACGAGGACGCCGAGAAGATCCAGACCGTCGGCGCTGCGATCGAGTACATCAAGTCGAAGTCCTAGGCCGCGCCCGGGGGCGCGTGTGCCGCCGCGTGCGGCGCAGGACGTCCCCGCCGGGCCGTTTTCTCCTCGCAGGGACCGCAGAGCATGCGCCGCGTCGTCATCACCGGACTGGGCACGGTCAACGCCCTCGGTCCGGACGTCCGCACGTCCTGGCCGCGCCTGCTGGCCGGCGAGAACGGCGTGCGTCCGATCGAGCGCTTCCCGGTGGAGGACCTGACGGTGCGCTTCGCCGCCTCGGTCGACTGGAACCCGGAGGAGCTCTTCACGGGCCCCGAGTTCCGAAAGCTCGACCCCTTCACCATGTTCGCCCTCAAGGCGACCGAGGAGGCCCTGAAGGATGCCGGGCTGGATCCGCGGGCGGAGCCGGAGGAGGTGCGCGAGAGCTTCGGCGCGATCGTGGGCACCGGCATCGGGGGCATCTCGGGCATAGTCGAGCAGCACACCGAGATGATCGAGCGCGGCCCGCGGCGCGTCTCGCCGCACTTCATCCCGAAGATCATGGCCAACGCGGTCAGCGGGCAGGTCGCGATCCGCTTCGGGCTGCTCGGCACGGCCTTCACGACCTCCAGCGCCTGCGCCTCCTCGGGCCACGCGATCGCGATGGCGCTGCAGGCCATCCGCTGCGGCGAGGCCGACGTGGTCGTGACCGGCGGGGCCGAGTCGGCCACCACGCGCCTCTCGGTGGCCGGCTTCGCCAACATGAAGGCGCTCTCGACGCGCAACGAGGCGCCCGAGCACGCCTCGCGCCCCTTCGACAAGGACCGTGACGGCTTCGTGATGGGCGAGGGTGCGGGCATCCTCGTGTTCGAGGAGCTCGAGCGCGCGCGCGCCCGCGGGGCGCGCATCTACGCCGAGGTCAAGGGCTACGGCTCGACCGACGACGCCTACCACATCACGGCCCCCAAGGAGGACGGCGCCGGCCCGGCGCGCGCCTTCCGGCTGGCGGTCAAGATGGCCGGCATCGACCCCGAGACGGTCGACTACGTCAACGCCCACGGGACCTCGACGCCCTACAACGACGCGATCGAGACGCGTGCCCTGAAGAGCTACTTCGGCGCCCATGCCCGGCGCCTGGCGATCTCCTCGACCAAGTCGATGATCGGGCACCTGCTGGGGGCCTCCTCGGCGGTCGAGCTGGTGGCCACGGCCCTCTCGATCCACCAGGGCCGCATCCACCCGACGCGCAACCTGACCACCCCCGATCCCGAGTGCGACCTGGACTACGTGCCGGGGGCAGCGCGCGAGCTCACCATCCGCAACGCCCTCTCGAACTCGCTCGGCTTCGGCGGCCACAACATCTCGGTCTGCATCGGCCAGGTCGACTGAGGACGGTTACGATTTCCTTCCCGGACGCCGCGCGCGTCCTTCCCCTCGAGAACAGGAGCCCCCGTGCACCGCAAGCTCAAGGAACTGCTCCACGACTACAAGCGCGATGTCTTCCAGCTCGCCCACCACCAGAAGGACGTCGAGAGCATCACGCAGGAGTGCATGCACATCACGGAGGACGTCCTCCAGCAGCACTACCGCTATCACTTCCACAAGCTGCCGGACGCCAACCGCGCCGAGATCATCAACATGATCAGCAACTACGTGCGCGAGGCGGTGCTGCCGCCGGTCGTGGGCAAGATGGCCGAGCGCCACGTGGTGCTGGAGCGGCGCGTCGCGGCCCTCGAGAAGCTCCTCGCCCACAGCCTGGAGCTGCTCTCCGAGGCCCAGTCGCTCGAGGGCACGCGTTCCTGAGCGCCGGACCGAGCCGGCGGCCGCTCGCTCCGCCGGCGCCGCCATGAAGGCCGTCACCGATCTGCGCCGTGCCCTGCTGGAGGCCGGCCAGGGACACGTCCTCGAGCGCCTGCCGCGCCTCGATCCGGCCGCGCGCGAGCGGCTGCTGGCCCAGGTCGCGCGCCTCGACCTCGCGCTGCTCGCGCGCCTCGCCCGGCTGATCGCCGCGGGGCCTGCGCCGGTGGGGGGGAGCTTCGAGCCGCCCGAGGTCTTCGCGCCTCGACGCGCGGGGAACCAGGCGCGCGCAGCCCGCGCCCGGGAGATCGGCGGGGAGCTCCTGCGGGCCGGGCAGGTGGGCTACGTGCTGGTCGCCGGCGGCCAGGCCTCGCGCCTGGGCTTCGAGGCGCCCAAGGGGGCCTTCCCGATCGGTCCGGTGACCAGCCGACCGCTGTTCGCGTTCCACGCCCAGCGCCTGCGCGCGGCCCAGCGGCGCCACGGCGTGCGCACGCCCTGGTACGTGATGACCAGCGCCGCCAACGACGCCGACACGCGCGCCTTCTTCGCGCAGCACCGGCACTTCGGCCTGGATCCGGAGGACGTCTTCTTCTTCGTGCAGGACATGCTGCCGGCCCTCGATCCAGAGGGGCGCGTCCTGTTCTCGGCCCAGGATTCCCTGTTCCTGGCCCCGAACGGACACGGCGGCTGCCTGCTCGGGCTGGCGAGCTCGGGCGCCCTGGCGGACATGCGCCGGCGCGGGATCCGGCAGCTCTCCTACTTCCAGGTCGACAACCCGCTGGCGCGGCCGGCCGATCCGCTCTTCCTGGGGCTCCACGCGGAGGCCCAGGCCGGCATGTCGTCGAAGGTGGTCGCCAAGCGCGACGCCGGCGAGAAGGTGGGGGTCCTGGGGCGGGTGGACGGGGTCCTGGGCTGCATCGAGTACTCGGACCTGCCGGGCGAGCTGCGCGAGGCGCGCACGCCCGAGGGCGAGCTGCGCTTCCGCGCCGGGAACATCGCCGTGCACGCCCTGGCGGTCGACTTCGTGGAACAGGTCGCCGGCGGGGGGCTCGAGCTGCCCTGGCACCTGGCGAAGAAGTCGATGCGCGTGGTCGAGGCCGACGGCAGCGTGGTCGAGCGCAGCGGGTACAAGTTCGAGACCTTCGTGTTCGACGCCCTGGGGCGCTCGCCGCGCTCGGTCGTGCTCGAGGTCGAGCGCCAGGAGGAGTTCAGCCCGGTCAAGAACAAGAGCGGCGAGGACTCGCCCGCCTCCTGTCGCGCCGACCTGTGCCGCATGTTCGCCGGCTGGGTGCGGTCCGCGGGCCTCGCGCTCCCGCCCGCCGATGCCCAGGGAATCCACCCGGTCGAGGTGGATCCGCTCGTGGCGGAAACGCAGGATGAATTCCTCGCCCACCGAGGTTTGCATCCGGATGTCCGCCCCGACGGCCACTACTACGGCTGAGCTCCCGGCCGGGAGCGCTGCTCCGGCCACGCGGAGCTGCGGGCTCGAGCGCGCGACCGTGGCGGTGCTGATGGGGGGACGCTCGAGCGAGCGCGAGGTCTCGCTGGCCTCGGGCCGCATGGTCCTGGCCGCGCTGACGAAGCCCACCGACGCCGACGACCGGCGCGGACCGGCGCGCGTGATCGGAGTCGAGATCCTCACGGACGGCCGCTGGCGCATCGGCAAGCGCACGCTGCTGGCGGGCGAGGCCGTGGCGGCCCTGGCCGACGTGGACCTCTTCTTCTCGGCCCTGCACGGCGGCGAGGGCGAGAACGGAGCCCTGCAGGGGCTCCTGACGTGCTCGGACCAGGCCTTCACCGGCAGCGGAGTGATCGCCTCGGCGGTGGCGATGGACAAGGTCTTCACGCGCGAGCTGGTGCGCGCGGCGGGCCTGCGCGTGGCTCCGGCCGCGACCCTGCGGCGCGCGACCTGGCGCGACCCGCCGGGCCTCGCGGAGCTCCTCGGGTCGGGCGCCTTCGTCAAGCCGCGTCGCGGCGGCTCGTCCGTCGGCTGCGCGCTGGTCCGCTCCGAGGCCGAGCTGGAGGCCGCTCTCGTGCCGGCCTTCGCCGAGGGGCCCGAGGTCCTGCTCGAGGCGCGCGTGCGCGGTGTCGAGGCGACCGCGGCCGTCCTGGAGACGCCGGAGGGCGAGCTGCTCGCCCTGCCGCCGGTCGAGATCCGCCCGCGCGGCGGCTTCTTCGACTACCGCGAGAAGTACGCCGAGGACGGGGCCCTGGAGCTCTGTCCGCCGGTCGGGCTCGGTGCGCGGGCCTGCGCGCTCCTCTGCGCGCGCGCGCGAGCCGCTCACGAGGCGCTGGGCTGTGCGGGCTACTCGCGCAGCGACTTCATCGTGCCGGAGGGCGAGGACGAGCCGGTGTTCCTGGAGCTCAACACCCTGCCGGGCCTGACGCCGCGCTCGCTGCTGCCGAAGTCCGCCGCCGCGGCCGGGATCGACTACCGCACCCTGTGCCTGTGGATCGCGGCCCGCGGCCTGGCGCACGACCCCGGGAGGCGCCTCGGATGACGCTGGCGCGCGTGCCCGTGGCCGTGATCGGCGCGCACGGAAGGCTCGGGCGCTTCGCCTGCGAGCTGCTGCGCCGGGAGGCCCGCTTCGAGCTCGTGGCCGAGCTCGGACGCGAGCAGCGGCTCGAGGCGGTGCTGCCCGAATGCGGGGCCGTGCTCGCCCTGGACGTGACCGTGGCCGGGTTCGGCGCGCAGCACGGCCGGGCCCTGCTGGCGGCCGGGATCCGGCCGGTGATCGGCACGAGCGGCGTCACGCGCGCCGAGGCGGCCGAGCTCGACGTCCTCGCGCGCGCCCGCGGCCTGGGCGGGCTGGTGGTCCCGAACTTCAGCCTGGGCATGGCCTGGCTGAACCGCGCCGCCGAGCTGCTCGTGCGCGGCGGCGCCTTCCGGGACGTCGTCCTCGTCGAGCGCCACCACGCCGAGAAACGCGACGCGCCCTCGAGCACGGCGCGCGACACGGCGGCTCGCCTGGAGGCGGCGGGCGCGCCCGCACCGGTGCCGATCCAGTCCGTGCGCGCCGCCGGGCTCTATGCTCACCAGGAGGTGCTGCTCGGCGCGCCCGGCGAGACGCTGACCCTGCGTCACGACATGCTCGGGCCCGCGGCCTTCGGAGCGGGGATCCTGGCGGCCCTGCGGCATGCCCTGACGGCGCGCGGCGTGGCCTGGGGGCTCGAGGCCGCGCTGGATGGCGACGTGGCAGCGGTTGCCAAGGCGCCGCCCGGGGGCGCACACTAGGCGCGCGCGCTCCGGCCAGGGACGCGCACGCCAGAGTGGCGAAACCGGCAGACGCGATGGATTCAAAATCCATTTCCCGCAAGGGAGTAGGGGTTCGACTCCCCTCTCTGGCACCCACCGCGGCGCGCCTGCGCGCGGCCGAGCTGGAGGCGATCGCGCGCGAGGTGGGCGCCGTCGTGTGGCCGCGAGTGCGCGCGGAGCTGCGTGCAGTGTGCGCGACCCCGGCGGGTGGACGGACGCAGGTTGCGCTCGAGCACGAGGAGCGCGCTGGCCGCCTGGGCTGGTGCCTCGGCGTCGTGGCGGCCGGGCGCGGCGTCGACCTCCTGCTCGCGCGGCGCGAGGCGCGCGGCCTGGGCTGGCTGTGCGCGGAGGTCGCGCGCGCCGTCGACGGCCGGCTCGTGCCGGGGGCGGAGGAGCTGCCCCGGATCCGCGGCGGGGACTGGACGACGGCCCTCCTGGCGGCCTGGTGCGTGCTGCGCTGCGCGCGTGGCGGGGCGGCGGTGCGCTGGCACGCGCCCGCGGGGAGGACGTCGCTCACCTTCGAGCCGCCGACTCCTTCGCCGGACCTGGCGCAGCGCTGCCAGCGGCTGGGCGACGCGGGCGGCGAGCCGCGCGTCCGCTGCGAGGGTGCGCGGCTCGTCCTCTTCTGGTCATAGGAGCGCGACCGTCGAGCTGCCCGCGAGCTCGCCCTGCGCGTCGTACAGGAGCAGCTGGAAGGCGAGCGCCGCGGCCGAGGCGCCCGGATCCGGCAGGATCAGCTCGAGCTCTCCGGCGAGATCGAGCGCGAGCAGTCCCGCGAGCCCGCCCTGGGTGGCCCGATCCAGGCCGAGGAAGAGCGGCAGCCCGCCGACCAGGAGCACGCGCTCCTCGACCGGCACGAGGGCGCGCGGTCCGACCAGGACGCGCGCGAAGCCGCCGGTGGGGCCGCCGCTCAGCGCGATGCGCAGCGCGCCAGGCACGGGCACGTCCAGGTGAGCAACCGGACGCTGGGGGCGGAGCTGCAGGCGCTCGGAGGTGGAGAAGAAGTCCGTCGTCGAGTAGCTCAGCACGCCGCCGCTCGCGGGCTGGAAGGGAAGGAAGCGGGCGGGGCCGGACGCGGCGTGGAAGGTCAGCGAACCGATCCCGAAGAAGCTGCGCCCCTCGACCAGCACGGGCGAGAGGCTCGCGGAGTCGCGTACGCGACGGATGCGGTTCGTGCCGCTGGCGAAGTCGACCTCGGCCAGGAAGAGCGCGCGCTGCCGGGGATCGTGGGCCAGGCGCGCGGCGCCCTCGAATCCGCTCGCGACGGGATCGGCGTCGGACAGGGCGAGGAGCTGCGTCCCCTCGGCCTCGGCGCGCGACCACTTCCAGACCGAGGCGTGCCCCGGAGGAGGCGGGAAGGCGCTCGAGACGCTGGCATAGACGAGCTCGCCGGAGGTCGTCGTCGTCAGCGGCCCCGAGGCGCCCGGCACGCGCGCGAGCAGGAACGCGCGGTCGAAGGCCTGGGCCGAGCGGTGGTCCGCCAGGTCGATGCGCCAGATCTCGTTGTCGCAGGCGAACCCGCAGGTGGCCGCGCTGACGTAGAGGTAGCGCCCGTGCTGCACCGCGTCGTAGTTGAACGGCAGGGTCGCGAGCAGCTCGGGCGTCCCGGTGGTGGTGGTCGAGAGCCGGTAGACGTGCCCGAGGGTGCTCTCGCCGAAGTAGGCGCTGCGCTCCTCGGCGTCGGTGCAGAGGAAGCTCGGGAACACGGGGAGCGGCACCGAGCCGAGCTGCGCGAGCAGGCTGCCGTCGCTCGCGTGGCGTGTGAGCGCCAGGCCGTCGAAGGTCAGCGTGCCCCCGTCACGCAGGGTGAGGGTCGCCGCCAGCGGCGTGGTGGGGGGCAGGGAGGCCGTGGACAGGGCCAGGCCATCGGCCGGGACGTCCTGGGCGGCGAGCGTCGCCGGGTGGGTGGCGCACAGGGACGTGGCGCACAGGAGCAGGGCGAGGAAACAGCGCATGGGAGACTCCGGGGAAATCGATACCGCGTCGATTGCCGGGCCGAGACGGAGTCCGTCACCGCGACGGCTCTCGTCCGGAGCCCGGCGCCAGGGCGAGGCGCGTCGGGTCTCCTGGCTGATCGCCGTCGGGCAGGGCCTCGAGCCTTCCCGGACGCTTGCGTCCAGTGGCCGGAGTCGCCTCCCGGTTCGCACCGGAGGCCGTGCCTGGCGAATCACAGTGGCGGGACCGTGCAGGATTCGCACCTGCTTCCCCGCTCGCGCTCGCTGCAACGAGTTGTCAGCGCGAGAGTGTGCGCCCGGACGGCGCGCGCGGCAAGGGCCGCCCCGAGCTCAGCGCACGGTGCGTGGCGGGGGCTGGGCCTCGGGGGAGTGCTCGAATACCTGGTCGACCTCGCGCGCCCCGTCGGCCGCCACGACCACCGGGCGCTCGATGCCGAGCACCGAGTACAGGCGCTGCGAGTAGGTGCCGGCGACGTACTTCCCGAGCAGGCGCGGGGGCGCGAGATGGCAGACGAGGACGACGAGCACGATGTGCGCGCTGAGGCCCGTGAGGGCGCCGGCGACGCCACCTGCCAGGCGGTTGGCCAGGTCGAGCTTCATCGCCTCGAGCATGCGCTGCCCCAGCATGCCCAGCAGGGCGCAGGCGAGCAGCGCGGTGAGGAACAGCGTGCCCCAGGCGATCCCGTGGGCCATGCGCGGTTGCAGGTCGGGGAAGAGCGTCTCCAGGCGCTGCGCGAGCGGCGCGCCGACAGCGCGCGCCATGAGCACCGAGAAGGTGATCCCGACCAGCCGGATCGCCTGCCACCACAGCCCGCGGTAGAGCCCGAGCAAGAGCAGGAGGCCGATCAGGCCCAGCCCGACCAGGTCGAGCGGCGCGGGCCACTCGCGCGAGGAGTCCATGCCCCTAGAGCAGAGCGATCGAGGGGGCGCGATCCAAGGGGCGGGCCCCGTTCTTGTTGGGCTCCGGCGGGCCCGGATACGCTCTGCCGGATCCCAGCGCCCGACCATGACCCACCTGGACGAGATCGCCCGCGGCCTCGAGCGCTGCTACGCCCGCATCGAGGCCGATGAGGCCCTGGGCGCGGAGTTCGCGAGCAGCCGCGGGGACTTCTTCGCGCGCCCCGAGGCGGCCGCGCTCCCCGGGGCCGAGCTTCGCCACCTGGAGTGGTTCCTCCTGGAGCGCCCGAGCCCGGCCCTCGGAGCGATCCCGCTGATCGCCTTCGGCGCCCCGGGCGCGCAGCCCGAGCTCTCGCCCGAGCTGCGCGCGGCCCTGCTCGGATCGCTCCCGGGGGCCTTCGAGGTGACCTCGGCGGGGGAGGCGGACGGGGCCTGGGTGCGCGACCTCTTCACGCAGGGGGAGCTGCTGCTGTCGACCTCGGACGGCGCCGCGCCGCTGGCGGCGGGGGACCTGCTGGTCGGGCGCCTGTTCCCGCTCGGCGATGGCACCTTCGTCCCGTCGCCCGCGGTCAGCCTGTACCGGAACCCCGAGCTGTTGGCCGCGGTGCGAGCCGACCTGGCGGCCATGCGCCAGGCCCGGCGCGGCGTCCTGCGCATCCAGCAGCTCGAGCTCGAGCAACTGTTCCATGCCCACGCGCCCGCCGCGGCGACTGGCGCCGGCGACGAGCGCCCCGATCCGGGCGCGGCCCTGCGCGCCATCGGCATCGACGAGCCCGAGGTGAACACCATCCTGGCTGGCCTGCGGGCCGCGGCGAGCAAGGGCGACGGCGGCGCCGTCACGGAGCTCCTGAGCCAGCTCGCCTTCGACACCCCGGTCGACCTGGAGCGGGCCCGCGCGATCCTGCTCGACGCCTGGCACGCCGAGCGCCGCACCACCGAGCCTTCCGCGCCCCGGGCCGATGCCCGCGCGGCCCTGGCGGCCTTCGACCGCGGGCGCGTCGAGGGCAAGGACCTCGAGCTCCTCTTCCGCGAGCTCGAGCGCGACCTCGGGCTCGAGGACGATCCCGGCGCGGACGACGAGGCCGCCGGAGCTCCAGACTTCCCCGGCGTCGTGTCTGCGATGGTCGAGGAGTTCCTGTGGGACGTCGAGCGCGAGCAGGGCGCCGAGCGCGCGCGAGCCCTTGCTCCGCTGCGCAAGCTCGGCGAGTACGCCCACGACATCGGGGTCTTCGAGGACCTCGGACGCCTGCGCCTGCTCGACTTCTGCGCCCGCTGGCTGCTGGAGGAGACCGAGCTCGGGGCGGCCGAGCTGGGCGCGGTGCTGGATGCCCTGGGCGAGTTCTGCGCGTGGGCCGAGGAGCGCCACGAGCTGCCCCTGGCGCGTGAGTTCGGGACGCCCCTGCGCGCCCTGCGCCAGTCCGTGCCGCGGCTGGCTGCCGCGCGAGGGGCGCTGGCTCGCGCGACGGGCGGCCAGCTCTTCGTGGTTGCCGGCATCCGCGGGGAACGCGTGGAGCTGCGCGGCCCCGACGGCGCGTCGCTCGAGGTGCCGCTGGCGGCGAGGCTGCGGGAACACCTGCGCGCGGGCGACTGGCTGCGCCTGGTCGGGGAGCCGAGGGTGGTCGCCGCCGTGTACCCGGCCGAGATTCGCGAGGCGCTCCCGGGCTGAATCGGGGACGATCCCGGCTGCCTTCGCTTTGTCTGATAATGTATGTTATGAGAAGTAACGGGCGCGGGTCCGGGCGAGCGCCCCGAGGACCGCAGCATCCCAGGCGCTAGGCTCTGGCGCCCCACGGAGTTCCAGCCCCTTGGCCACAAAGAAGAAGTTCTGCTTCCTGAACAAGGACCGGCCCTGCGACCTGACCTGCAAGGCGGCCTTCGAGGTCGACGACCCAGTCGACAACGTGGACTGCTACTTCATCTGGCTCTCGCATCACTTCGGCGAGGGCCTGTTCGAGGTGCGCCGCATCCTCGAAACGATGGGCGCACCGGGTGGCGGCGCCGGTGGCGCGGGGCCTCACCCCGGGCCGAGCAAGGGTCCGAAGGGGCTCTCCGACAACTGATCCGCGCGAGGCTCGAGGCGTTCCGCGAGCGCGAACCCCTCGAGGGGCCCGAGGCGGCCCGCGGACCAGTCCAGGGCAAAGAGGTCGGCCGTGCGCACGTCGAGCCGAGGTGCGGCGGAGAGCGCCAGGCCGAGCAGCTCGCACAGCACCACGCGGATCACCCAGCCGTGCGTCACGAGCGCGATGCTGCGGCCGGCGTGGCGTTCGGCCCAGTGGTCGAGGCGCGGACGAACGCGCGCCTGGAGGTCGCTCAGGGACTCCCCGCCGGGCGCGCGAGTCGAGTCGGGCCGCTCGCACCAGGCCGTCCAGGCCCCGGGCCAGCGGCGCTCGACCTCGGCGGGAACCAGGCCGACCCACTCGCCGCGCTCGACCTCGCGCAGGCCCGGATCGTCGAGGCGTGCGAGGTCCCGCGGACGGCGCAGCTCGAGGGCCAGGGCCTCGGTGCGGGAGAGGCCGGAGGAGACCACGGCCGCGAGCGGGATGCGGGCAAGGCGGGCCGCCGCCTGGCGACCCTGCTCCGGGCCGCGGGGCGCGAGCGGAACGTCGCGCGCTCCGTAGATTCGGCGCCCCCACTCCGGCGCCACCTCGGCGTGGCGGAACAGGAAGACGCGGGTCGGTGCGCGGGCCACGGGCGTCGGCTATAGCGTGCGCGTGAGCGTTCGCAAGCCCGCGCCCGGCCGGCCTCGTTGCGAGCGCCGCCGGGGTGCGCTAGCTTCCCTGCCCCGATGCCGCCTCGCGGTGCCCGCCGCCGCTCCGGAAGGCGCCCGTCTCCAGCCCTGACCCCATGACAACGCGCCTCGGAAACGCCCTGGCCAGCTCGGTCGGCAAGAAGATCGTGATGGGC
>Ga0315910_10003536_pt1 | contig 13276 bp, 8 predicted proteins | sample EdamamesoilMG_FD_204470 | JGI IMG/M metagenome (GOLD analysis project Ga0315910, IMG submission 204470) | Garden soil microbial communities collected in Santa Monica, California, United States - Edamame soil | ecosystem: Environmental > Terrestrial > Soil > Garden | place: USA: California... | reverse complement strand
TCTTGCTCGACGAGCCCCTGGCGGGCCTCGACCACGCCCTGCGGCGCCGCATCCTGCCCACCCTCGTGCGCGTGGCCGAGGAGTTCGCGCTGCCGATGCTGATCGTCTCGCACGAGCCGCTGGAGCTGGCCGTGCTGTGCGACGAGGTGTGCGTGCTGGAGCGCGGGCGGCTGGTCGGGCGCGGCGCGCCGGCCGACGTCTTCGCCGCCGCCTGGCGCAGCGCGGGCCTCGGCGCGCCGGACAACGTCCTGCGCGGCACGGTCGCGCAGAGTGCCGAGGAGGTCGCGCTCGTCGAGCTGGGGCCGGGCGTCGCGCTCGAGGTCACGGCGCCCGGGCTCGCGCCCGGCGCGCGCGTGGTCCTGGCGGTGCCGGCCGACGAGGTCCTGGTGGCCACGCAGCGGCCCGCGGGGCTCTCGGCGCGCAACGTGCTCGCGGCCACGGCCGTGGCGCTCGACGCGGGCCGCGCCGGCGTCGTCCTGCGCGCGCGCCTCGATCCGGGCGGGCCGGCGCTGGACGTCTTGCTCACGCGCGCCTCGACGGCCGCGCTCGGCCTCGCGCCGGGGCGCACGCTCTTCCTCGTGCTGAAGTCGAACTCCGTGCGCGTGCTGTCGGTGCTCTGATGTCCTCCGCCTCGCTCCCGCCGGCGCCCACGGGCGTCCTGTACGTGAACCTCGGCTCGCCGGCCGCGCCGACGCCGGCCGCCGTGCGCGCCTTCCTGGACGAGTTCCTGGGCGATCCGCTGGTGGTCGACGTGAACCCGGCCCTGTGGTTCCTGCTGCGCAAGCTCGTGATCTTGCCGCTGCGCGCGCCGAAGAGCGCGGCGCTCTACCGCGCGATCTGGACGGAGGAGGGCTCGCCGCTCGTCGTCCACTCGCGGCGCTTCGCCGCGGGCCTCGCGCGCGAGCTGGGCGCCGGCTTCCGCGTCGCGCTCGCGATGCGCTACGGCGAGCCCTCGATCGCCTCCGGCCTCGCGGAGCTGGTCCGCGCCGGCTGCGCGCGCGTGGTGCTCCTGACGGCCTTCCCGCAGGCCAGCCGCACGACCACCGGCACGATCGAGCGCGCCGTCGCGCGCGCCCTGGCGGCGCTCGCGCGGCCGCCGGAGCTCGTCACGGTGCCGCCCTACTTCGAGGATCCGGGCTACGTCGCGGCCCTCGCGGCGAGCGTGCGTTCAGCGGGCGCCCAGGCCGCTCCGCTCGTGCTCTCGTTCCACGGCCTGCCCGTGCGCTACGTCGAGGCCGGCGACCCGTACCGCGCGCACTGCGAGGCCACCGCGCGCGCGCTGGCGGAGGCCCTCGGCCGCGCGCCCGGCACCTGGACGCTCGCCTACCAGTCGCGCTTCGGCCGCGAGCCCTGGCTCGAGCCGGACGTGACCACGGTCGCGCCGCCGCTCGCGGCCGCGGGCCAGCGCGTCCTGGTCGCCGCGCCGAGCTTCACGACCGACTGCCTGGAGACCCTCGAGGAGCTCGGCCAGCGCCTGGAGGAGCGCTGCGCCGCGGCCGGCGGCGAGCTCGTGCTCGTCCCGTGCCTCAACGCGCGCTCGGACTGGATCGCGGCCGCGGCGCGGCTCGTGCGCCGTGCCGCGCTCGGGGAGTAGCCGCTCAGGCTCCCTACTCGATCCGGTACGCCAGCCCGACCGCCGACAGCTCCGCAACCAGCCCGCCCTCGACGTTGGCGAAGAAGCTGAAGCGCATCTGGAGGTAGGGGGTGCCATCGAGCTCGGCCGGGTCGCGCTTCCAGGTCGGGTCGCCGCGGTAGAAGGCGATCGAGCCGGCGTTGGGCTCGCCGTAGGGCGTCAGGGCCTGGGCGTTGAAAGGGCGGTTGTCGCTGCCGTCGAAGCGCTCGGCGCCGCGGAAGTCGACCACGATGCGCGTGCCGTCGGGGCGGGCCGAGTCCGGCGGTTCGAGCACCGGCGGCGCGAAGCGCGTGAAGCCGTCGGAGCGCGTGTCGAACCAGATCGTGTGCGCGCGCGAGACGCGCGGGACGTAGTCGAGCTGGCCGAGGTACAGCGAGTTGTCGGCCGTGCGCGCGGTCGGCCGGCCGGGCGGGCGCGAGCCCGGGTTGAAGCCGCCGGTCGGGAAGAGCTCGAGGTCCGGATTCTTGATCACGCGCTGGCCGAGGAAGTCGAAGCCGCCGGTCGAGTAGGCGCGGAAGTTCGGCGCGGCCGAGGCGTTGCTCGCCAGCACGATCGCCAGGGGATTGAGGCCGATGCCGGTCTCGGAGGGGAAGCAGCGGAACTCCATCAGGAGCGGCAGGCCGACCGTCGGCACGCGGCCGGGCGGGGCGAAGGAGCCGCTCTCGTTCTCGAGGTAGAGCGGCCCGCCCACCTCCTGGTCGAGCGGCACGCCGGCCCCGAGGTCGCCGCCCACGCCCAGCGCGGCCGTGTCACGCCAGGTGAAGGGCGCGCGGCTCCCGGGCGGATCGATGGGCCAGGGCAGGACCGGGATGCCGGTGGTGGAGAAGCTCACGTTGCGCGGCTCGATGCGGTAGGGCGCGCGCGCGCGCATCAGCACCTGCGGGCTCTGCGGATCCACCAGCACGTTCTGCTCGTAGGGCACGGGGCCGGCCTTCAGCCCGGAGTCCGGGTAGCGCATGCCGCCGGTCTGCGGCGAGCGGCGCTGCTCGTCCGGCAGGTGGGCGCTGTGGACCATGCGGATCTCGAGCTGCTCGTAGAAGTCGGCCGACACGTTGCCGCGCGCCGGCGACCAGTACAGGCCCACCACGTCGAGGTTGTACTTCGACTCGTCGCGGATCGACCAGCCCAGGTCGCAGTAGCGCCACAGCGCGTGCAGCTTGCTGCCGAGCGGCGAGATCGGCGTCGCGACTCCGGGCGGGAAGGGGGCCATGATGCCGACCAGCGGGTTCGAGGCGTCGACGTTGCGCGAGGCGTGGACCGGCTCGCGCGGGCGCAGCGTGCCGCGCCCGAGCGGGTAGTTGACCTGGCCGCGCACGTCGATGAAGCCGGCCGGCGGGACCTCGTCGGGATCGTCGAAGCGCAGCACGATGCCGCGGTTGCGCTGGAAGGGTGTGCCCGGGTCGATCGAGAACTCCAGGCGCGGCAGGGGTGTCGCGAGGGCGTTGCCCGCCAGGTCGTTCACGCCGCCCTGCGGCAGGCGCAGGTGGAAGAGCGGGCGCTCGCCCTGGTGCGCGAACGGCAGGCGCGGCACGAAGGTCAGCTCGCGCAGGTCCGGGGAGGTCGTCACGCCGCCGACCACGAGCGTGTCGCTCGTGGGCGGGATGCTCTCGCTGCCGCGCACCAGCATGAAGGAGTCGAAGGGCAGGGCCGTGTCCGGGTCCATCGGCTCGCTGAAGCGCAGCGTGACCGTGGCCTGGGGCGAGACGTCCGTGGCCGGCGGCTGCAGCGCGGCCGGCGTGAAGCGCGCCCAGCAGCCCTTCTCGACCTCGAGACCGGCCGCGAAGACCGTCTGGTAGGTGGCCAGGCCCAGGAGCTCGTCGAAGCTCGTCGGCGTGCGGTTCAGGAGGCGCACGTCGAGCTCGACCAGGCCCTCCGCGTCGGGCGCCGGCGCGGTCGCGGCCGCCTCGAGGAAGCGCTCGCCCACGCTCACGATGTCGCCCGGCGCGGGCGACTTCCGGCACGGGCCGAGGAAGCGCAGGCGCAGGCGCCACTGGAAACCGTCCGTCCCCGTGGCCTGCGCCTGCTCCACGCGGCAGGGCCAGGTACCGACCACGCTGGGCGCCTCGAAGTCGAGCAGGAAGCCGTTGTTCGGGTCCTGCTCGTTGCCGCCGCGCAGCGCGCGCAACAGGTCGAGCGTGGGGCTGTCCGGGTCGTATGGCCGCGAGGCGAGCGGGTCCAGCGGCCGCCCGCGCAGCGTGCGCAGCACCGTGAAGCGGCCCGTGCCCGGGTCCGCGCGCGTCGGCACGCGCAGCACGACGTTCGGGGCCTGGCTGAAGGGGTCGCTGCGCGGCAGGCCGAGCGAGGCCAGCGCGAGCGGCACGGGCGCGTCCGCGGCCTCGGTCTCCGACACGGTCGGATCGATCAGCACGCGCGTCGAGTGGAAGCGTCCGTCGGCCACGCCGCCGTGGTTGGGGTCGAACACGACGCGCGGCTCCTGCGGCACGAGCGGCGGATAGCCGGCCAGGAGGCGCACCCAGCCCGGCAGCGCCTGCACGCTCTCCGGGCCGTCCTCCAGCAGGTCGTCGAAGCGCAGCGACAGGGCCGCGTTGCGGGCCACGAAGGGGAAGGGCGGCGCCTCGGCCGCCGAGAGCCCCTTGGGCTGCACGCCGGGCAGCGCGTGCCGCGCGCGCGCCAGCAGCGTCTCGAAGCTGCCGTCGCCGCGGTCGGGCGCCTCCGGCTCGCGCAGGATCACGAGGCGCGTCGTCTGCGTGATCGGGTTCGTCTCCAGGCGCCAGTCGTTGGCCGCGTCGAAGACCGTCTCGTGGATCAGGTAGTCGCGGAAGAAGGGGCGCTCGAGCGGCTCGCCGCGCGCGTCGACGCCGTACACGTCCACCAGGCGTCCCCACAGGATCTCGACCAGCCGCAGGCGCGTGGCGCCGCCGCCCTGGTGCTCGTCGGCCACGTAGGCCCCGCCCTCGGGCTTGGGCAAGAGGCGCCCCACGGCCTCGTCGACCTGGTTCACGCCGGCGCTCGCGCCTCCGCCTCCGCCGCAGGCCGTCGCGAGCCCGGCGAGCCCGCCCGCGAGCGCCAAGGCGCGCAGGCAGAAGCGGGTGGGAGGCGACATGGTGGAAAGCGCTTCTCGCCGCAGGGCGCGCTTCGGAGGGTGTCGGCCGAGGTGCGAGGCTAGCAAGGATACCGGCCCCGACGGCATCCTCGCGTCCCGCCTCGCCTCCGCATGCTTCCCGACGATCCCGATCCCGCGCCGCCCGTGGCGCCTGCACTGCCTCGGCCGAGCGACGAGCCGAGCCTGGCCGCGGACCCTGCCGCCGGGCGCGCCCAGCGCCTGGACCCGCGCCTCGTGCCCTGTGAACGCCTGGGCGGGGGTCTGTTCCTGGGCGGTCTGTCGCTCGGGGCCGCGCTCGGGCTCCTGTTCCTGGCCCTGGGCGGCGAGGTGCCGCGCGCGCGGCTGCTGTTCCTCGCGCTCCTGGCCCTGGCGCTGCTCGGCGCGCTGGCAGCCGTGACCTGGATCCATCCGGCCCGCAAGCTCGCCGTGAGCTGGTGGCGGCTCACCGACGAGGGCCTGGAGATCCGCAGCGGCGTGTGGTTCCAGCACCTGCGCAGCGTGCCGCGCGCGCGCGTGCAGCACACCGACGTCGAGCGCGGGCCGATCGAGCGCCGCTTCGGCCTGGCGACGCTGGTGGTCTACACGGCCGGACACCAGGACAGCGAAGTGCGCCTCGAGGGCCTGGAGCACGCGACCGCCGTCGCGATCCGCGATCGCCTGCTGGCCGGCGAGGGCGCCCATGACGGAGCCTGAGCCCAGCTGATTCATGAAGCCCTCGGCTCCGACCTCGCGACTGGCCTCGTCTGCGGCCTTTCGCTCCCTGCGAGTCCTCACTGACCAGATGAACGGTCAGTTCCGGTCCTCTCGGTCGCGAAAGCCCGCAGCTGTCGTGGTTTGCCGGCCAGGGGCCATTCGCGACGTCTCGCTCGAGGCCTTCATGAATCAGCTGGGCTGAGGACCCGCGCGTGCGACGCCTGCATCCCTCGGCCCTGCTGTTCGACGCCGGCCGGCGCCTGTTCGCGCTGGTCTCCTGGGCCGTGGCCGTGCTGTTCTTCGCGGCGCGCTCGGACGAGGGCTGGTTCCTGCTGTTCCTGGTGCCGCCCTTCCTGCAGGCGCTGATCCGCTACGTCTCCTTCCGCTACGCCTTCGAGGCCGCCGAGCTCGTCGTGCGCGAGGGCTGGCTGTTCCGCAGCGTGCGCCACGTGCCCTACGCGCGCATCGCCAACCTCGACACAGTCCAGGGGCCGCTGCACCGCTTCCTGGGCGTGGTCGAGGTGCGCCTCGAGACCGCCGGCGGCAGCGAGCCCGAGGCGGTCTTCCGCGTGATCACGCTGGAGCAGCTGGCCGAGCTGCGTGCGCGCGTCTTCGGGCCGCGCGCGGCGGCGCGCACCGCCGACGAGGCCTTCGCGCGCGCCGAGGGCGGGCACGGGGCGGCGCTCTTCCGCATGGGCACGGGCGACGTGCTGCTGTACGGCCTCTTGACGCAGCGTGGCCTGGTCCTGGTGGGGGGGGCGCTGGTGGCGCTGCACGAGCTGGGCGACCTCGAGCGCCTGCGCGAGCGCCTCGGGCCCGGGCTCGAGCAGGCCAGCGAGGAGGCGGCGGGGCTGCCCCCGTGGATCTGGGCTCTGGTCGTGCTCGCGCTGCTCGTGCTCCTGCAGCTCGGCTCGGCCCTGTGGGCCTACCTGACGCTCTTCGGCTTCCGGCTGGAGCGCCAGGGCGAGGACCTGCGCACGACCTGCGGTCTCCTCACGCGCCAGACGGCCTCGCTGCCGCGCGCGCGCATCCAGCGCCTCGAGCTGCGCCAGGGCTGGCTCGCGCGCCTCCTGCGACGCGTCTCGCTGCGCGCCGTCAGCGCCGGCGGCGACTCGACGCGCGACACGCAGGTGGCGCGCAAGTGGCTCGTGCCGCTGTGCCGGCCCGCGGAGGTGCCGGGGCTGCTGGCCGAGATCCAGCCGGAGGCGCGCTTCGATGGCGCCGACTGGCGGGGGGTGCACCCGCGCGCGGCGCGGCGCCTGGCGCTGCGCGCGGCGCTGCCCTGCGTGCCGCTGGTCGCGCTCGTGGGCCTCGCCTCGTGGTCCGCGGCAGCCGGCGTCGCGGTGCTCGGCGTGGCGTACGCGGCCTGGGCCGGCTGGCGGCGCGCACGGCTGCTCGGCTGGGCGCTCGAGCCCGGCGCCGTGCTCGTGCGCGACGGGCTGCTCGGGCGGCGCGCGGCCTGCGTGCGCTTCGAGAAGATCCAGGCCCTCGACCTGCGGCGCAGCCCCTTCGATCGCTGGGCGCGCATGGCGCACCTGGCGGTCGACACGGCCGGGGCGGCGGGCTCGGGGCGCTTCCTGATCCCCTTCCTGCCGCTGCGGGTCGCGCTGCGGCTGCGGCGCCGGCTGGCGCGGGCCGCCGCCCAGGCGACCTTCCGCTGGTAGCGGGGCAGCCCGGGGGGATCCGCGAAACCCTATGGCGGGCCTTCCAGGCTGGGGATAGAACCCTGGCGTCCCCTCGAATCCGGGAGACGACCCCGACATGGGGTCGGGGCCGCCTCACGGACCTCTTCACCCCTGCAATCCCTGCACGGAGGTCCCATGCGATCGTTCCCGGTACGTTCCACCGTCCTCGTTCTCCTCTTGGCTGGCGCGGCGAGCGCGCAGAACGCGCTCCAGAACCAGTTCCCGTCGAACGAGCTGTCGCTCGACTACTTCTTCCACGAGCTCGACGACGGCTCGATCCTGGCGGCCGACGACTTCGGCACGCACGTCTTCCAGGACTTCGGCGCCTACGTCCAGTCGAGCTTCTTCCAGGCCCACGGGCTGCGCTGCGGCTCGGACCGGCTGCCGCAGTTCTTTGCGCTAGGCACGACGGCCGACTGCAGCTCGTCGAACACGACGATCAAGGCCGAGTACAACGCCTCGGGCGGCGTGACCTACACGATCCCCGTGTGGGTGCACGAGATCCGGCGCAAGACCGGCAGCACGGGCACGCTCGTGGCGGGCCAGATCACATCGCAGATCTCCTCGCTGAACTCCGCCTTCGCGGCGCACAACATCCAGTTCACGCTGGCCGGCACGACGCTCTCGAAGAACAACAACTGGTACAACGACACGGGCACCTACTACAACACGCTCGCGCGTGACGTGCACAACAACATCAACATCTACACCAACTCGGCCAGCGGCAACCTGGGCTACGCCTACGTCCCGAACGGCGGCGGCGTGGTCGGGAACAAGTGGGACCGTATCGTGATCTACTGGCGCGCGCTGGGCGTCCCCGGCACCTACGGCGCGCCCTACAACGAGGGCGACACGACCGTGCACGAGGTCGGCCACTACCTGGGTCTCTACCACACCTTCCAGGGCGGCTGCGCGGCGGCCTCGGGCTGCGCCAACAACGGCGACCTGATCTGCGACACGCCGCCGGAGGGCTCGGCCCACTTCAGCCCCTGCGTCGATCCGGCCACCTGCGGCAACCCGGATCCGATCCACAACTTCATGGACTACTCGGACGACAACTGCATGTACGAGTTCTCGCCCAACCAGCAGAACCGCATGCGCTGCACGATCTCCAACTTCCGCACGCGCATCCCCGACAACATCCCCTGATCCGGGGAGATCCATCCGGGCGGGCCCCGGCCGCTGCGCGGCCGGGGCCCGTGCTCATTCGGAGGAAGAAGTAGAGGAACCACAGAGGACACAGAGGCGGAAGCGATCGGACCGATCCTTCTCCGACTCTGTGCCCTCTGTGGTTCCTCTTCTTCTCTTCCTCTTCCGAGCGGCGACCGGCGCGACCTCGCTCAGGCCGCCGCTGCCTGACTCGCGCCCTTGGTCCAGCGCTGGATCTTGCCGCGCAGCTCGTCCAGGTGCACCGGCTTCGGCAGGTAGTCGTCGAAGCCGGCCTGCTGCGCTTCCTTGCGGTGCTCCTCGAGCACGTTGGCCGTCAGGGCCACGATCGGGACGTGGGTCCCGCTCAGGCCCTCCAGCTTGCGGATCGCGAGCGTGGCCTCGAGCCCGTCCATCACCGGCATCTGAACGTCCATCAGGATCAGGTCGAAGGCGCCCTTCTTGAAGGCCTCCAGGGCCTCCTGGCCGTTGGCGGCCACGACCGACTCGACCCCGAGCTTCTCGAGGAAGCGCGTGGTGATGCGCTGGTTGACCGGGTGGTCCTCGGCCACCAGGATGCGCAGGCCGGCGGGCAGCTCCTCGGTCCGCGCCGCGCTCGCGCGCGCCGGTGCGGCCGCCGGCAGCGGGCCGCGCAGGACCTCGCCGATGCACCAGAAGAGGTCGTTGCGCTTCACGGGCTTGGCCAGGGCTGCCTTGCGCCCGGACCAGGGCACGGCCGCGGCCTGGGCCAGCTGGTTGACCGGCGCCAGCACGATCATCGGGGCCTCCGCCAGGGCGCCCGCGCCGATGACCTCGAGCGACTCGAAGGCCGAGGTCACGCGCAGGTCGCACAGCACGAGGTCGAAGCCGCGCCGCGCCTGGGCGGCCTCCATCAGGCGCATGCGCGCCCCCGGGCCGTCCACGGCGGTCTCGACCGTGTTGCCCTCGGCCAGGAGCCTGGCCAGGGCCGCGCCGCTGGTGGGGCTCGGATCGACCACCAGGATGCGCAGGCCGCGCGGCGAGCCCTGGGCCACGGGCCCGGGCTCGAGCGGCTCGATCGGGATCTCCGGCTGCAGGCGGAAGCCGAAGGTCGAGCCCACGCTTTCCTCGGTGCGCACGAACATCGAGCCGCCCAGGGCCTCGACGATCTGCTTGCTGATGGCGAGGCCGAGGCCCGTGCCGCCGTACTTGCGCGAGCGCGAGGCGTCGACCTGCGAGAAGGACTGGAACAGGCGGTCGACGCGGTCCTGGGGGATGCCGATGCCGGTGTCCTGGACCTCGAAGCGCAGGCGCGGGCGCGCGCCCAGCGACTCCTCGACCTGCACGCGCAGGACGATCTCGCCCCGGGGCGTGAACTTGAGCGCGTTGCTGAGCAGGTTCAGCAGCACCTGACGCAGGCGCGTCGGGTCGCTCTTGATCGTGGCCGGCACGCGCTCGTCCAGCTCCAGGCACAGCTCGAGCTTCTTCTCGGCCGCCACGATCGAGACCGTGTCCAGGCACTCGTGCACGATCTTGGCGACCGAGCAGGGGATCGACTCGACCTCGTAGCGCCCGGCCTCGCCCTTCGAGAAGTCGAGGATGTCGTTGATGATCGCCAGCAGGCTCTCGGCCGACTTGTGGATCGTGGTGGCGAACTCCTGCTGCTCGCCCGAGAGCGGCGTGTCCAGGAGGAGCTGGGTCATGCCCAGCACGCCGTTGATCGGCGTGCGGATCTCGTGGCTCATCGTGGCCAGGAACTGCGACTTGGCGATGCGCGCGGCCTCGGCGCGCTCCACCTGGTCCTTGAGCTGACGATCGCGCAGCTCGATCTGCGTGATCATGTTGTTGAAGGTGTCGACCAGCAGCCCGATCTCGTCGTCCGAGCGGCGCACGGCGCGGATCGAGTAGTCCTTGCGCGTCGAGATCGCGTTGGCCGCGTGGGCCAGGTCCAGGAGCTGGTCCGAGAAGCGGTGGTGGATGCGACGCGACAGCACCAGCGTGATCAGCGTCGACGAGCAGACCAGCGCCAGGAAGAGGCCGGCGTGCAGGCGCAGGCGGGCGTCCAGCTCCTCCGAGGCGGTCACGACCTCGACCGTTCCGAGGGGCCGCCCGGCGCGGAACACGTCGCGCCGCACGATCGGCCGCACGAAGGCCTGCAGGAGGCTGGCGCTCTCGCGCGCCGGCTCGCCCTCCGCGCGCTCCCACTGCGCCAGCTCCTCGCCCGCGGGGCCGAGGACGCGCGCGGCGAGCACGCGCTCGTCGCCCATCAGGCCCTGGAGCCAGGCGCCGGTCGCCAGGGGATCGCCCGGCGCCGACTGCCAGCGAAAGGCCGCGCCCTCGGCCAGCAGCTCGCCGCGCTCGACCATCGCCGCGCGCAGGCTCAGCACGTCCCAGGTGATGTACACCAGCCCCGCGAGGCACAGGCTCGCGAGGCCCACCGTCATGAGCGAGACCGTCAGCCGCCGCCGCAGCGTGAAGCGCGTCGCGCGGCGGCGCGGCGGCGCGGGCTTGCCGGCCGGACGCTCGGGGGGCGGAGGGTTGGGCAAGGGAGTTCGTTCCTCATCGGCGCATCCAGCTCCTGGATTGAGTCTGCCCCCCGGGGACCGGAGGCTCGAGGCCGACCGTCGAAAGTCCGCATAGGGGGTCAGGGCGGAGGCGCTCGCGGTCCGATGGAGCGTGCCGCATGTCCAGCCCCTCTTCCGAGCGTGATCGCCGCGGCGCCGCGCGCCAGATGGTGACCTACCGGCTCGACGTCCTCACGCCCAGCGGCTCCGCGGGCTGCGTCCTCGACCTGTCCCTGACGGGCTTGCGCGTGCGCTTCCGCGACGAGCTCGACCTGGCCGGGACCCAGCGCCTGAAGGTCGTGTTCCCGCGCTGGCTCGAGCTCGGCCCGGGCGTGGATCTGGCCGGGCGCTTCGTGTGGATGCGCGCCGCGCAGGCCGGCACGACCGAGGCCGGCTTCGCCTTCGAGGGCCTGCCGCGCAAGGAGCTGGGCGTGATCCAGCTCCTGATCCAGCGCCTCGCGGAGGCCCTGGCCGAGGACCGTCCGAGCGAGTTCGTCACGAGTTGACCCGGCGCGACGCCCGCGCGGTTCGATGGCGGTAAGGCGGCCGCGCGGGCCCTTGCCGTACCTTTTCGCGCGCCGGGAGCCCAGAGGGCTTCGCCGGATCGGGAGCAGCGCATAGGCTAGGGGCCTTCCGGGGACCCCGACCGATTCCACCCGAGTCCCGATCCAACGCCATGATCGCCGCGCTCTTCCTAACCGTCCTGCCCGCTCCCGCGTTCTCGCCCGCTCCCGTAGCCGTCGTGCCCCAGGACACGGCCGACGCCGAGGTCGACGCCCAGATCGCCGCCGCCGGCACGGACGTCGCGAAGCTGCTCGAGCTGGCCAAGTCCTTCTCATCCGCCAGCAAGGACGACGCCGCCAAGAAGACCTACAAGAAGATCATCGAGGTCGACCCCAACCACGCCGAGGCGCGCAAGGCCCTGCGCCACCACAGCTACGACGGCAAGTGGTTCGAGTCCTACGCCGAGCTCTCCAAGTACCGCCGCGAGGAGACGGCCAAGATGAAGGACAAGGGCCTCGTCCGCTACAAGGACGAGTGGATCCCCGAGGCCGACCTGCCCTACCGCAACATGGGCTGGGTCAAGGACGACAAGGACAAGTGGCAGGACCCGATCGAGGTCGCCGAGAAGAAGCAGGTCGAGGAGTTCAAGTCCAAGGGCTACACCTACCTGCCCGACCTGTGCGCCTGGGTCTCGCCCGAGGACAAGCCCAAGGCGGACTCGGGCCTGATCAAGTGCGGCGAGGAGTGGCTCGACCTCGAGAAGGCCAACGCCTACCACGCGACGATCGGCCAGTGGTGGCAGCTCGAGGGCGAGCACTTCCAGGTGTGGTCCACGACCGACTGGCAGGGCGCCAGTGCGGCGCGCTGGTACGCGGACCAGATCTATGCCGACATGGTGCGCCTGTTCGGCCTGCAGCCGCAGAAGAAGCCGCACTTCGTCGTGCTGAACAGCCTGGACCAGTACAACCAGGCCGCCGGCGGGCAAGGGCTGGCCGACTCGGAGGGCATCTCCTCGCTGCACGGCGCCTATTTCGCCGACACGTTCTTCATGCCGGACCCGCTGACGCAGACGCCGCGCTTCCTGGGCTGCGGCGTCAGCTACTGGGACCGCAAGGACGAGCGCCTGAAGGCCTGGGGACCCTACTACGTGCGCTGGGCCGCGGCCCAGAGCTTCGTCGAGAGCATCGATCCCTCCTGGCTGGCGGTCAGCGAGCTGATCGCGGCCGTCTCCAGCGGCTCGCAGCCGGCCGCCAACACCTTCTGGACCGAGAAGAAGATCCCGCGCTGGCTGCGCTACGGCGCCGCCTCCTACGCCGAGCGCTACATGAAGGACCCCGAGGCGACCGAGGGCGGCAACCCCTGGGCCCTGCGCGAGTTCGCCTTCGCCGAGCTCAAGAAGGGCGGCAGCCTGCGCAAGATCGAGGACATCTTCGCCTTCACCCTGAGCCTCGAGGACCTCGAGGGCTCCTCGCGCCTCTACCACGAGGCCGGGCTGGTGGTCTCCTTCCTGCTCGACGGCGCCGACGGCGACAAGAAGCTGCGCGAGAAGCACGCCGCCTTCAAGGCCGCCCTCAAGGGCCCGAAGGGCAAGGACCTCGACAAGGCCGTCGAGGAGCTCCAGAAGGAGCTGGCCAAGAACGAGAAGGACATGAAGAAGTTCGCCGGGCTGTAGGGCCGGCGAGCCTCACCCACGCCCGCGGGGCGCCAGAGGGCGCGCCTCGCGGGCGTGGGTGTTTTCGCGGAGTGCGAGCGGGGCTCGGGGGCTTCGCTCGGGGCTCGAGGCTGCGCTCCCCGGGGCCCCGACTTGGCCTGGAGCCTCATCGCCGGCCCGGAGGCGCCCGTTCGGCCGAGGCCGAAACGAGAGTCGCCCCACGGTCCGGTGAGCGCGCGCTTCGCGCGCGCGCCTTCGGCGCCGGACCGTGGGGCGCCTCTCGTTTCGACCTCGACCGAACGGGGATTGGGCCGGGGGAGTCTCCAGGCGCGCGTCAACCCCGGGGAGCTTCGCGGC
>Ga0315910_10003535_pt1 | contig 13278 bp, 10 predicted proteins | sample EdamamesoilMG_FD_204470 | JGI IMG/M metagenome (GOLD analysis project Ga0315910, IMG submission 204470) | Garden soil microbial communities collected in Santa Monica, California, United States - Edamame soil | ecosystem: Environmental > Terrestrial > Soil > Garden | place: USA: California... | reverse complement strand
GCGGCCACCGAGCCGCGCGACGTCCTGCGCAACGACATCCTCGATCGCCCGCCGCCGGCGCGCTTCGGGCGCGGGCGCGTGCTCCTGCTGGGCGACGCCGCCCATCCGACCACGCCCAACGTCGGACAGGGCGCGTGCCTGGCGATCGAGGACGCGCTCGTGCTGGCGCGCGCGCTGGCGCGGGCCGCGCCGGCCGAGGCCCTGGCGGCCTATGCGCGCGCGCGCCGCAGGCGCTGCGAGGAGATCGTGCGCTTCTCCTGGCGCCTCGGGCGCGCCGGGCAGTGGTCGCACCCGCTGGCCTGCTGGCTGCGCGACCGCGCGCTCGCCGCCACGCCGATGGCCGCCATCCGCCGCCGGCACGCGCGCTACGTCGGATTCCGGGTGTGAGCGCGAGCGATCAGGCCCCGGTCCGCAGCGCCCGCACGCGCTCGGTCAGGGGCGGGTGCGAGTGGTGCAGGACCACGTACAGGGGGTGCGGAGTCAGGTTGGACAGGCTGTCGGCCGAGAGGCGCTGCAGGGCGCGCACCAGCGGCTCGGCGGCGCCGGTCGTCGCGCGCGCGTAGGCGTCGGCCTCGAACTCGTTCTTGCGCGAGAAGGCCTGCATGCCGAGCGCGAGCAGGACCTCGAGCGGCGTGTAGAGCAGGAGGAAGAACACCAGGCCCGCGTGGACTGAGGGCGTCGCCACGCCGAAGGCCGCGAACAGGCCGGGCTGCGTCAGGAACAGCGAGAGCAGCCAGAAGAGCACGCCGGCCTGCAGGATCGAGAGCGCGAGCCCCTGGAGGATGTGGCCCTTCTTGTAGTGCCCGATCTCGTGCGCGACGACGGCCACCAGCTCCTCGACCGAGTGCCGGGCGATCAGGGTGTCGAACAGGGCCACGCGCTTGCGCTTTCCGAAGCCCGTGAAGAAGGCGTTGGCCTTGGTCGAGCGGCGCGAGCCGTCGATCACGAACAGGCCCTCGAGCGGAAAGCCCACCTTGCGCGCGTAGGCGAGCACGGCCGCGCGCAGCTCGCCCTCCTCCAGCGGCGTGAACTTGTTGAAGAGCGGGAAGATCCAGGTCGGGGCGATGAACTGCACGAACAGCGTGAAGGCCGCCGTCGCGCCCCAGCACCACAGCCAGGCCGCGTCCCCGAAGCGCGTGAAGAACCACAGGATCGCGGCCAGCAAGGGGAGCCCCAGCACGAGGGCGAGCGCCAGACCCTTGACCGTGTCCGCCCAGAAGGTCGCGCGCGTCGTCTTGTTGAAGCCGAAGCGCTCCTCGATCACGAAGGTCGAGTAGTAGCGGAACGGCAGGTCGAGCAGCGACTTGGCGAGCAGCAGCACGCCGATGAAGACCAGGCCCGTCCCGATCGGGCCGCCCCCGAGGCCGCGCGTCCACCCGTCGAGCCAGGCGAAGCCCCCCAGGAGCCAGAAGCCGAGCAGCAGCACGAGGTCGACCGCCTGCGGCACGAACGAGAAGCGCGTGCGCACGCGCGTGTACTCCTGGGAGCGGGCGTACTTCTCGCGGTCGTAGACCGACTCGAAGCCCGCCGGCAGCTCCGGCCGCAGCGCGCGCAGGTTGAAGAGGTCCGCCGCGAGCGCGAGCGCGTTCTGCGCGAGGATCGCCGCCAGGATCACGAGCGCGTAGGCGTTCATGGGGGCCGGCAGTGTCCCCGCCGGGAGCGCCAGGCTCCAGCCTGGCCCCGGGGCCGCCGGGCTCCAGCCCGGCGCTTGCTCCTTTTCTTCGTCGAGAAAGAAGAAGAGCCAGCAAGAAGAAGAGCCGGGCTGGAGCCCGGCGGTCCCGGGGCCAGGCTGGAGCCTGGCGCTCCCGGGCTCAGCTACGGACCGGCGTGGCGAACTCGGAGGCGACGGCCAGCAGGTTGTCGGCCGCCGGCAGGTCGCCGGCATGGTCGCCGCGATAGAGCCACAGGACGCGCCCGCCGCGCGCGACCAGGGCCGCGCCCGGCAGGAGGCGCGGATCGCTGTCGCGGCCGAAGGTGCGGCGCCAGCTCTGGCGGAAGCCCTGGGCCGAGGCCTGGGAGCGCCGGCGGTGCAGGTCGAGCGAGGTCAACAGCGTCCAGAAGCTCATCCGCCCCAGCCCCGCCGCGTGGTAGCTGGCGTGGCTCGGGTCGGCGATGCAGTGGAGCTCGGCTCCGCACAGCTCGCGCAGCTCGCCCGGACGCGCCTGGACGATGCAGGCCAGGGCCACGCCGCGCTCCGAGAGCCGCGGCTGGTGCTCGCGCAGCTGCGCCAGCGCCTCCTGGAAGAACGGGCACCCGCAGTGCCGCAGCCAGACGAAGAGCGCCGGGCCCTCGGACCAGAGATCCGAGAAGCAGGCGGACGAGCCGCCGGGGCGCGTGTACTCGAAGTCGGGGGCGCGCTGACCGACCTTCCAGGAGAGGACCATGATGCGTGCGACGGGGTGAGCTCTACCGCTGGATAGAGTAGCGTGCGCCCCCGACTTGGTGACGACGCCGCCGGCATGAACTCCGCCGCCCCCGCTCCCCGGCCCTCGCGCTGGAAACCCCTTCTCGACTTCGGGCCCCTGCTCGTCTTCCTGGTGGTCAACGCCAAGTGGGGCATCCTCCCGGCCACGGCGGCCCTGGTGCCGCTCTCGGTCCTGACCCTGTTCCTCTCCTGGAAGCTGGAGGGCAAGGTCTCGCGCGTCGCGCTCTACGGCACGGTGGCGGTGATCCTGTTCGGCGGCCTGACGGTGCTCCTGCGGGACGAGCGCTTCATCAAGCTCAAGGTCACGGCGATCAACGCCCTCCTGGGCGCGATCCTGGCCATCGGCCTCCTGCGCGGGAAGCCGCTCCTGAAGGAGCTCCTGGGCGAGGGCCTGCGCATGACCGACGCGGGTTGGCGCGCCCTCAGCCTGCGCTTCGCGCTCTTCTTCTTCGCCCTGGCCGGCCTGAACGAGGTCCTGCGCCGCGTCCTCTCCACCGACGCCTGGGTCCAGTTCAAGGTCTTCGGGATCCTCGGGGCGACGTTCCTGTTCACGATCCTCCAGACCCCCCTGATCCAGAAGCACGGGCTGGAGGAGCCGGAGAAGGCGGAGGGGTAGTCGGAGGCCGCCTCGGCTACCGGCTGGCCGCCCCGGCCGCGCTCGGCTCGCGGTACTCCCACAGGGTCGAGCCGTAGCCGACGAGCAGCCGCAGCGGCCGGCGCTCCAGCACGACGTGGGCGCCCGGCCCGGAGGCGAGCGGGCCGTCGCCGGGCGCGAGCGGCTCCTCGAAGACGCAGGCCCCGGCCGCGTCGAAGAGCGCGACGCGCAGCCAGCTCGCCTTGAAGCCCGCCACGGCGGCCTGGTGCTTCTCCTCCATGAAGGCGAGCGAGAGGCCACGGTCCGGGTCGACCGTGACGCGCTCGAAGTAGGCCTGGGCGAAGTGATCGTCGCCCCGCTCGAGCGGTCCGAGGAGCTCGAGCTCCTCCCCCAAGGCCCACCAGAGCTGACTCCCGGCATCCTTGACGTAGGCGCCAAGCACGAAGCGCGCCTCCGGCAGCCCCGGCAGCCCCACCACCTTCTCGAGCGAGTTCAGGTATCCGCCCCGGGGCGGCGCGATCGTCCGCAGCCGCTCGCCATCCGCCCGGCACACCTGCAGGGCCTCGCCGTCGGCGTAGACGAGCTCGCGCGCCCCGTCCACGACGCCGTTCTGGGACGGGCCCCACTCGCGCTGCCACAGGACGTTCCCGCGGCAGTCCAGCAGGTAGACCGTATCCTCGTTGGCGTTGCCGACCAGGATCTCGAGGCAGCCGTCGCCGTCGGCGTCCAGGAGGTCGTCCTCGCGCGCCGGCACGTTCTGCACCCAGCGCAGGCGGCCGTCGAGCTCCAGCACGGCGACCGGCGGGACCCAGCCATTCTCGAAGCGCACGATCTCGAGCGTCCCGTCGCCGTCCACGTCGGCGAAGCGCGCGGCGAGGGTCGGCGGGCACTCGAGCGGATAGGGCGCGCTCGCGAGCACGCGCCCCGTGCCGAGCTCGAGCCGCGCCACGCCGCAGGCGCCGGCGACGAGCAGCTCCTGGCCCACGACGCGGAGATCCGAGATCCCGCCGACCGCGGGCACCTCTGCGAGCCGCGTCCTGGTCAGCGCGAGCGGCGTCGCCGAGCGCGGCCAGGGCGCCGCCAGCGGCTCCTCGCGGCAGGACAGGGCGAGCGCCAGCGCGCAAAGGAACGGCAAGGACCCCCGGCGCGACGCGAGCGGAACGGGCTCCACGGCGTCCGCAGTGTACGCAGACTGGGCCCGCGGGTGCCGGGCGGGGAGGCGCTGCGTAGGCTCGCGCGCTCGCTCGCGACCCGATGGACGCTCCCCGCCGACCGAGCCCGCTGACCGTGCTGCTGCTGACGGCGCTCCTGTGCCTGATCTGGGGCAGCACCTGGGTCGTGATCCAGCAGGGGCTGGAGGACCTGCCGGCCTTCGGGTCGGCCGCGGCGCGCTTCGCGCTGGCGGCGGCGGCGATGAGCGTCGTGTGCGCGTGGCTCGGGGCGCGCGAGGGCGGCGCGCGGCCGACGCTCGCGCTCTCGCTCGTGCTCGGGACGCTCAACTTCGCGGCTTCCTACGGGATCGTGTACTGGAGCGAGACGCGGCTCCCCTCGAGCCTGGTGAGCGTCCTGTGGGCGGTCTTCCCGATGCTCCAGGCGGTCGCGGGGCACCTCTTCCTGCCGGGCGAGCGCCTGGGGGCGGGGCAGATGGCGGGCTTCGGCCTGGGCTTCCTCGGGGTGGTGGCGCTGTTCTTCACCGATCTGCGCGGCCTCGGCGCGGGCGCAGTGCCGGCGGGCGCGATCCTCTTGCTCTCGCCGCTCGTCTCGGCCTTCGGGACGACCTACGTGAAGCGCTTCGGGGCGGGGACGAGCTCGCTCCGTCTCAATCGCAACGCGATGTGGATCGGCGCGGCGGGGCTCGGGCTCGTGGCGCTCGTCTTCGAGCGCCAGCCCTTCCGCTGGACGGGCACGGCGGTCTTCTCGCTGCTCTACCTCGCGCTGCTCGGCACCGTCCTGACCTTCGGGCTCTACTTCTGGCTGCTGCGGCACGTGGCGGCGAACCGCCTGAGCGTGATCGCCTACGTCACGCCGGGGATCGCGCTCCTGCTCGGGGCCCTGGTGGCGGGCGAGCCGATCGGAGCGTGGACGCTGGCCGGGCTGGGCGGGATCCTGTGGGGGGTATTCGGGGTGCCCCGGGGGGGCCGGCCGCCGCGCGCCGGGAGCCTGGCGCGGGCGCCGGCGCGCTCCTGAGCCCGGGGCCGCCCGCTCCTCCGGAAGCCTGCTATCCTCGCCCCGGGCGACCGCGCGGCGGCGCCTCGGCTCGAGCTCGACGGAGGTTGGCCATGCTCAGCTTGCTCCTCTGCCTGACTGCGCTCCCGGCCTTCCCCCAGGAACCGCCCGTACTGCGCACCTGGAACGTGAGCGCGGCTCTGTTCGGCTACGTGGGCTTCGCGCTGCTCGCCGACGTCGACGGGGACGGCGATCCGGAGCTCTTGCTGGGTGATCCGGCCTTCTCGCCGCCCTCGCCCTCGAACGCCGGCCGCGTGCGCGTGGTCTCGAGCTCCGGCCCCGTGCTCTTCGAGCACGTCGGCACGGCCGCCCACCAGCGCCTGGGAAACGCCGTCGCCCCCGTCGGCGACGTGAACGGCGACGGGGACGCGGACTACCTGGTCGGCGCGAGCCCCATCCGCCCCGCGCGGATCCACAGCGGCGCGGACGGCGCACTCCTGTTCGAGGCGCCCGCCGCCGCGCAGGACGCGGCCGCCCTGGGCGACGTCGACCAGGACGGCTTCGACGACTTCCTGCTGGCGCGCATCCCGCAGGTGACCTTCTACCTCGGCGGCTCGTTCCATGTGCGCCAGACGTTCACGACGCCGCTCGACGCCGCCTTCTTCGGTGCGCGCGTGCTGGTCCTGGGCGACGTGGACGCCGACGGCTTCCCCGACTTCGCCGTCGCGGCCCTGGGCGAGGGCTTCAAGATCAGCCCGCCGGGCGAGGTCTTCGTGTACTCCGGCCGCACGGGCGCGGAGCTCCACCGGATCGCGGGCAACGACCAGAACGACCGCTTCGGCGAGCACATGGCGGCGCCCGGCGACGTGACCGGCGACGGCATCCCGGACCTCGTCGTCGGCACCGCGATCCCGTTCCTGGCCCTGGGACGGCTGACCTACCTCGACGGGGCCACGGGGACGCGCCTCGTGCCGAGCGCGCTCGGCGGAGCGATCGTCGACCTCGACGCCGCCGGCGACGTGAACGGCGACGGCTTCCCGGACCTCGTGCACGGGCTCGACGATCTCTTCAGCGACGCCACGCGCGTCGTCGACGGCCACGCGCGCACGCTCCTCCTCGAGCGCCCACAGGGCCCCTTCGACCTCGTGGCTGGCGGCGGGCACGACTGGAACGACGACACCTTCCCCGACTTCCTCGTCGCCCGCCCGGACCGGATCGAGCTCCTCTCCGGCGCCCCGCCGCGCACCGAGATCCAGGGCCAGCCCTGCGGCACGATCCTCGGCCGCGCGCCGCGCATCGGCGCGACCGGCGCGCCGACCCTCGGCCAGCCCTACCCGCTGCACCTGTCGGACGTGCCGCCCTTCGCGCCCGCCGTGCTGCGCATCGGACCCTTCGGCCCCGGAGCGCTCGCGCCGGCCGCCGGCCTGCGCGGCTGCGCCTTCCCCGGGCCGAAGCAGGCGCAGTTCGCGGTGCTCACCGAGAAGATCGGCCCCGGTCGCGGCGCGGCGACGGTCGCCTTCGCGATCCCGGCCGACCCCAGCCTGCTCGATCTGCGCTTCTCGGCCCAGTGGACGGTGCTGGCCCCCGGCGGCCAGCCGCTCGCCTCGACGCGCGTGCTGCGCGCGCGGATCGGGCCGTAGGGCGCAGCCCGCGCGACTCACTCGCGCACCATCTGCACGAGGCGGATCCCGTCCTCCTCGCGCTCGCCCGCCACGCGCCAGCCGGGGCGCCCGTAGTGGAGCGACTCCGGCGCGCGCGGGAGGTCGACCAGCGCGAGGCCGTCGGCGTCGCTCTCGGCCACGCGCTCGGTGCCGGCGTAGACCTGCACGCCAGGGAGGCCGTCGCCGAAGTAGTCTCCGAAGTCGGGCGCGACCAGGCGCGTGCCGGCGGCGTCCTTGAAGAGCAGCGCCTGGGCGAAGCCGCGCGCCAGCCCGACCTCGACCTGGGCGAGCTCGACCCCCTCCTCGTCGACGCCGATCGGCACGGCGCGCGCGAAGTCGCCGCGGGCCGCGCGGTAGCCCGGCGCGTAGGCCACCCAGCACTCGAAGGCCCGTGTGAAGGCGGGATCGCCTGCCCCGAAGCCCCACCACTGCCCGTGCGTGCGTCCCAGCACGATCGCGGAGTCGAGCTCGGCGCCGGTGACCTCGTCGCGCACGACCAGCACGAAGGCGGAGGCCGGCAGCGCTCCCGCGTGGAACTCGAGCCCGTCGCAGGGCGGCTCCACGCGCAGACGTGCGGGCTCGTAGGATCGTCCATCGACGCTCACGACCGAGAGCTCGTAGGCGCCTGGCGGCACGCCGCGGATCTCGAAGGGGGTCTGGCCGTCGTCCTCGCTCCCGAAGAGCTCGAAGTCGGCGAGCACGGCGAGCTCCTGGCCGCTGCGTGGATCGCGCAAGAGGAGCACGCCGAGCGGGTCTGGACCCGCCTCGGCCAGGATGCGCCCGCGGATCGGACCGGGGCTCGCAAGCACGGGCAGCACGAGCTCGCCGGCCTGGTTCTCGCCCTCCGCCAGCTCGAGCTCGAGCACGGGGCTGCAGGCGAAGCTCGCCTGCGCCAGGACGCGATGACGCCCAGGCTCGATCTCGTCGATGCGGAACTCGCCCTGCTCGTCGGTCGTGGCGGCGCCGGGAGCGTGGGCGCCATCGAGCGGCAGCACCTTGACCAGGGCGCCGGGCAATCCGCGCCCGTCGCGCGCGACGACGCGGCCCCGCAGCTCGCACTCGCCGTCGGAGGGCGGCGAGGCGGGCACGGGCAACGCGTAGGGCGCCGGGACGAGCCACTCGCCGCTCGCCTCGGGATCGAAGGGCGCCTCGTGCCGCGCGAGGAGCACCTTGGTGTCCGGATGGCGCACCCAGGCACGCACCGGCCCGCGCGGGAAGGAGCGCAGGCTCGTGAAGGTGCCGAGCTCGTCGGTGAGTACCGATTCGGCCACCCGATTCCCGGGCGACGCGAGCAAGACGAGACGCACCACGGCCAGCGGTGCACCGCCGGGATCCTCGACCAGCCGGCCGCGGATCGGGCCGCTGGGCTCGCGCGCGGCCGCGTCCTCGCGCGGTGCGGTCGCTTCCACCGCTCCCTCGGCGCGCGCAGGCTCGAGCGCGGGGTCGACCGCCGGCGAGGCCAGGGTAACGGGCGCGGCTGCGACCGGGTCCGCCGACTCGCCGCGATCTGGGTGGACCGCCGGACGCTCGCGCTCGAAGCGCAGCAAGACGACGACGAGCGCGGCCAGGCCGACGAGCAGGAGGACGATGCCGCGCGCGCTCACGCGGCCAGGGTAACTCGCGACGGACGAGCACGAGCTCCACTCCCGCGCCAGCGGCCGCGTACGCGCCTTCGCGTGCTCGACTCCGCCGGCCGCGTCGTGGCGCGCACGCGCGTGGTGCGGCCGCGTGTGGGGTCCTGAGCCCGCGCCACGGGCTGCTACGGAGCCGCGGCCCGGCGCAGGGCGGCCAGGAAGCCGCGCGCGGCGAGGAGCTCGGCGTCGGCGCCGAGCTCGCTCGGCGCGGCCTTCGCGGCCAGGAAGCGCGCGAGCCGCGTGCGCTCGGCGCGCGGGCCTCGGGCGAGCTCGGGATCGAGGGCCAGGACCGGGGCGACGAGCTCGAGCGTGGCGCGCGGGATCCGGCGCCCGAGGTCCAGGGCGCGGCTCACCAGGCGCGCGTCGGCGCGGCGCGCGCGCTCGCGGTCGCCGGCGTGGACGGTGGCGATGCGACGCGTCACGGCCAGGCCGATGCGGCCGAGCGCCAGGGGCTCGGGCGCGGGGCGCGCCAGCGCGAGGCGCACCGAGGTGTTCGCCAGGCGCAGCAGCATCGCGCGGCTCGAGCGCGCCCCGCGCTGGTGCGCGAGGCGGCGCTCCTCGGCGCGCGCGAGCGCCTCGACCGCCGCGCTCGTGGGCCGGAAGCCGAGCCGCCGGTAGAACCAGAACGAGCCGGCGGCGATGGCCTCGGGGTTGCCGACGCCCATCCCGTAGGGCGTCAGGAAGAAGAGACGCGCGCCGAGCACGTGGCGCAGCGCGCGCACGTACTGGGCGTAGATCCGGCGCGTGGCGTGGCCGCGGAACTCCGGGAAGAGGTTGAGGCCGAGCTCGCAGCAGGCCGCGGAGACGCTGGCGGGCCCGTAGGCGATCGGCACGCCGTTCTGGAGCAAGAGGGCCGTGTACAGCGACTCGAGCGCCTCGCGGTAGTCCGGGACGACGCCCACCAGGGCGACCGTCAGCCCGTCGCCGCAGTCGGCCAGGCTCACGTCCTGCGGATTGCCGTGGGAGAGCGGGCGGATCTCGCTCTGGCGCACGGCCAGGGCCGCGGCCGCGAAGTCGACAAAGCGCGCGCCCTCGCCGGGCGCGAGGCGGCGCACGCGCGGCGGCCGCCGCACGAGGGGCCCGAGCGACCCGCGCAGCGGGCGCGGCGCGCGGCGCTGGAAGACGACCTCCGGCACGGGCCAGAGCTGCTCGGCGCGCGCGCTCCCCGCGCGCGCGAGCGTCCAGCGCACCGGCAGGCCGCAGCCGTCGAAGCGCGCCTCGCGCTCGGCCGGCGCGAGCGGCGCGAACAGGGCCAGCAAGGCCTCGAGGTCGCGCTGCTCCGGACCCTCCCGGGCCGCCGCCAGCCAGTCGTCCCAGTCCAGCGTCACGTCGTCGACCCCCGGCACCTCGGCGCCGAGCAGCGTGCGCGCGACGGCTGCCTGCAGCGGGCCCGTGTCCTCCAGCGTGTCCCAGTCGAGCTCGAGGTCGCGCGGGAAGAGGCGCACGAGCCGCGCGAGCAGGGGGTAGCCCCAGGTGTCCACCACCGCCGTCGCCGCGAGGCCGCTGTCGGCCAGGCGTGCGCGTCTTCGCGCCGGGAGCCCCTCGGCCCACTCCCGCAGGCGCGGAACGAGCCGCAGGGCGCCCGCGCGCACCGCCGGCGCGTCGGGGTGGGCCAGCAGGAAGAGCAGCGCGTCCTGGAGCTCCACCAGCCGCGCCGCGGAGAGGCGCGCGCGCCCGGCGAGCTCGACGAGGAGCCGCTCCTTCTCGCGCGCGGCCGCGGGCCCGAAGGTCCGCACGGCCGCGGTCAGCGCGCGCACGGGATCCCGCACGACGACTACGCCCGCCCCGGCCTCGGGCGCGGCTTCACCGCGAGGTAGGGCTTCGGCCAGGGGCCGGCGAGGTGCTCGTAGTGCGTCTGCGCGTGCAAGGTCAGGTACGGGTCGGTCAGGTGCGCGCGCGCGATGGCGCACAGGTCCGCGCGGCCGGCGGCGAGGATCGTGTTGACGTGGTCCGCGCCCTGGATGTTGCCGACGGCCATCACGCGGAGCCCCGGGACGGCGTGGCGGATCGCGTCGGCGAAGGGGACCTGGTACATGCGGCCGTACTCGACCTTCGAGGCGGGCGTGTTGCCGGCGGAGCTGACGTCGATCAGGTCGAGGCCGTGCGCGTGGAGCTTGCGCGCGATCTCGATCGTCTCGTCGAGCGTGATGCCCTCGCCGGCGGGCAGCCAGTCGGTGGCCGAGACGCGCACGGCCAGCGGCTTCTCGGCCGGCCAGGCGGCGCGCACGGCCTCGAAGACCTCGAGCGGGAAGCGCAGGCGGTTCGCGAGCGAGCCGCCGTACCCGTCCGTGCGGCGGTTGGCGGCGGGCGAGAGGAAGCTCGAGAGCAGGTACCCGTGCGCCATGTGCAGCTCGACGAGGTCGAAGCCGGCGCGCTGGGCGCGGCGCGTGGCGGCGACGAAGGCCTCGCGGACCGTGTCCATGTCGAGGCGCGTCATCGCGCGCGGCGCGGGCCAGTCGGGTGCGAAGGAGAGCGCCGAGGGACCGAGCGTGGGCCAGGCGCGCGCGTCGCGCAGCGGGTCGTCGCCCTCCCAGGGCAGGTTGCAGGAGCCCTTGCGGCCGGCGTGGGCGAGCTGGATGCCGATCCTCGCGGCGCTGCTCGCGTGCACGAAGTCGACCACGCGCTTCCAGGCGGCCTCGTGGGCGTCGGAATACATTCCGGCACAGCCGAGCGAGATGCGGCCCTCGGGCGAGACGTCGGTCATCTCGGTCATGACCAGGCCCGCGCCGCCGACCGCGCGGCTGCCGAGGTGAACCAGGTGCCAGTCGGTCGGCGTGCCGTCGACGGCCGAGTACTGGCACATGGGCGAGACCACGACTCGATTCGGCAGCGTCAGCGAGCGCAGCCGCAGCGGCACGAACATCGGCGCCACGACTGCCCCGGGACCGCCAGGCTCCAGCCTGGCTTCTTCCTTCTTCCTTCCCCCCGGACCCGGAGCAAGAGCCGGGCTGGAGCCCGGCGGTCCCAGGGCGGAGCGCTCGGCGAAGGCCGCGGTCACGCGCGCGACGAGTTGCGGGTCGCGCTGGCGCAGGTTGTCGTAGGTGATGCGCTTCGAGCGCGTCATCAGGTTGAAGGTGAACTCGAGCGGCGGCTGCTTCACGTAGCGCGCGCAGTGCTCGAACCACTCCATCGAGGTCCGCGCGGCGCGCTGCAGGCGCGCGACCTCGCCGGTGCGGCGCTCCTCGTACAGCCGCAGCGCGTCCGGGACGCCGCGCGGCTCGTCCTGGAGCGCCTTCACGAGCTCGATGGCGTCCTCCATCGCGAGCTTGGTCCCCGAGCCGATCGAGAAGTGCGCGGTGTGGGCCGAGTCCCCCACCAGCACCGTGTTCCCGCGCACCCAGGTCCCGCAGCGGATCACGGGGAAGGTGCGCCAGACCGACTTGTTCGTGAGCAGAGGGTGCCCGTCCAGGTCCGGCGCGAACAGGTCCTCGAGATAGCGCACCGTCTCCTGCTCGCTCGCGCCCTCGAAGCCGGCGCGCCTCCACACGTCCTCGTGACACTCGACGATCCAGGTCGAGAGCGTCTCGGCCCCGCGCTGGAACGGGTAGGCGTGCACCTGGAAGAGGCCGTGCTGGCTGGAGCGGAACACGAAGGTGAAGGCCTCGAGCGGCTTGGTCGTGCCGAACCAGGCGAACTTGCAGCGCCGCCAGTCGATCTCGGGCCGGAAGTGGGCCGCGTGCCTCGTGCGCACGAAGCTGTTGATCCCGTCGCAGGCCAGCACGAGGTCCGCCGGGCCGACGTCGCCCTCGTCGCGCACCTCGCGCTCGAACTCGAGCTTCACGCCGAGCTCGCGCGCGCGCGCGTGGAAGATCTCGAGCAGGCGCCGGCGCGAGAGGCCGCAGAAGCCGTGCCCCGTCGAGCGCACGCACTCGAGCTTGCCGGGGGCCGTCTCGAGGTACGTCTCGATGTCGGTCCAGTAGGCGAACTCGCGCCGGATCGCGGCGTAGCTCTCGGGGTCGGCGACCTCGAACCCGCCCAGCGTCTCGTCCGAGAACACGACCCCCCAGCCGAAGGTGTCGTCCGGCTTGTTGCGCTCGTAGACGGTGATCTCCGCCTCCGGGCGAGCCTTCCTGAGCAGGATCGCGAAGTAGAGCCCGGCCGGTCCGCCACCGATGCATGCGACGCGCATCGGCGCATCCTAGTGTCGCCGCGCGGGGCGGTCATGGGCGTGGTGGAGTTCGCGGCGATGCTTGACCCGCTGGCCCGAAACGGTCGAACTCTCCCGTGATGAAGCGGGTCCTGCTCGCGCTGGCGGCCCTGGTCGCGCTGTTCCTCGCCGGGCGCGCGCTGGTGCGCTTCCTCGCCCCGGACGAGGTCAAGATCCGGCGCCTCGTGACGGCGATGGAGGCGGCCTACAACGAGGGCGACCCGAGCGGCTGCGTCGCACCCCTCACGCGCGACTGGCGCCACGCGGGCTCGGAGATCGACCGCCGCATGCTGCTCGGGGCACTGTTCCAGACCGCGCGCGACCGCGAGAAGGAGACGCGCCAGCTCAGGAGCCGCGTCGAGGTCGACGAGGAGGCGGCCGTGATCACGGTCGACGGCGAGCGCGCCACCCTGGCCCTCGAGGCCGTCTTCTCTCGCCTGCGCGGCGACGAGTGGAGCGAGACCTGGCGCGCGCGCATCGAGGCCGAGCTGGTGGACGGCGACGACGGCTGGCAGATCGAGTCGAGCCGCCACGAGGACCTGACCGGCACCCACCTCGGCCGCTGACCCCCCGGGACCGCCAGGCTCCAGCCTGGCCCTGGGACCGCCAGGCTCCAGCCTGGCTCTTCTCTCCTCTTCTCTTCCTCCGAC
>Ga0315910_10003534_pt1 | contig 13279 bp, 17 predicted proteins | sample EdamamesoilMG_FD_204470 | JGI IMG/M metagenome (GOLD analysis project Ga0315910, IMG submission 204470) | Garden soil microbial communities collected in Santa Monica, California, United States - Edamame soil | ecosystem: Environmental > Terrestrial > Soil > Garden | place: USA: California... | reverse complement strand
GCCGTCGCGGACAGGCCGCGCACGAAGTCCTGCAGCAGGTCGCGGTCGCTTGCGACCAGCGGCCGGATCAGCAGCGGGCGGCCATCGGCGAGCGGCCGCATTTCGATCGCGTCGGCCGGGTAGCGCCGTGCGGTGACCGGGAGGGTGATCACTTCGGTCATGGCACTCAACCGGTTACGCCATATTCGAGGCCGTCTTCGCCTGCGATGCGGGCGTCGCCGTCCAGCGAGGAGACCAGCGCCGGCGCCCGCCGGTCGAAGCGGAAGTCGTCGCCGGCGCTCAGGACGATGTCGCGCGGATCCCCATCCTGCGTCACCCAGACGTGGCCCTCGAGGACCGAAATGCGCCGGCCGTAACCGTTTTCAATCCTGAGCGGCTGGCCGCTGTGGAGGGGGATACTGCCTGCGATCTGGCTGAGGTCCATAAGGGCTCCTTGACACATGTTTTAGGTGCATCCATGATGAGCGCCGTCTTTCAGCAGGACAAACGGTAAATCGGAATACCATGCATGCATGCAAGGAATGAATAGCCGGCGCTGGCAGCTACCCCCCCTGGAACTGCTGCTCGCCTTCGAAGCCTCGGCCCGGCACCTGTCGTTCACCAAGGCGGCGGGCGAGCTGTCGCTGACCCAGTCGGCCGTCAGCCGCCAGATCCAGGCGCTGGAGGAAAGCCTGGGCGCTAAGCTCTTCGAGCGCCGCACGCGCGCGCTCCTGCTGACCGAAGCCGGGCAGCGTTTCCACCAGGTCACGCAGGCGGTACTGGCCGAGCTGGACGGCGCGACGCAGAAGCTGCGCGGCGCCGCGGCCGCGCGTACCGTGACGGTGACCACGACGCCGGGCTTCGCCTCGCTCTGGCTGATCCCGCGCCTGAACGGCTACCTGCAGGCGAATCCGGGCGTGGACGTGCGCATCTCGGCGTCCTACGAGCTCGCCAGCCTGGAGCGCGAGGGCATCGACCTCGGCATCCGCTATGCGCCGGACGCCGAGATGGCCGGGCAGCGCCCGCTGTTCGAGGAAGAGGTGATCCCGGTCTGCAGCCCCGCGCTCGCCGCCGATCCGGCGCGGCCGCTGCGCGAGCCCGCGGACCTGCGCGCACACGTGCTGCTGCATTCGGCCGACGCGAAATTCTCCTGGATGGAGTGGAACCTGTGGCTGCACGCGCACGGGCTGCGCGACCTCAAGCCCGCCGGCGCGCTGCAATTCAACCAGTACGACCAGCTCGTGCAGGCGGCGGTCAACGGGCAGGGCATCGCCCTCGGGCGCCTGCCGCTGCTGCGGCGCATGCTGAAGGACAGGCAGCTGGTGGCGCCGTTCAAGAAGTCGGTCATTTCCGCGCGCGGCTACTTCCTTGTGCGCTCCGCGCGCGCCGCGGGCAAGGCGGACGTGGCGAAGTTCGAGGCCTGGCTGCGCGAGGAAGCGAAGAAGGACGCGCCCGCTAAACCCTAGCCGCCGAGGCCCCTGCAATCCGGCCGAATACCGCGCCATTCGTGAGGCCGGTGCCGCCGGGGTAATTGAAATAGAAGATTCCGCCCACGAGTTCGCCGGCCGCGAACAATCCCGGGATCGGCGCGCCGTCCGACGACATGACCTGCGCGTCGGTGTTGATCTTCAGGCCGCCGAAGCTGAAGGTGATGCCGCAGGTGACCGCGTAGGCCTCGAACGGCGGCGTGTCCAGTGTGTTGGCCCAATTGCTTTTATTCACTTTTAGATTCTTTGTACTTCTTCCATCTTTAACATTTGGGTTGAATGGAACATCCGTCTGCACGGCCGCGTTGTATTCGCGGATTTCTTGCAGAGCGGCTTCCTGGTTCGTGTCTTCGAGTTTCGAGACCAGCTCTTCCAGCGTGTTGCCGACGCGCTTGGTGACCTGCTTGATCCTGTACTCGTCGCGCAGCTGCGCCTTCACCTTGGCGTCGAAGATCTGCCAGGCGAACTGCCCGGGCTGCTGCAGGATGATCCGGCCGTACTTGGCGTAGGTGTAGTTGCGGAAATCCGCGCCTTCGTCGACGAAGCGCCTGCCCTCGGCGTTGATGTACACGCCCCAGGGGTAGGAGTGCTTCTGGAACTGGTCGCCGACGACGAGGTCGCCGAACTCCGGCGCGTTGCGCTCCCAGGCGACCGCGTGGCAGCCCGACCAGTTGCCGGTGGGCGCCGCGCCCGCGGCGAGCGCCATGCGGATGCCGTCGCCGGTGTTGAAGCGCGTGCCGCGCACCTTCGCCAGTTCCCAGCCCGGGCCGAGGTAGCGCGTGCGCTGCTCGGGATCGGCCTGGAAGCCGCCCGCGGCGAGCACCACCGCCTTGGCCTTGACCTCCAGGGTTTTGCCTTCCTTCCTTACCCGGACCCCCTTGATGCCCGAGTCGTCGTAAATAAGGTCCAGGGCTCTCGAGTTAAACCACAGGTCAATGCCATTTTTCTTCGCAATCGCCGTCAGCGATTCCACCAGTCCGGGCCCGCCGCCCACGGCTTCCACCGTGAGGCCGCCCCAGAACTTGAACCTGCCGTTGATGTTGAAGGCCTGCCGGCCCCAGGCGGCGGTGAAGCGCACGCCTTTCTTGCGCATCCACTCAACTGTTGAAAGAGAGTTTTTAACCAATAGTTCAGTCAAATCCGGGTCACAGCGATACTCGGTGACGCGCCCCATGTCGTCGAGGAACTGGTCCTCGGTATAGGTGCCGAAATCGGTGCGTGCGATTTCCTCGGCTGAAAGGTCGGGAATCGCCTTCTTCAGGTCCTCGACGCCGCTGTAGGCGACCCGCATCAGGCCGGCGGTGAAGCGCGAATTGCCGCCGGATTCTTCCTCGCCGGCCCGTTCCAGGATAAGAATTCGTTTTGTAAATTCAGAAGCAGAAAGAGCGGCGCATAACGCCGCATTGCCCGCGCCGACGATGATGACGTCATAATCCATCAATCGGCCTTCACACCCGCGGCTTTCACGACCTTGCTCCAGCGCGCCTGCTCCTTCTTGATGTAGGCCGCGTATTCGGCCGGCGTCGAACCGATCGCCTCGGCGTCGTCGGCGGCAAAGCGCTCCTTCACGCTGGCGGAATGCGCGGCCTTGGCCGCCTCCGCCGCCAGCCGCTTGACGATGGCGTCCGGCATCTTTGCGGGCCCGTTCAATCCGTACCACTGCGAGGTTTCGAAGCCCGGATAGCCTTGCTCGGCGACCGTGCCGACCTCGGGCAGGGTGGGCAGGCGCTTCGGGGTGCCGACCGCGATCACGCGCAGCTTGCCCGACTTCACATGCGGCATCAGCGGCGGCGTGCCCGCGGATGCCGCCTGCGTGCGCCCCGCGACCAGGTCGATGACGTTCGGCCCGGTGCCCTTGTAGGGCACGTGCTGGATGTCGATGCCGGTCGCCTGCTTGAGGTATTCCATCGCCAGGTGGCCCGCGGAGCCGTTGCCGGCGCTGCCGTAGTAGAGCTTGCCTGGTTCCTTCTTCGCCAGCGCGACGAATTCCTTCAGGTTCTTCGCCGGCACCGACTCGTGGACCACGAAGATGGCGGGCACGATGGCCAGCAGCGAGATCGGCGTGAAGTCCCTGTCCACGTCGTAGGGCAGCTTGTCGTACATGAACGGGTTCATCGCCAGCGAGCCGACGTGGCCGATGATCAGTGTGTAGCCGTCGGGGTCGGCGCGGGCGACTTCCTGCATCGCCACATTGCCGCCGCCGCCGCCCTTGTTGTCGATGATGATCGGCTGGCCCAGCCCCTTTTCTATTTCCAGCGCCACGGCGCGCGCGACGATGGAACTGCTGCCGCCCGGGGCGAAGGGAACCACCAGGCGTATGGGTTTAACAGGAAAGGTTTGTGCCTTCGCCGTTTCACATAGAAGAAAAACGAGAACGAAAAGAAATAATCTCATCAGAATTGATACCTCCTCAAACCTCCGTCCACCGGGATCACCGCGCCGGTGATGTAGCGCGCGCGCGGCGAGGCAAGGAAGCAGACGAGGTTGGCGATGTCCTCGGGCTGGCCGTACTCGCCGACCGGAATTTCGTGCTCGGACTGCCACTGGCGGTACTCGGGCGTGTAGTTGCGCAGGATCTGCTCGCTGATGATGCGCCCGGGCGGGATGCAGTTCACCGTGACGCCGTGCTTGCCGACCTCGCGCGACAGTCCCTTGGCCCAGGAATGCATCGCCGCCTTGGCGCAGAAGGCGCCGTTGATGCCCTCGGGTTCGCTCTTGCCGGTCAGGTTGACGATGCGGCCCCACTTTCTGGCCATCATCTGGTCGAGCAGCCGATGGGTGAGCTGGCGCTGGCGCGTGAAATTGAGCGTCATCGCCTCGTTCCACTGCGCTTCGCCGGTGTCGAGCTCGAACTTGCGCGAGCCGCCGGCATTGTTGACGAGGATGTCGACCGAGCCCAGGCCGGCGAGCGCCGCCGCGGCGATGGCCTGCGGCGCGTCCTCGTTCATGAGGTCGCACTCGATGATGACCAGCTTCGCGCCGATTTCGGCCTGCAGGGTGTCCAGCAACGCGCGGCGGCGCGCGGCCACGGCGAGCCTGACGCCCTCGGCAGCGAGGGATTTCGCGATCTGGCGGCCGATGCCGGCGCTCGCGCCAGTCACGAGCGCTGTCTTTCCTGAAATCTCAAGGTTCATTTGGATTTCAGATAGAAAGAATAAAACTTATGGATTCAACTCAGGACAAACCGCAACAATCCGTCTACTTCTGCCCGAGGACGGGGGGTCGCCAGCTGAGCGGCAGGGGCCCGGGCGCGCGCAGCACGCGGATCATGCGCATCGCGGTCTCGCGCCCGTTGTAGTACTTCGGCATCAGCAGCGTCTCGGAAAAACCGAGCGCGCGGTAGAAGCGCCGCGCCGCCTCGTTGTCGGCGCGCAGTTCCAGGTGCACGCTCGCCATGCCGGCGGTGATCGCGGAGTCCATCAGCCATTCGACCAGCCGCCGGCCGATGCCGCGCCGGCGCTGCACCGGCTGCACCGCGAGCAGCACCAGGTGCGCGCGCTCGTCGCCGAAGTCCATGATCGCGAAACCCGACAGCGCGGGCCGTTCGCGCGCGACGTAGGTCTGCCGCTCGCTGGCGGCAAGCACCACCGTCTCGCGGCGCCGCAGCGCGCGTTCGATGCTGGCCGGGTCGTAGCGCCAGCCGAGGCCGGACTCGATGAAGTCGCGCGACATTTCCGCGATCGCGCGCGCATCGCCCGGTTCGGCGACGCGGATCGTGAACGCGGTTTTTTCCTTCTTCACGCGGACGATTGTGCCATGGCCCGGGCTCTACAGCCCGGGAATTTCTACGGCAGGATCTCGGGGGTGCTGCGCGATTCGTCGCCCGAGTGTATGCTTTCCTGCTCGCCGCGAATCGCTAGCGGATGCCGAGCGCGCGGTCGAGTGAAAGCGGGCCGGCGCCGCGGCCGGCGAGGTAGAGCAGGCAAACGGCCCAGGTCAGGTGCGTCGGCCAGGCGGCCGGGTAGACGAAGATCTGGATCACCGCCGTCATGCCGAGCAGCCCGAGCGCGGAAAGCCGCGTTGCGAGGCCCACGAACAGCAGGATCGGCAGCAGGTGCTCGCCGTACGCGGCGAGGTGGGCGGCAACATCCGGCGGTAGCAGCGGCACCTTGTACTCCTCGCGAAAGAGCGTGTAGGCGTTCTCGTTGACCGTGAGCAATCCGTCCACTTTGGTGCGGCCCGAGAGAAGGAAAACGGCGCCGACGCCGAAACGTGCGGCCAGTGCGAGCAGCATGTGGCCAACCAGCCCTTCCAGGGCGTTGGCGGCGGCGCTCCAGGCGCCTCGCCAGCCGTGCACGGGCACTGCTCCTTGCGACATTGCGTCGTTCATTGCGGTTCCTCCAGAGAATGGGCGAATGCGCCGGCGATGAGCAGATGCTTCATCAACTGCGCAAGGTCGGTCGCGGAATCGGCGCGCAGCGCCGCTTCGGCGGCCGCGCCGAGCGGCTCCCCGCGCGCGCAGGCGTCGAGCAGGATGCAGGCGCCCCGCGAGAGCGGCGTCCAGCGCACCGCCCCGTCGGGCCGGGTAAGGAGCGCTCCTTCGCCGCGCCAATCGATCTCGCCCGGCTCGGACTCCTCGGCGCGCTGGCGCGACCAGATGGAGTAGGCTGGAAGCTCGAACCAGGCCCAGCGTGCCGCCGCGTGCGGGCGAAGCCGCAGCGCCGCGAGGCGCGCGAAATCCATGCCCGCAAGCGCGGCGGGTTCCAGCGCCGCTTCGTCGCGCGCGACATGCGCTTCGCTCCAGAAGCGATCCAGGCGCGCCACCGCGGGAAGGTACGGAAGCTCGGCGGCCGGGGCAAAGGCGGCGAGGAAGTCCTCGAAGCCTTCGCCATACAGCGCGAGCATCGGCGCGCCCGGCGGATGGGCGCGCACGAACAGCGCGCCGGCGGCGCGGAACCATTCCGCGCCGACCAGGCGGGCCACCGCCGGATAGTTGGCCTGCAGCGCGTCGCTGCAGCCTTTCATCACGGTGTTGCGGTAAACGGCAAAGGCGGCCGGCATCTCGACCTGCGGCGCGAGCAGCGCTTGCGCGAAGCCGTCCTGGAACGCGGCGAGGGACTGCCTCACGCGGCCCTCGGGAGGGAGGATTGCAGCGGTGCGCGCAGCACCGCCTGCGCGCGCACGCGCTCGGCGAGCAGTTCCGGCCAGGGCGGCAGATTGCCGTCGCGCTCGATCAACGTCGGTCGCGGGCCGATGCGCGCGACCAGCCGTTCGTAGAGCGCCCAAACTTCGGGCGCGACTGGCGCGTCGTGCGAATCCACCAGCAGCGTGGAGCCCGCGTCCGGCGCGTGTCCGGCGAGATGCACTTCCATCACGAACTCGCCGGGAAAGGCGTCGACATACGCATCGGCCGAGGCACCCAGGTTGCGCGCGCTCACGAAGGCATTGTTGACGTCGAGCAGCAGCCCGCAACCGGTGCGGCGCGCGAGCTCGGCGAGGAAATCGATCTCTTCCCACGCGTGGCCCTCGAGCGGCAGGTAGTGCGAGGGGTTCTCGATCGCGATGCGCCGGCCGAGCGCCTCCTGCGCGCGCGACACGTTGGCCTCGACGCGCCACAGGGCCTCGGCCGTGCGCGGGAACGGAAGCAGGTCCGGGAAATAGGCGCCCCGCCAGCTCGACCAGGCGAGATGCTCGGAGACGAGCGCGGGCTCAAAACGTCGCACCAGTGCGGCAAGTTGCGCGAGGTGCGCCGCGTCCGGCTCGGCGTCGGCGGCAAGCGATAGCGCTACGCCGTGCAGCGAAAGCGGATGGCGCGCGCGAATCGCCTCGAGCCAGGCGAGGCGCGGGCCGCCCGGCACCATGTAGTTCTCCGGATGGACTTCGAGCCACAGCCCGTCGGCCGGCGCGGCGAGCGCCTCGGCATAGTGCTCGGGCTTGAGCCCGAGCCCTGCCGACGGCGCTGCGCGCGGGATCACGCGGGTCCCTATGCCTTCGGCGTGAGCGAGCCGTTGCCTTTGGGCGTCTTGATGGACACACAGGTGCCCTTGGCGACGTAGGTCCAGGCGTTGCCCTGGTAGTCGGTCTTGCTCGTGCCGGCGCAGCTCGTGCCGGGTCCGGCGGCACAGTCGTTCTTGCCGGCGAGGGAAATTCCGTAGCACCTCTCCTTTTCGCCCTTGATCGAGGCGCCCTTGTCCTGGGCGATGGCGGGCATCGCGGCCAGTACGCCGGCGGCGAGCGCTACGAGGGTCTGCTTGCTGTTCATCGTTTCATCTCCTGTATGTGGATGGTTGGATGTCGCGGCCGCGATGGCGGTCCGAGCGTTCGTCGGCGGGCGCGGCAGCGCCTTACAACTCGTTGGCGGCTGCACCAAAACGCGGAACCGGATCCCTGCAGGGAGGCTAGGCTTCGTCCCGGTCGGTGTTCCTGCGCAGGGCGCGGCGCAGGAACTCCATGCGCTCGCGCAGGGCCGAGCAGCCGCGGCACACCAGCAGGTGCGCGCGCAGGCGCAACTTCTCGTCGGCGGGCAGCTCGCGGTCGAGGCCCTCCGAGATCATGCGCGCCGCCTCCTTGCAGGTGAGCGTCATTTTCCGAACCAGTTCCTGTCGAGGCACAGCTGCAGCGCCATGCGTGCGCGGTGGAGGAGCACCCAGCAATGCGTCGGCGTCACCGACATCTCCTTACAGATCTCGGCGGTCTCCGACCCCAGGTGCTCGCGCATCATGAATACCCGCGCGGTTTTCATCGGCAGTTTCTTCAGGCATTCCTCCAGCACCTGGAAGAACTGTCGCTGGCTCAGCGCCGAGTCCGGATCCGTCCAGGCCGCCGGGTGCTCGCGCCAGTGGCCGTTCGCCTCGAACAGCGCGTCGAATTCCGAGCCGTCGCCTTCCATGTCGCCCGAAATCGCCACTTCGCGGCTCTGGCGGCGGATGGTGTCGACGATCTTGTGCTTGAGGATGCCGGTCAGCCAGGTGCGCAGGTTGGAACGGCCGCCGAAGCCCGATTCGCCGGCCAGCGCGGCGAGCAGGGTTTCCTGCACCACGTCCTGGACCGCGTCCGGGTCGCGCAGCTGCAGGGTCGCGTAGCGCACCAGATAGGGGCGCTGCTTCTCGACTTCGCTGCGGAACTCGGCGGGATCGGACATGGCCGAGGCCGATTGTAATGAATCGCCGCATTCCATGACTGATGGCGCAATTCAGAGCCAACGGAGACCGGCATGCTGCAGGGAAAGACGGCACTCGTTACAGGATCCACCAGCGGGATCGGTCTCGGCATTGCCGAGGCGCTGGCCGCGCAGGGCGCGGACATTGTGCTCAACGGCTTCGGCGACCCGGCCGAGATCGAGCGCTTGCGCGCAGGCCTAGCCGAAAGGCACGGCGTGCGCGTGGCCTACGACGGCGCCGACATGTCGCGCGCCGAGGCCATCGAAAGGATGATGAAGGTTGCGCTGGCGGACTTCGGCGCCGTCGACATTCTCGTCAACAACGCGGGCATCCAGCACGTCGCGCCGGTGGAGGAGTTTCCCGTGGCGAAGTGGGACGCGATTCTCGCGATCAATCTGTCGGCCGCGTTCCACACCACGCGCCTCGCGCTGCCCGCCATGAAGAAGAGGGGCTGGGGCCGGATCATCAACATCGCGTCGGCGCACGCGCTCGTCGCGTCGCCCTACAAGGCGGCCTACGTCGCCGCCAAGCATGGCATCGCGGGCCTGACCAAGACGGTGGCGCTGGAAGTCGCGGAGCAGGGCATCACGGTCAACGCCCTCTGCCCGGGCTACGTCTGGACGCCCCTGGTGCAGAAGCAGATTCCGGATACCGCGAAAGCGCGCGGCATCACCGAAGAGCAGGTGAAGCGCGACGTGCTGCTGGCGGCGCAGCCGACGAAGAAGTTCGTCGCCGTGGAGGAGGTGGCGGCTTTCACCGCCTTCCTCGCCAGCGACGCGGCCGCGTCGATTACCGGGACCGTGCTGCCGATCGACGGCGGCTGGACCGCCCACTGACGTTTTTTCAACCCAAGGAGACGATAGCCATGAAGCGCACGATGATTGCCGCGATCCTCGCGGGAGCCTTTTCGACCACGGCCTGGGCGGGCGAGTGCCCGGCCGACAAGCGGGTCGCCGACGGCCAGGGCCAGAAGATGGTCACCCACGGACCGAAGGAGGTGACCGACAGGGTCCTCACTTCGACGGACCTCACGAACGAGAAGGTCGGCCTCAAGGACCACCAGTTCCGCGCCCGCAAGCTGGTCATCAAGCCCGGCGGCATCGTGCCCTGGCACAGCCATGACGAGCGTCCCGCGATGATCTATGTCGTCTCGGGCGAGATCCTCGAGTTCGCGAGCAACTGCGCCGCCCCGATCGCGCACAAGGCGGGCGACGTGGCGCGTGAGGCGAAGGGCACCTCGCACTGGTGGCGCAACGACGGCAAGAAGACCGTCGAGCTCATCTCGGTGGACATCCTGCCGCCGCAGATGAAAAAAGACGAAAAGATGATGTGACCGCCGGACGCCCGGAGCCGTCATGCGCAATTTCCTGATCGGGCTGGCGGCGTTCCTGACGCTGGTGGACCTGTTCGCGACGCAGGCGATCCTGCCTGCGCTCGCGGCGGCCTACGGCGTCAGGCCGGCCGCGATGGGGCTCGCGGTCAACGCGAGCACGCTCGGCATGGCGATCGCGGCCCTGGGCGTGGCGTTTTTCAGCCGCCGCATCGACCGGCGTCTCGGCATCGTGGCAAGCCTCGGCCTGCTGTCGATTCCGACGGCGCTGCTCGCCTCCGCCCCCGATCTCGCGGCCTTCGCCGCCTTGCGCATCGCGCAGGGCCTGTGCATGGCTTCCGCGTTCGCGCTCACGCTGTCCTACCTGGCCGAGCATTGCAGCGCCGCGGACTCGGCCGGTGCGTTCGCCGCCTACATCGCCGGCAACGTCGCCAGCAACCTGGTGGGGCGCCTGATGGCCGCGGCGCTGGTGGACCACCTCGGCATCGCCGCGAGTTTTCTCGCCTTCTCCGCGTTGAATCTTGCGGGCGCGGTGCTGGTCTGGTTCTGGCTCGGGCGCGCGTCGCCCGCGCCGATGCCCGCCGCCGCGGCATCGCCGCTCGCGCTCTGGGCGGGGCATTTCCGCACGCCCGCATTGCGCGCGAGCTTTGCGATCGGCTTCCTGATCCTGTTTGCCTTCATCGGCACCTTCAGCTACGTGAACTTCGTGCTGGTGCGCGAACCGCTTGGCCTGTCGATGATGGCGGTGGGCTTCGTCTACTTCGTGTTCCTGCCCGCGGTGCTCACCACGCCGCTCGCCGGGCGCGCCGTATTCCGGCTCGGCACGCGCCCGGCCTTCTGGGGCGCGCTCGCGCTGGCGGGCGCCGGACTGCCGCTGCTCGTCCTGCCGAGCGTGCCCGCTGTCCTCGCCGGCCTGGCGCTGGTCGGCGCGGGAACCTTCTTCGCGCAGGCGACCGCGACCGGTTTCGTCGGCCGCGCCGGCACCGCCGACCGCGGATCGGCCAACGGCATCTACCTTGCTTCCTATTTCAGCGGTGGCCTGGCCGGCACCGCGCTGCTCGGATTCGTGTTCGAGCGCTACGGCTGGACCGCCTGCGTCGCCGGCATCGGCGCGGCGATTGCGCTCGCCGCGGCGCTGGGAGCGAAGCTGACCATTTCCGAATCACAACAACTTCAACCTGCTTAAGGAGGTTTTCATGATCAGGAGATTTTTCGTCGCATTTATTCTTTCGATTGCTGCATGGCCCGTGCTGTCCGCGGACGACGGCGTGGTGCGCGTGAAAAGCGCCTACCCGATGGAGGAAACGGTCGCGCGCCTGAAAAAGGACGTCGCCGCCAAGGGCATCCTGTTCTTCCAGGAAGTGAACCAGTCGCAGCTCGCCGCCGACGCCGGCATCAAGGTGCTGCCATCGACGCTGCTGGTGTTCGGCAACCCGCCCCTGGGCACGAAGTTCATTGCCGCGCGGCCTGCCGCGGGTCTAGACTGGCCGGTGCGCCTGCTGGTACAGCAGGACGAGCAAGGCGACGTCTGGGCGGTTTACACCGACTTCGGCTGGATCGCACGCCGGCACGGCGTCAGCGGCGAGGCCGCCAAGCCGTTCGAAACCGCCTCGGGCGTGATCGCCTCGATCACCTCCAGCGTCAAGGGCAACTGAGGCTCGATGGAAAACTACGCCGGACAGATTGCATTGGTCCTGCAGGGCGGCGGCGCCCTGGGCGCCTACCAGGTGGGCGTCTACGAGGCGATGCACGACGCCGGCGTGGAGCCCGACTGGGTGATCGGCACCTCGATCGGCGCCATCAACGGCGCCATCATCGCCGGCAATCTTCCCGGGCGCCGCATGGCGCGGCTGGAGGAATTCTGGCGCCTGGTGCGCAGCGACGAAAGCGCCAAGCTGTGGGGCATGTGGCCCGCGGTGGCGAATGCCGTCGTGCAGGCGAGCATCGTCGCCAGGGGCATCGACGGCTTCTTCGTGCCGAACGCGGATGCGGCCTGGGGCGTGCACGCGCCGCTCGGCGTCGAGAAGGCGGCGTTCTACAAGACCGCGCCGCTGCGGGAAACGCTGGCGGGCCTGGTCGATTTCGGCTGCGTCAATTCGCACAGGACCCGCCTCACACTGGGTGCGGTGAACGTGCGCACCAGCGAGATGCGCTACTTCGACAGCCGCGACATGACAATCGACGAAAGGCACGTGATGGCCTCGGGCGCGCTGCCGCCCGCGTTTCCGGCGATCCGCATCGACGGCGATCCGTACTGGGATGGCGGCATCTACTCCAACACGCCCGTCGAGGTCGTACTCGACGACAAGCCGCGCCGGGATACGCTCATCTTCGCCGCCAACGTCTGGCATGCCACGGGGCCGGAGCCCGAGACCCTCTGGCAGGTGATGGGCCGGCACAAGGACATCCAGTACGCGAGCCGCGCCACCAGCCACGTGATGCGCCAGCAGCAGATCCACCGCATGCGGCACATCATCCGCGAACTGAAGGCGCAGATTCCGGATGAGCGCTGCGAGGATCCCGAAGTGAAGCGCATGCTCGACTACGGTTGCGCCACCGTGATGCATCTCGTGCCGCTGCACGCGCCGCGCCTGGAGGGCGAGGACCAGAGCAAAGACATCGATTTCACCTCGGCGGGCATCGACTCCCGGCGCAAGGCGGGCTACGCGGATACCCAGCGTGCGCTGAAGGAACGGCCATGGGAGAGTTGCGCGGACACGTTGGACGGCATCCTCATCCATGGAGGGACACCATGATCGAACGCTACGATGCCATCGTCATCGGGGCGGGGCAGGCCGGCCCGCCGCTGGCCGCACGCCTGGGCGCCGAAGGTCTGAAGACCGCGGTCGTCGAGCGCAAGCTGCTCGGCGGCACCTGCGTCAATGTCGGCTGCATCCCCACCAAGACGCTGGTCGGCAGCGCGCGCGCGATCCACATGGCGCGGCGCGGCGGCGAGTACGGTTTCTCGGCGGGCGACGTGAAGGTCGACATGCGGGCGGTGAAGGCGCGCAAGGACGGGATCGTCAAACAGTCTAACGACGGCGTGTCGGCGTGGATCGCCGGCATGAAGAACGTCACGCTGCTCCGGGGCCATGCGCGCTTTACGGCGCCGCGCACCATCGACATCGAAGGTAGCGCCGCGGGCAAACGCACGCTGCAGGCCGACAAAATCTTCATCAACGTCGGGGGCCGGGCCGTCATCCCCGACATTCCGGGCGTCAAGGACGTTCCCTTCCTCACCAATACGCAGATGATGACGGTGGACGAGGTTCCCGAGCACCTGGTCATCGTGGGCGGCAGCTACATCGGCCTGGAATTTGCGCAGATGTACCGGCGTTTCGGCTCGAAAGTCACCGTGGTCGAGAAGTCCGACAAGCTGCTGC
>Ga0315910_10003533_pt1 | contig 13281 bp, 5 predicted proteins | sample EdamamesoilMG_FD_204470 | JGI IMG/M metagenome (GOLD analysis project Ga0315910, IMG submission 204470) | Garden soil microbial communities collected in Santa Monica, California, United States - Edamame soil | ecosystem: Environmental > Terrestrial > Soil > Garden | place: USA: California... | reverse complement strand
GGCCGCGCGTGAAGAGGGCGGCGCCGCAACGGGATCCTTTCGGCTGGACGCAACCCGGGACACGCACGTGATCGCGCGGCGAATCTGCATCGTCGGACTCGATTCGTACGGCATGTTGTCGGGCGAAGGCAATCCGAAGTACATCGGCGGCGAATCCATCCAGCACGTGCTGCTGGCGCGTGCATGGCGCGATCTCGGCCACGACGTGACGATCATCGTGCATGACGAGGGGCAGGGCGCCATACGCGAGCACGATGGCATCACCGCCATCGCGGCCCACACCCGCCGCGGCGGCATCCCCGGTATGCGCTTCTTCCACCCGCGCGCGACGCGCCTCCTGTCGGCGCTGATCGCCGCCGATGCGGATGTCTATTACCAGTCGCCCGCCGGCGCCTACACCGGCATCACGGCGTGGTTCTGCCGCGCTACCGGGCGACGCTTCATTTTCCGCGTCGCATCCGACAGCGATTGCGAGAAGGAACACGGTCGCATCCAGTTCTGGCGTGACCGCAAGCTGTACAACTACGGATTGCGACGGGCCGACTTCGTGATTTCGCAGACGGAGTTCCAGGCCCAACTACTGCGCGAGAACCACGGCATCGAGAGCGTCGTACTCAACATGATGGTCGAGGTGCCGCGCAACAGCGCGCCCGTCGGGAAGGACATCGACGTGTTGTGGCTCAGCAACTTGCGAGCGCTCAAGCGGCCTGAACTCGCGCTCGAACTCGCGCGCCAGCTGCCGCACGTGAACTTCATGCTCGCCGGCGGGCCGATGCCGGGCGGTGAGACCTATTTCGAGGACGTGCGCGCTGCAGCAGCGCGGCTGCCGAACGTGACCATGCACGGAGCAGTGCGCTACGCAGATAGCGGAAACCTTTTCGACCGCGCCAGGATATTTCTCAACACGTCGAGCATCGAAGGCTTTCCCAATACTTTCCTGCAAGCGTGGGTTCGCGGCGTCCCGGTGATCTCGTTCTTCGATCCGGATTCGCTCGTGCAACGTCTGCAGCTCGGACACATCGCCAGCTCCATCGACGAAATGCGCGAGGCCATCCGCAGCTTTCTCGAACATGAGGCCGAACGCCAGGCGACGGGGCGTCGTGCCCGTGATTTCGTCATGCGTGAATTCACGACGGGTGTCGCCGGCCGCTACCTCGAACTACTGAATCAGGAATCGCCTCGATCCCGGCAGGGCGCCGAGCACTGGGCGAAGGGAGCTGATCTGCCATGACTCACCCCACGTGTCTCGAGCCCCTGGCCCTCGTGAATCCGCGCGAGGAGGTTGACGTGCCTTCCCACCCCTGCGATGTATTGTTCCTGCTCAGCAGCCTGGCCGTCGGTGGCTCCGAGCGGAAGATCGCGCGCATGGCGAATCGCCTGAGGGAAGATGGCATCGCGGTGAACCTCGCGTGTCTCAACGCGCCCTACACACTCGAGTCAACGCTGCGCCGGGATGTGCCGCTGGCCAAACTCGAGCGTGGCGGAAAATTTTCGCTGTCCGCGGTGTTGCGGCTGCGCAAGATGATCATTCGCGATCGCCCCGCCACGGTGGTGGCGGTGAATCTCTACCAGGCACTGTACGTGGCGTGCGCCACGTTCCTGCTTCCGCGCCGGCCGCGCATCGTGGCACTGGTGAATACGTCGACGTTCCGCGGTCGCCGGCTGCGCAAGCGGCTCTACCAGGCGGTGCTGGCGCGCTTCGACCAGGTGGTGCACGGCTCTCGTGCGCAGAGCCACTTCTGGGAAGAGTCGCAGCCGCGTTTCGCCCAGGTGCGCGAGAAGTCGACGGTCATCTACAACGGCGTGGACTCGACTCACTTCGATCCGATCGTGGCCTTCGAGGCGGCGAAACGGCTACGTGCTTCCCTCGGCGTCAAGCCCGAGGCGCTGCTGCTCGGCAGCGTGGGCCGCCTCGCGCCCGAGAAGAATCACGAAGTCCTGCTGACGACACTGCGGCGCCTGCGCGTGGCGCGCGTCGATGCGCACCTCGTCATCGCCGGCAACGGCCCTCTGCGTGGGCAGCTGCTGCGTCGGGCAGCGGCGCTGGAGATCGCCGATCGCGTGCATCTCGTAGGCGAGTTCGAGGACGTCAGACCGGTGCTTGCGGCGCTCGACGTGTTCCTGCTGCCGTCGGTCGCCGTCGAATCGTTCTCGAATGCGGCGCTCGAAGCCATGTCGATGGGTCGCCCGGTGATCCTGTCGGACATCGGCGGGGCGCGCGAGATGATCGATGATGGAGTCGAGGGATACGTGGTGTCCGCCACCGAGCTCGCGGCGCGGCTGCCGGCCATTATCGCTGCGTTGTATTCCGACACCCGCAAGCGCCAGGGCATGGGAGCCGCAGCGCGGGCGCGTGCGGTGAGCCGCTTCTCGATGGCCGGAATGGCGGCCGCCTATCGCGGACTGCTTCACGGGGAGTTGACGTCATGAGCGCCGATCCCACCGCGGTCCTGCTGCCCAGGGTCGTAACGCCGCGGCCCGCGCCGCGCGAAGGGCGCGTGAAAGTGTTGCAGATGGGTCCCGCGCTCGACGTCCGCGGCGGAGTGAGCACTGTCGAGCAGCTCATCTGCGACTATCTACCCGCCCATGCTTCCATCCGGCACGTGGCCACGATGACGGAGGGCAGGAAGCTCGCGAGAGCGGCGACCTTTGCGCGGGCGATGTACACGCTGTCGCGCGCGCTCGACGACATCGACCCGCCGATCGTGCACATCCACTTTGCGTCGCGCGGGAGCACGTTGCGCAAGTGCATCCTGGCCCACATGGTGATTCGTGCGCGTCGGCCGCTGATCCTTCACGCGCATGGCGCCGGCTTCGATACGTTTCACCGCGGATTGCCCGCGCCGGTGCGCCAGCTGGTGAGCCGCGTGCTCCAGCAGGCGAGCGTGTTGATCGCGCTTTCGACCCAGTGGCGCGATTTCTATGTGCAGGAGTGTGAAGTCTCCCCGTCGCAGGTCGTCGTGTTGCCGAACCCGGTTCGAGTCCCGGCACGGATCCCCGATCGGTCGGGACGTGCGCAGGTGCAGTTCCTGCATCTCGGGCGCCTGGGTTCACGCAAGGGTGGGTACGACCTCGTGAATGCGTTCGCGGCGTTGCCCGAGGCGGTGCGAAATCGCGCGAAACTGGTGTTGGCCGGTGATGGCGATGTCGAAGGCATGAAGAACCTGGCGGCGCCTTTCGGTGAACGTATCCGCGTGCTGCCCTGGATCGACTCCCACGAGAGAGATCGCCTGCTCGCCGAGAGCGACGTGTTCGTGTTGCCTTCGTACGCGGAGGGCGTGCCGATGTCGTTGCTCGAAGCCATGGCTGCGGGACTCCCTTCCATCACGACGCCGGTGGGTGGCATTCCCGACGTGTTCACGCAGGGCGCCGAGGGCCTGCTGGTGGCGCCGGGTGATGCGGCCCAGTTGCGCGCCGCCATGACGACTTTCATCGGCGACGAGTCCATGCGGCTCTCGGCCGGGCGGCGCGCCCATGAAACCGCGCGCGCCCACGACGTACATGCCTACGCGCGGCGCCTTGCGGATATTTATCAACGCATCGCGCCCGTCGCCGAACTGCGGGAGACCGCATGAGCGCAGTCACTTCGTTTGCCGGCTTCATGAAGAAGCACGTGCTTGGGCAGACGCTGGTCCGGCGGAATCCGTATTACTACGAGAAGTTCTCGGAGCTTCTGCAGGACAGCCAGACCTGGGACTACGAACGTCGGCGGGAATGGGTGGACCAGCAAGTGCGGCAGACGCTGCAGACCGCGAGGCGCACCGGGTACGGCCGATCCGTCCGCGGCGGCGACACGCTGGCGAGCTGGCCGCTGCTCGACAAGGAACCGTTGCGACACGGACTGTCGGCGTTCACCGCCGGATACAAATGGTTGTCGGCGCCCGCGACCACGGGTGGCACCAGCGGAGTGCCGCTCAAGGTGCTGCGGTCGCTCGAGGCCATCGTGTTCGAACAGGCGGCGATCGACCAGGTCATCGCCTCGGTCGGCGCCGAGGCGAAGATCGCGCGCACCGCCGTGCTTCGCGGCGACAATCCGCGCGACATCGAAATCTCGCCGAATCCCGATCGCCAACTCATCAATGCGGGCCGCATGCTGACCATGAGCGCGAACGCGGTGACGCACACCAGCGTCGAGAACATCGCGAACACGCTCGAGAAGTTTGCGCCGGAACTGCTGTGCGCGTATCCGAGCGCACTCGAGACACTCGTGCGTTACCTGCGCGACAGCGACCGGCGGCTGTCCATACCGGCCGTGGTCACGTCGTCGGAAGTGTTCCGTCCGGAATCCTGGGAGCTGGTCGAGGACAGGCTCGGTTGCAAGTTGGCGGACTACTACGGCCAGGCGGAGCGCATTGCGTTCGCAACGGCCGCCGCGCCGGGCCAGTATCGATTCCTGCACGCCTATTCGCGCGTGGAATTCATTCCCTACGACGGTCACGGCGTGCCGCGCGACATCGGCCACCGACTCTACGAAGTCGTCGGCACGTCGTATTGGAACAACCTGTTGCCCATCGTGCGCTACCGCACGGGCGATCTCATTCGACTGCCCGCGAACTGGGGAGAGCGTGAACTCGAGGAACTGTCGCTGGGCCTGCGCACGTTCGAAGGCGTGCTCGGCCGTCAGCAGGAATTGCTGGTGTGTCCGCAGGCAATCCGCATCACGGGTATCGGTTGCATTCCGCAGGAGGTGCGCAACGTACTGCGTTTCCAGGTAGTGCAGGAAGGTCTCGACGAAGCCCGCATCTTCGTGCTGCCCAACTCGAAGTTCAGCGCGAGTGATGCCGAAGTCCTCCTCGCCAACGCGCGCGCGAGAATTCCGCAGGACGTCAACGTCACGGTCGAAACAGCGACCCGGCTGGAACGTACGCCGCGTGGCAAGACGCCGCTGATCGTGCATCGTCCGGCGGTTCATGACGCGCTGCGCCGGCACGGAATCGAACCGCTCTTCACCCGGTGACCCATGCAGCAGCCTGGTTGGTACCTGCAGCGTCTCAGGGTGATGTCGGGCGCGGAAGTGGCGCACCGCGTGGCGCGCAGCCTGCGGGTGCTGTCCCGGAAGTTCACGTCGAACGACGTGCCTCCGCGCGAACCGTCGGCACGGGACCTGCGCTTCCTGCCGCCATACATTGCGGTGGCGCCCGAGTACCTGGCCTCTGCCGCGGAACGCATTCTCGCCGGCCGGTACACCTTCTTCGATCTCGAGGATTGTGATCTCGGCGACCCGCCACAATGGAACCGCGACCCGCTGACGCAACGCGCGGCGGGCGACCGTCGCGCGAGTTCCATTGACTATCGCGACGAGCGCGAGGTCGGCAACATCAAGTATGTCTGGGAGCCGAACCGGCACCTGCATCTCCCCGTGCTCGCGCAGGCGCATGCGCTCACCGGCGATCCACGTCATGCGCTTGCAATCCGGGCGCAGATCGAATCGTGGATGGAGCAGTGCCCCGAAGGGTGGGGCCCCAACTGGATCAGCCCGCTGGAGCTCGGCATCCGGCTCATCAACTGGAGCATCACGTGGCAACTGCTCGGCGGGATGCGCTCGAAGTTGTTTGCCAGTGTCGACGGCGCCGCGTTCCGCGACCGCTGGCTGGATTCCATCTACCGCCACGTCCGGATGATCGCCGGCAATCTCTCGCGCTACTCGTCGGCGAACAATCACCTGATCGGCGAAGCCGCGGGCGTGTACGTGGCGGCCTCGACGTGGCCTCTGTGGCCGCAGTTCACGCAGTGGGGTGAACAATGCCGGAGCATCCTGGAAGAGGAGTGCAACCGGCAGAACGCGCCCGACGGCGGCAATCGCGAACAGGCCTTTGGCTACCAGACTTTCGTTCTCGATTTCCTGCTGTTCGCCGGACTCGCGGCGCGGGCGCGCGGCGAGGATTTCGCGCCTGTCTACTGGCGCCGGGTCGAAGTCATGATCGATTTCCTGGCTTCGATGACGAACGTGGCCGGAGTGCTCCCGATGATCGGCGATGCCGATGACGGGCGCGTCGTGGGTCTCGCCCATGAACCGGGCTTCTCGCCGCACATCTCGCTGATCGCCACCGGCGCCGTGTTATTCAATCGTCCCGATCTCGCGGCGAAGGCGGGCGCACTCGATGGCAAGACCGCCACGTTGTTAGGTACCGACGCCGTGCGCCGACTCGGGCAACTGAAGCAGCGCGCGCGGCAAGGGTTCCGGCCGCGGCTGCAGTTCTCCGAGTCCGGGTACTACCTGCTGGGCTCGGGATTCGATACGCCCGATGAAGTCAGGGTGCTCGTGGACGCGGGCGCGCTCGGCTACCTGAGCATCGCGGCGCATGGCCATGCGGATGCGCTGTCGTTCGTGCTCAGCATCGGCGATCGCGAAATCCTGGTCGATCCCGGCACCTATGCCTATCACACCGATCCCGCGTGGCGGCGCTATTTCCGCGGCACGCTCGCGCACAACACCGTGGGCGTCGATGGACTGGACCAGTCCGTGCAGGCAGGCAACTTCATGTGGACCGACCACGCGCAGGCTCGCTGCATCGAATTCGAGGCGGGAGCGGAACGTCAGCGCTTCGTCGGTGAACACTATGGATACCAGCGGCTCGACGATCCGCTCGTGCACCGCCGGGAAATCGTCTGCGACACGCGACGGCAGGCCATCGAGGTCACGGACATGCTGCGTTGTGATGGCGAACACCGCATCCGTCGTTCCTGGCACTTCGCGGAGGATTGCCAGGTCGAACGATCGGGGCGCGGACTCAGGGTTACTACTGGCCTCACGCAGGTTCTCTTCGAGCCTCTTGAGGACCTGGACAGCCTGCAGTTGATCCGGGGCGGGACGGCGGAACAGGGTGGCTGGGTGTCCCGCAGCTTCGGCCGCAAACTACCCATCACCACGGCCCACTGGCATTCGCATGTCAAAGGGGTCACCGTACTGCGCACGCGCATCACCTACACGAGGTCCCGCGACGTTGGCCACTGAGCCCGCCATTTCGGACGTCGAACTGCACCAGGTCGTGACGACGGACAGTCCCGTCAGCGACCGTACGCATGTGCTCAGGCACGACGACTGCTTTGGTCACTTCAACGAGATCGGCGACATCGACGCCGAGACCCGCAGTGAGGCGGGGCTGTATCGCGGCGGCGTGCGCCACCTGTCGCGACTCACGCTGACGATCGCAGGCCAGCGCCCGTTGCTGCTCGCGTCGACACCGCGCGACGACAACGTGCTGCTGACCGTGAATCTCACGAATGCCGACGTGCGCGGCGATGGCGGCCGCGTCGTTCTGCCGCGGGCCACCCTCCACATCACACGCACTCGCTACATCTGGGCGGGGGTGTGTTACGAAATGCTCCGCGTGCGCAACTTCGCGTTGAGCACCGTGTCGGCGGAGCTCGTCATCCGCTTCGGCTCGGATTTCGAGAACATCGTCGACGTGCGCGCACAGCGCCGCGTCGACGCGGCACGATCACGTTACGAGCGCGTGGAACGCGACAGCGTCACGCAGGGCTGTCTCGGCGCGGACGAGGTCGTGCGCGAGACCGTGGTCGATTGCCACACGCTGCCGGAAGCCATCTCGGCGGATAGTTTGAGATACATGATGCAGATCGGCAGCCGCGGCGAGAAGACGATCTCTCTGGCGTTCGGTTGCCGCTCGGCCCACCTGCCCATCGAGATTGCCGCGTTCACGCGCTCGCTGGCCTCGGCCGAAGAGCTGGCGCGCGAAGAGGGCCAGCCGCCGTGCCAGGTGCAGTCGAGCGACGCGCTGTTCAATGCCTGGATACGCCGTGCCGGTGCGGACATCGGGATGCTGATGACCACGACCCCGCATGGCCGGATTCCCGCGGCCGGATTGCCATGGCTCGATGCGATCTACGGGCGCGATGCGATCATCACGGCGCTCGAGACGGTGTGGTTGTGGCCGGACATCGCGCGTAACGTGCTTCGGTATCTCGCCGCCACCCAATGCAGCAACAGCTCGAGTGGCCATGGTGCGGAAGTCGGCAAGATCCTCAACGAGTCGCGCACGGGTTTTCCCCATGACTACTACGGCGTCGACGTGACGCCGCTGTTCGTGATGCTGGCCGGGGCTTACTACTCGCGCACCGCGGACCTCGAGCTGATGTCCGAGCTGTGGCCCGCGATCAACGCGGCGCTCCGCTGGATCGACGTGTATGGCGACGTCGATGGCGATGGATTCGTCGAGGCGCGTCCGCGCGGCGCCGGACCCGCGCATCACAGCTGGAAGAGCTCACCGGACGCCATCTTCCATGCCGACGGGAGGCTGGCGACGGGTCCGCTCGCGGTATGCGAGGTGCAGGGGTACGTCTACGCCGCGCGCCTCGGCGCCGCCCGCATTGCGCGGTCGCTCGGCGAGACGGCGCGTGCCATCGCGCTCGTGGAGGCCGCGCAGGCATTGCAGGCGCGGTTCAACTCCGCGTTCTGGTGCAGCGACATCGAGAGCTACGCGCTGGCGCTCGACGGAGACAAGCAGCCGTGCCGCGTGCGCGTATCCAATGCGGGTCACTGCCTTTATTCGGGCATTGCGCATGCGGAGCGCGCCCGGCAGGTCATCGCCGGGCTGGGTGACGAACATTTCTTCTCGGGCTGGGGCGTGCGGTCGGTGGGAGAGAGCGAGTTGCGCTTCAACCCCATGGCCTATCACAACGGGTCGATCTGGCCGCATGACAATGCGCTGATCGCGGCCGGCGCCGCCCGTTATGACGACAAGGGGTTTGCGCTTCGCATACTTCGGGCGCAGTTCGAGGCCGCGCGCCATTTCGAACTGCTGCGATTGCCCGAGTTGTTCTGTGGATTCCGCCGCAGGGGTCACGATGCGCCGCTGCATTTCCCGGTGGCCTGCTCGCCGCACTCGGTTTCCGCGGGCGCCACGTTCCTGATGTTGCAGAGTGTGCTGGGGATCAGCATCGACGCGCTCGACCAGCAGATCGTGCTCGCCCACCCGGTGGTTCCCGACGGTCTCGACGAGATTTCGGTCAAGAACCTGGCGGTCCAGGACGCCTCGGTGGACTTCACTGTCCGCCGGCACGGAGGTTCGGTGAGCGTCAGCGTGGAAAGGCGTGAAGGAAAGGTGGACCTCGTCATCAGAAGTTGACGCTGTAAGCAAAGTCCTACGGAAGTGAGCGGATTCCTACAGCAGTGCGCGGAGCAGTCTCGCGACCCCGGGATTTAGACTCTGACGCACTCGTAGTCGCGAAAACCAGAGAAACCATGGATATTTCCGCTCGCGGACGGGCCGCCACGGTGCGCCGCCGCCTGCCCAAGAACGTCAACGGCAATGGTGGCAGCGGTCATTCGTCCACCTCCGATCTCGACCTGAAAAAACTTCTTCGAGCTTTGCAGGCGGCGCGAGACGGTGATTTCAGCGTGCGACTGGCCGCGGACCAGACAGGTCTCGGCGGGAAGATAGCCGACGCGTTCAATGAAATGGTGAGCGCCAACCAGCGTCTGTGCCGGGAGCTCGAACGCGCGGGCGAACTGGTTGGCAAGGAAGGCAAGACGCGCATCCGCGTGTCGAGCGAGCGCCGCACCGGGGCGTGGGGCGCGATGGAAACATCCGTCAACACACTCATCGACGATCTCCTGTGGCCGACGACCGAGGTCACGCGAACCATTACGGCGGTCGCGAAGGGCGATCTTACGCAGAGCATGCGGCTCGAAGCCGATGGCCGTCCGCTGAAGGGCGAGTTCCTGCGCTCGGCGAACGTCGTCAACGAGATGATCACGCAGATGGGTGTATTCACCTCGGAAGTGACGCGCGTGGCGCGCGAGGTCGGCACGGAAGGAAAGTTGGGCGGCCAGGCCGCGGTGCTCGGCGCCAGCGGCGTGTGGCGCGATCTCACCGACAACGTGAACTCCATGGCCGCGAACCTCACCGGCCAGGTGCGCAACATTTCCGAAGTGACCATTGCGGTTGCGAACGGCGACCTGTCGCGCAAGATCTCGGTGGACGTGCGCGGCGAAATCCTGCAGCTCAAGGAAGCCATCAACACGATGGTGGACCAGCTGCGTTCGTTCGCCTCCGAAGTGACACGCGTGGCGCGCGAAGTCGGCACCGAAGGAAAGCTGGGCGGCCAGGCCATCGTGCCCGGCGTGGCCGGCACGTGGAAGGATCTCACCGACAACGTGAACTTCATGGCCGGCAACCTGACCGGCCAGGTGCGCAACATCGCGGAAGTGACCACCGCGGTCGCGAACGGCGACCTGTCACGCAAGATCACCGTCGACGTGCAGGGCGAAATCCTGCAGCTCAAGCAGACGATCAACACCATGGTCGACCAGCTGCGATCGTTCGCGTCCGAAGTGACGCGCGTGGCGCGCGAGGTCGGTTCGGAAGGCAAACTCGGCGGCCAGGCCGAAGTGCCCGGCGTCGCGGGCACGTGGAAGGATCTCACCGACAACGTGAACTCGATGGCCGCGAACCTCACGGGCCAGGTCCGCAACATCGCGGAAGTGACCATCGCGGTAGCCAGCGGAGACCTGTCACGCAAGATCACGGTGGACGTGCGCGGCGAAATCCTGCAGCTGAAGGAAACCATCAACACGATGGTGGACCAGCTGCGATCGTTCGCGTCGGAAGTGACGCGCGTGGCGCGCGAGGTGGGTACCGAGGGCAAGCTCGGCGGCCAGGCGCTGGTGCCCGGCGTGGCCGGCACGTGGAAGGACCTCACCGACAACGTGAACTCGATGGCGGCGAATCTCACCGGCCAGGTGCGCAACATCGCCGAGGTGACCACCGCGGTCGCCAACGGCGACCTGTCACGCAAGATCACGGTGGACGTGCGCGGCGAGATCCTGCAGCTCAAGGAAGCCATGAACACCATGGTGGACCAGCTGCGATCGTTCGCGTCCGAAGTGACGCGCGTGGCGCGCGAAGTCGGTACCGAGGGCAAGCTCGGCGGCCAGGCCGAAGTGCAGGGCGTGTCGGGCGTGTGGAAAGACCTCACCGACAACGTCAACTCGATGGCCTCCAACCTCACGGGCCAGGTGCGCAACATAGCGGAAGTGACTACCGCGGTGGCGAAGGGCGACCTGTCGCGCAAGATCACGGTGGACGTGCGCGGCGAAATCCTGCTGCTCAAGGAAACCATCAACACGATGGTGGACCAATTGAACGGCTTCGCGGCCGAAGTGACGCGCGTGGCGCGCGAAGTCGGCACCGAAGGAAAGTTGGGCGGCCAGGCGACGGTGACCGGCGTGGCCGGCACGTGGAAGGATCTCACCGACTCGGTGAACGCCATGGCCACCAACCTCACGGGCCAGGTGCGCAACATCGCCGAGGTGACCACGGCCGTGGCGCGCGGCGACCTGTCGCGCAAGATCACGGTGGACGTGCGCGGCGAAATTCTCGAACTGAAAGAAACCATCAACACGATGGTGGACCAGCTCAACTCCTTCGCGGCCGAAGTGACGCGCGTGGCGCGCGAAGTCGGTACCGAAGGCAAGTTGGGCGGCCAGGCCAACGTGAAGGACGTGTCCGGCGTCTGGAAGGACCTCACTGAAAACGTCAACGTGATGGCCAATAACCTGACGGAACAGGTCCGCGGCATCGTGAAAGTGGTGACTGCGGTCGCGACGGGCGATCTGCGCCAGCGCCTGACGGTGGAGTCGAAGGGCGAAGTGGCGGCGCTCGGCGAAACCATCAATTCGATGACCGGCACGCTCGCGATCTTCGCCGACCAGGTGACCACCGTGGCGCGCGAGGTAGGTGTGGAAGGCCGACTCGGCGGCCAGGCGCACGTGGCAGGTGCCTCGGGCACGTGGAAGGATCTCGTCGCGAACGTGAACATGCTCGCGGCCAATCTCACGACGCAGGTGCGCGCCATCGCCGAAGTGGCGACCGCCGTGACCAAGGGCGACCTCACGCGTTCGATCCAGGTCGAGGCGCGCGGCGAAGTGTCCGAGCTCAAGGACAACATCAACGCGATGATCCACAACCTCCGTCACACGACGGATCGCAACACCGAGCAGGACTGGCTCAAGACCAACCTCGCGAAGTTCTCGCGCATGATGCAGGGCCAGCGAGACCTCGTGACATTGGGCAATACACTGCTGGCCGAATTCGCGCCGCTCGTGAATGCGCACCAGGGCGTGATCTACATCGTCGACTACGAGGGCGGCCAGCGATACCTCAAGCAGCTTGCGAGTTATGCAGACGTGCGCGAGTCAGCGGAGCCGCGTCGCTATCGCTTCGGCGAGGGATTCGTGGGCGAGTGTGCCGTGCAGCGCCAGCGCCTGCTGCTCGCGAAGATCCCGAAGGACGCCGTGAAGCTCAACAGCGGGCTCCTGGAAGCGCAGCCGGGCAACGTCATCGTGCTGCCCGTGTTGTACGAAGGCGAGATCAAGGCGGTCATCGAGCTCGCGTCGCTGTATGAATTCACGGCGCCGCACCTGGCGTTCCTCGAGCAGCTCACCGGCTCCATCGGCGTGGTGCTCAACACCATCGAAGCCACGATGCGTACCGAAGGACTGCTCAGGCAGTCGCAGGAACTCGCCGGCGAACTGCAGACGCAGCAGGTCGAACTGCAGCAGACGAACGAGGAGATGGCCACCAAGGCGCGCCTGCTCGCCGAACAGAACGCCGAAGTGGAGCGCAAGAACCAGGAAATCGAGCAGGCGCGCAAGGCGCTCGAAGAAAAGGCCACGGAGCTGGCGCTGACGTCGCGTTACAAGACCGAGTTCCTGGCGAACATGTCGCACGAACTGCGCACGCCGCTCAACAGCATCCTGATCCTCGGGCAGCAGCTGTCCGAGAATCCGGAAAGCAATCTCACCAGCCGGCAGGTGGAGTTCGCCAAGACCATCCACGCGGCCGGTACCGACCTGCTGAACCTCATCAGCGACATCCTCGACCTGTCGAAGATCGAATCGGGCACCGTCACCGTGGAGAGCGAGGAGCTCGCGTTCTCGCAGCTGCGCGAGACCATCGATCGCAACTTCCGCCACGAGGCGGAGAGCCGACACCTCACGTTCACGACGGACTTCGATCCGCGGCTGGGCCGCCACATGGTCACGGACGCCAAGCGACTCATGCAGATCGTCAAGAACCTGCTGTCGAACGCCATGAAGTTCACGGCGCAGGGCAGCGTGCGCCTGCATGTCGGCCCGGCGATGCTCGGCTGGAGCGCCGATCACCCCGTGCTGTCGCAGGCCAAGTGCGTGGTCGAGTTCTCGGTGACGGACACCGGCATCGGCATTTCGCCCGAGAAGCAGAAGATCATCTTCGAGGCCTTCCAGCAGGCGGACGCCGGTACCGCGCGCAAGTACGGTGGCACGGGCCTGGGGCT
>Ga0315910_10003532_pt1 | contig 13282 bp, 13 predicted proteins | sample EdamamesoilMG_FD_204470 | JGI IMG/M metagenome (GOLD analysis project Ga0315910, IMG submission 204470) | Garden soil microbial communities collected in Santa Monica, California, United States - Edamame soil | ecosystem: Environmental > Terrestrial > Soil > Garden | place: USA: California... | reverse complement strand
GACGTCACCGGGGGTGATCTTGGTGACGGTGGTGGTGATGTCGCCCGCCGCGAGCTTCGAGAACAGACCCGCCATCGGATTGTTGCCCTCGGCGCTGATGTGCACCTGGCTCTCGAGCGCCATGCCCGCCGATGCCATCTTGTGGGTCAGCGCCGCATAGGCCTTGGCGGACGCCGCGCCCGCGGGTGACTTGGTGGTCGCGGGGCTCGCGAAGATGAAGCCGGAGTCGGCCGCCGCGCGGTAGTACGCCTGGTAATCGGCGAGGCCGGGCGCCGCGGTCGACAGGCACACGGTGCCAGTCAGCGCCATCACCATGTCCATGCCGTCGCCGGAATTTCCTGTGGGGCTGAACGGGATCTTCACCGAGATGTCGTGCACGGTGCAGGGCAGTCCCGCGACCTGCTTGGTCTGCGAGGTCTTCGTGAGATTGGCTTCGAGCGTGCCGGTGCCGACCTTGGCGAGTTCGTCGGCAATGCTCGCCAGCGGCGTCACCGTCACGGTCTTCTTCTTGTCGTCGATCTCGACGAACTGCTTGTTGTCGATGTCGACGATCAGCGAGACGGTCTTGCTGCCCACCATCGTGTCGGTGCGCATGCGGTGACCCTTGATCAGGTTCACGCCACTGCCGCTGACATTGATCAGCGCCTTGCCCGCGGTGGTGGTGTCCACCGCCACGTCGGCGTGCGCCGCCACCGAGCCCGCGGCCATCGCCGCGAGCAACACACTGCTCAGCTTCATTGGATCTCCCTTCGGGTTCGAGTTGTCCGCGGGCGCATGTATACCCGAAGCGCGCCGCGCGCGCCGCTGTCTCGACCTGACGACAGCGATTTGACAGGTTGCGCGGGCCGGCCGGCGGTGGATAGCTAGTCGGCGCGCCTCAATTCTCAGCCACCTCGGTCACGATGGGCCGCGATACGACCAGCCGCATCTTTCCGCGTCCGGCCTTCTCGATCTGGATCGCCGCACGCTGCTCCGCCAGCCGCCGCTGCAGCAGCAGCAACCGCACTTCCAGGTTGTCCTGCACGTCGGGCAGCCGCAGCTCCGGCGCCATGCGCAGCTCGCGGTTGGTGTATTCGGTTCTTCCGCTGCGCAGGTACTCGGCCACCAGCTTGCACAGGATGGCGCCGGCCACGCCGCGGATCAGGTACACGTCGTCGAGGAACACGCTGTTGTCGCGCCCGAAGCGTTTGAGCCTGACTACCGGCCCGCTCTGTTCGAAAGTCGCGGCGACACCCGCGGCGGGCATGGCGGGGAGCTCGTGTTCCTGCGGCTGCATCAGGCTCATGGCCACGGCGAGCTGCCCGCACAACATCATCAACGCGTCTTCGTCGTCGTAGCCGAAGTACTGGTCGTGCTGGCTCTCGACGAACAACGCGCCGAGCACGCGGCCGCGCGCGCGCAGCGGGACCGCGAGCTGGCTGCGCGGTTCCTTGAGGCCGGGCAGCGGAATCTCGGGCGGGTGTTCGGACGGGAACCCGGCCTCATCGGCGCTATCGCGCACCGCGCGCATGTAGGTGGCCATGTTCATCATGTGGCCGACGCGGATGGGCACACCCTCGCGCACCGCGGTGCCGACCAGTCCCTCGCCCACGGAAATCTCCGCGCCGGTACCGCCGGTGTCGTAGCCGTGGCTGGCGAGCAGCGTCAACGCCTGGCGCGAAGGATCAGTCAACCACAACATGGCGTGTTCGATGTGCAGCAGCTCGGCGAGTCCGTCCAGCATGGTTTCCAGCAGGTCGGCCAGGTCCTCGCAATTCGCCATGCGCTCGGACAACAGCCGCGAGTTGGTGGGCAGGTCGACGCGCGGCTGCGTCGCCGGCAGCTGCTTGCGGCCCGGCACGCGGCGCATCTCGAGCACGCGGTAGATGTCGGCGCCGCGCAGGTGGAACACCTTGTCCATGCCCACGTGGCTGGCGACGCCCATGAGCTTGGCGCGCAGGCGCTCGAACACCGGCCCCTCGGTCTCGGTGCGCAGGTACTCGAGCTGCATCGCCACGCCGGCGCCGGTGTACGGATCGTCGAGCGTGAGCGCGGCGCGGCGCGTGGCCAGCACGTTCTCGCGGCTGCGATTGAAGAACTGGTAGGAGAGGGCGATGTGCAGCGGATCGACGTACTCGCACAACGAGAGATAACTGACGTTGGGTACGCGATCCGTCGAGGCCGTGCAGAGCACCGGCGGGATCACGCCCTCCATCATGCGGCGCACGCCGATCAGCGACAGGTCGTCGTCGAACACCGCGCTCATTTCTCGAACTCGATGGGCTTGAGCGCGAGCGGATCGCCGGCGCCGGGGCCGGGGGTCTGGTTGCGCGCCTGCAGGGGCGTGAAGCGGATCGCTACCAGGTGTTCGTCCGAGGCCGAGTACCAGGCATTGGTGTATTCGGGCTGGATTCCGAAGCGCAGCAACTGCCGGCTGAAGGCAGCGTGGCGCTCGTCGACCAGTGGCCGCCAGGCGGCGCCGCTGCCGCGCACCACGGCGTCGTTGCCGATGAAGCTGATGGAGCGGTAGTTCTCGGGCAGCGTGAGGTTCACGGCGATGTTGCCGTTCTGGCGCACGGCATCGAGCACTTCGAAGCCCGATTCGGCCGAAATGATGACCAGCAGCCGCCCGGCTTCGTGTTGCGCCGCCATTCCACGGCACACCACCGGCCGGCCCGCGTTCGTGCAGGCGCCCACCTGGTGGGCAACGCCGGCCGAAAGCAGCTGAATCATGTCGTCCGTCAGCGCCATCGTTTCTTTCTTATAGGTTTCTTAACCACTCCCCGGAGGCGCACGTTAGCGTGAATTTAAGAATTCGCTAAGTCCGACTTAGTAATGAAACTGTAATCCGGACCCTAACCTGCGCCTCCATCGCCGCTGGGCGTTCTTTTTCGGAGTCGCAGTTCATGTCCAAGCCCGTGATCACAGTCTTCGGCGCGACCGGTGCCCAGGGAGGCGGCCTGGTTCGCGCGCTGCTGGGTGACAAGGACCGCCACTTCGCGGTGCGCGCGGTCACCCGCAAGCCCGACAGCGCGGCGGCCCGGGCCATGGCCCATGCCGGCGCGCAGGTGGTGCTGGCGGACATCGACGACGCCGCCAGCGTGCAGCGCGCGCTTGAGGGCGCCTACGGCGCCTTCCTCGTGACGAATTTCTGGGAGCACATGTCGGCCGAGAAGGAGCTGGCCCAGGCGCACACCCTGGCCGCCGCGGCTGCCCAGGCCGGCATCCATCACGCGATCTGGTCGACGCGCGAAGACACGCGCCAGTACCTGCCGGCTGATGGCAGCCGCATGCCCGTCCTGCAAAAGCGTTTCAACGTGCCGCAGTTCGACGCCAAGGGCGAGGCGCACCGCTTCTTCGCGCAGCAGCGCGTGCCGGTCACCTACCTGTACCCGTCCTGCTATTGGGAGAACCTGATCCGCTTCGGCATGGGCCCGCTGCGCCGCTGGAACGGAGCGCTCGAATTGATCTTCCCGTTCGGGGCAGCGCGGATTCCGTGGATGGCCGCCGACGACATCGGTATCGCGGCGCGCGAGATATTCCTGCGCGGCGACGCGCTGGTATACGAGTCCATCGGCGTGGCCGGCGAATTCCTCACCGGATTCGATCTCGCCCGCCAGCTCTCGACCGTGCTCGGCGAAGAGGTGGTCTACAACGCCATGTCGCCGGATGCATTTCGCGCACTCGGTTTCCCGGGTGCCCGCGAGCTCGGCAACATGTTCCAGTTCAAGCGTGATTTCGAAGCCGAATATTGCGCGCGCCGCGACCTGAAGCGCTCGCGGGCGCTGCATCCGGACATCGCGGATTTCTCGACCTGGCTCGAGACCCACGGTTCGCGCATCCCGGTGGCGTTGGCCGCCTGAGGACCATGAAGCGCGCCTTTCTCCAATGCTTGCTGAAGCTGGCACTCCTCGGAGCGCTGCTGCCGCCGGTCGCGCGCGCGGATGAACCGCGCGCCCTGCCGCAGCACCTTCGGGACACTGGGCTGTACGTCGCGGACTCGCTCTCGCAGGTGAGTCCCGACGTACTGCCGTTTTCGCCGCAGTACCCGCTGTGGTCGGACGGTGCCGCCAAGCGTCGCTGGATCTGGCTGCCGCCGGGTACCCACATCGACGCCGCGCAGGCGGATGCCTGGGAATTCCCGCGCGGCACGAAGCTGTGGAAGGAATTCGCGCACGGTGGCCGCGTGCTCGAGACGCGTTTCATCGAGCGCGGCGCGGACGGCGCGTGGCGCTTCGCGAGCTACATGTGGAATGCCGACGGCAGCGACGCGGTGCTCGCACCGGCCAGCGGCACGCGCGAGGTCGCGGCCCCGCATGCGCCCGGCGGTCGTTATTCGTTCCCTTCGCAGGACGACTGCCGCGCCTGCCACGAGGGCGCGCCCGTGCCGGTGCTGGGATTCAGCGCGCTGCAGCTCTCACCCGACCGCGATCCGCTCGCGCCGCACGCCGAACGCGCCGCGGGCACCGTGGACCTCAAGTCGCTCAGCGAACGCGGGCTGCTGCGCAATCTTCCGCCGGAGCTGCTGTCGCGCCCGCCGCGTATCGCCGCGTCGACGCCGGCCGAACGCGCCGCGCTCGGCTACCTGCACGGCAACTGCGGCAATTGCCACAACGACGAGGGTCCGCTCGCGGTGCTGGAGATGACGCTGGCGCAACGCGTCGCCGCACCGTCGCCCGGCAACGCGGTGCTGCGCTCCATCGTCGGCGTCGAAAGCCAGTTTCGTCCCGACGGCGCGCCGGCCGACGCGGCGCGCATCGCGCCCGGACACCTGGCGGCCAGCGTCATCGCCGTGCGCATGAATTCTCGCGACCCGCTGCAGCAGATGCCGCCGCTCGGCACGCAGGCGGTGGATGCGGAGGCGGTCGCGCTGCTGGCGCGCTGGATCGAAGGTTTGTCCAAGAATTGAAAGTACAGTGGAGGTGTAGAGTGAAATCGTTGAAGTTCCTGTTCCTGATCGCGGCCGTCGTGGCCGCTTCGTTTGCCCGCGCCGCGGAGCCCGTGGCCAACACCGCCGTCAGCGACGCGGCGACTCGCGGCAAGTACCTGGTGAGCACGGCCGGCTGTCATGACTGCCACACGCCGTGGCACATGACCGACCAGGGCCCGCGTCCCGACATGAGCCGCGCGTTGTCCGGGCATCCCGAGAATTTCGAGATGCCGCCGGCGCCCGCGCCCACGGGCCCGTGGGTGACTTCGGTCGGCGCCACCAACACCGCGTACGCCGGTGGCTGGGGCGTGAGCTTCACCGCCAACCTGACGCCGGATCGCGAGACCGGGCTCGGCAAATGGACGGCGCGCACGTTCATCGACACCATCCGCACCGGCCGCCATCTCGGCCGCGGGCGCGAGGTGTTGCCGCCGATGCCCATCGCGGTCTACCAGAACTTCACGGATGAAGACCTGACCGCGATCTTCGCCTACCTGCAGACCATCCCGGCGGTGAAGAACAAGGTGCCGTCGCCCCGTCCGCCGGCGGCCGCGGCCACCGCGCAGAGGTAGTTAGCCCCCGTCCTGGGCGCCTTTCCCCGGTTAGCCCATTGAGTCCCCCCGATTCGTTACACTCCGCACGGTGTGGCGGATCGGGGGGAGTCTCATGTTCAAACACGGTCCCGGTCTCGCGCTGACGGCGGCCCTGCTGGCCGGCGGCACAGCCCCGGAAGCGGGCGCGGCAGGCGAGAAAGTGGTGCTGGCGCCCACGGCGCTGGAGCTTCCGGTCAAGCTCGGGCCGCTGCATCTCACCGGCGAGCCGCACGCGTACGAGCCGGCGGCGCTCGGGTTTTCCTACCAGTTCGAAGGGCGCGGGCTGCTGCTCACCGTCTACGTCTACGACGCGAACGTGCAAGACATCCCGGACGGCGGCGACTCGGTCGAGGCTTGTGAACAGGTCGAAGAGGCCAAGCAGGGCGTGGTCCAGGCGAAGTACCCCCACACCGTGCTCACCCGCGAGCAGATGGTGCGGCTCCTGCCGAACGAAGACTTCCCGCTGGCGCGCGAGGCGCGGTACGAGCTTGAGCTCAAAGGGCAGCCGTCGATCTCGTATGTCTGGGTCACGGCGGTTGCGAAGCACTTCATCAAGCTCCGTTTCAGCTTCGTCAAAAGCTTGAGCGACGAAGAACTCGATGCGCGGCGCGCAATCCTCGATGCACTGGGGGAAGCCATAAAGCCTCATCTCGCGCCGACGCGGCCCGAGGCGAAAGAAAAGGAGGGCGCGGGCATGAGCATCACCATGGGTTTCGATGGCGACGTGACGGCGGCCATGCTCTACACGACGATCCTGAGCAGCGTCCTGGAACAGACACCCGAGCTGGCACCGACCTGTGGTGGCACCGTCGTGCCGCCCTTCGAAGTCGACGTCGGAGTCTTGCGCGCGGTCACGGAGATGTCCGCGCAGGGCATGGATTCGAAGTTCGCCGAGCGCCTGGCCACCATCGACAAGGCCGGGTTCCTCGAGGAGTTCGTCTGGACAGACATGCACCGCGAGGAATGGGGAATATCGGATCCGGCGGACCTGGCCATGGCCGACTACCTCAAGTGGAAAAGGAAGCACCTGAAACGCTTCCGACCACCGAACCTCGGCGGCGTGACCGTCTCGCACCCCAGGCCCCTGCCGCTGGAAGGATCGGCGACGCCCCCGACGCCGGCCCCGGCTCCAACCCCAACCCCAACCCCGTGATTCGGCCCCTTATAGAAGAGTCCTGTTGCAAATAAGAATTCTTCTCATGTAGCGTTCGGGCTCAGTTTTCCCCATGGGCCCCCGCATCCGGTGAATTCGCGTCGAAGAATGCAGGTGTATCGAACGATGCACTCCTGGCACTGGATCAGTGCCGCCATCTGCCTGGCCGCGCTGCTGCTTTTCTGCATCACCGGCATCACGCTGAATCACGCGGGCTCCATCAGTGCGCAGCCGCAGGTGAGGACGGCCACGGCCCAGGTTCCGGACGCGCTGCGGCCGTACCTCGGCGAGCATCGCGACGAGGTGCCCCCGCCGATCGCGGACTGGATCGGCAAGCAGTTCGACCTGTCGACCCGCGACGCCAGCGTCGAGTGGTCGGACGAAGAGTTGTATCTCTCGGTGCCCGGGCCGGGCAGCGACGCCTGGGTGTCCATCGACCGCATCAACGGGGCCGCGCGTTTCGAAGCCACCGATCGCGGCTGGATCGCCTACTTCAACGATCTGCACAAGGGCCGCAACACCGGGCTCGCCTGGACCGTGTTCATCGACGTGGTGGCCGCGGCCTGCGTGTTCTTCGCGCTCACCGGCCTGGTGCTGCTGTGGATCCAGGCGCGCCAGCGCACCTCGACCTGGCCGCTGGTGGCCTCGGGCTGCGGCATCGTCGTGGTCCTCATGATCTTCCTCGCGCACTGACTAGTTAGACGGAGACATCTTGAAACGGTATCGATCCTGCATCCCGCTGCTGCTGGCGGCGTTCGCCGGCGCCGCCCATGCCGGCGGCCTGACGCTCAACCTGGAGCTGCCGAACATCTCGGTGGCCGAATACCACCGCCCGTACGTGGCCATCTGGGTCGAAGGCGCCGACCAGTCCATCGCCGCCAATCTCTCGGTCTGGTACCAGCTGCGCGGCGATCACACCAAGTGGCTGCCCGACCTGCGGCAGTGGTGGCGGCGCGGCGGCCGCGATCTCAAGGTGCCGGTGGACGGCCTCACCGGCGCGACGCGCCCCGCGGGCCAGCACATCCTCAAGTTCGATGCCGCGGCCACACCGCTGTCGGGCCTCAAGCCGGGCAAGTACACGCTGATGGTCGAGGCGGTGCGCGAAGTCGGCGGTCGCGAAGTAGTGCGCATCCCGTTCGAATGGCCGGTCAAGGCCACGACCCGCGCCAGTGCGCAGGGCAGCAGTGAGCTCGGCGCCGTGTCGTTGACGCTGGATCCTTGAGGGAGACGCCATGAAAGCGCGAATTGTCTGGTTGATGACTGCAATGCTGGTTCCGACGGTGAGCCTCGCGGCGCGCGCGTGGGTGCTGCCCTCGCAGACTATTGTTTCTCGTTCGGGAGGGTGGGTGACCTTCGACGCGGCGATGGCCGACGACCTGTTTTCGTTCAACCAGGGCGCGATGCCGCTCGATGGACTGAACGTCAGTACGCCCGATGGCAGCGCGCTAGAGCCGCAGAACGTCGCGCGCGGCAAGACGCGCTCGAGCTTCGATCTCGAGCTGCGCGCGCCGGGTACGTACCGCGTGGCGTTGGCGACGGACCAGGTGATGGCGCGCTGGGAGGAAGACGGCAAGCCCAAGCGCTGGCGCGGAACGGCCGCGGAAATGGCCGCCAATATTCCGGCCGGCGCCGCCAGGCTGGAAGTCGAGCAGATGCAGCGCCGGGTCGAGGCCTTCGTCACGGTGGGCGCGCCGTCGGCGCTGAAATCCGCGGGCGGCGCGGGCCTGGAGCTCGTGCCGCTGCAACATCCGAATGACCTGTATGCCGGTGAAGCGGCGCGCTTCCGCCTGCTGCTCGATGGCAAGCCGGCGTCGAACGTCGAAGTCGAGGTGCTCGCGGGTGGCACCCGTTATCGCGCGGCGCCGGGCTCCATCCTCGCGAACACCGACAAGGACGGGGTGGTCAGCGTGACCTGGCCGGACGCGGGCCTGTATTGGCTGGACGCTTCGGTCGCCGACGAAGGCGCGACGGCGCCCGGCGTGAAGAAGCGACGTGCCGCGTACAACGCGACCTTCGAAGTCCTGCCGCAGTAGTTGGGCGCCGCGGCCACTGGCCGCGCAGCTCGCGATGCTGGCGGCGGCGGGCCTGTGCCTCGCCGGCTGCGCCAGCACGCCGCGCACCGAGACACTGCTCGAAGGCAAGACCATGGGCAGCGCCTGGACCGTCAAGGTCGCGGGCGCGCTGCCCGTGCACGCCGACGAGCTGCGCGCCGGAGTACAGGCGCAGTTCGATGCCGTCGATCGCGCGCTGAGCACGTATCGGCCCGACTCGGCGCTGAGTCGCTTCAACGATGTCGAGACGGGCGGCTGGGTGGCCATCGATCCCGAGCTCGCCCAGGTCATGGGTTATGGGCTCACGCTCGCCGAGCTCAGCGACGGCGCCTACGACCTCACGGTCGGCCCGCTGGTGAACCTGTGGGGTTTCGGCCCGGAAGCCCGGCGCGTCGATGCGCCGGATGCGGCCGCCATCGAAGCCGCGCGTGCGCGCGTGGGCTGGCGCAAGGTGGAGGTCGACGTCGCGCAGGCCCGGGCACGCAAGCAGGCCGGCGTGCGCGTGGATCTCTCGTCGCTCGGCAAGGGTCGTGGCGTCGACCGCGTCGCGGTGTATCTCGACGCGCGCGGCATCTCAAACTACCTGATCGATCTGTCCGGCAAGTTGCGGGCCCATGGCAGCAACGCACGCGGCGACGCGTGGCGCGTGGCCGTGGAGCAGCCGGCGGCCGACGATCCGGGCGGCGCGCCGCGCGTGGTGCCCGCGGCGGTGAGCTTGCGCGACACCAGCATCGCGACTTCGGGCGACTACCGGAGATATTTCGAGACGGGCGGCCAGCATTTCTCGCACATCATCGATCCGCGCACCGGCAGGCCGGTCTCGCATGCCACGGTGTCCGCCACCGCGCAGGCCGGAACCTGCATGGAGGCCGATGCGCTCGCGACGGTTTTGATGGTGATGCCGCCCGTGGACGCGCTGCGGCTGGCGGAGACGCTGCGCGTCCCTGCGCTGCTCATCAGCCGCGAAGGAGCGGGGTACCGGCTCACGCGCAGCGGCGCCTGGCGCGAGGAATGACACGCTGTAGGTAAACACTGGCGCGCGATGCGCCGCGCGGCCGACAACCGCGGCCAGTGGTTAGGCGGCCCGGGGTGCAGAATGCGGGGACTGGTTGCACTATGAAACCGCGCCGCCATCCATGGAGCATCCTCAAGGGGACGACCGAGAACTGGCTCGAGGACCAGGCCTCGAGTATCGCGGCCGCGCTCGCGTTCTACTGCGCGTTCTCGCTCGCGCCGCTGCTCATCATCAGCGTGACGATTGCGGGCTGGATCGTGGGCGGCGAGCTCGCGTATTCGTATCTCGGCTCGCAGGTGACGCTGCTGTTCGGCAAGCAGAGCGCCGATCTCATCCTGCAGGCCATGGCAAGCTCGCAGAGCACGGATGGCATCTGGGCGACGATCGTGAGCGCGGTGATGCTGCTGATCGGCGCCACCACGGTGTTCGCCGCGCTCGAGAGCGCCCTGCAACAGATCTGGGGCGGCCGGGTGCCGCGCCCGCGAGACTGGCGCGGCTTCGTGCGCACGCGCCTCGTGTCGTTCGGCTTCATCCTCGCCATCGGTTTCCTGCTGCTGGTCTCGCTGACGCTGACCACGGCGCTGGCCGCCTTGCGCGGCTACGCGTTGCGGCACTTCGAAGGCATGGTGGGGATGTTCGCGCTGCTCGATTTCCTGCTGTCGGTCGCACTCGGCACCGGGCTGGTGGCGCTCATGTACCGCTACCTGCCCGCGCAACGACTGGCGTGGCGGCACGTGCTCACCGGCGCGCTGGTGACCGCGCTGCTGTTCCACCTCGGGCGCTGGGCGATCGGGCTCTACCTGGGACGCGCGACGCAGCCGACCGCGTTCGGCGCCGCCGCTTCATTCGCCGCGTTGCTGCTGTGGTTCTATTACTCGGCGCAGATCTTCCTGTTCGGCGCCGAGTTCACCGCGTGGCTGGGGCAGTCGCGCAAACCGCGACCGCTGGCCGCCGCTATCTCTTGATGACGAACTTGCCGAAGGCGACGCCGAGATCCCACCCTTCGCCGGTGCCGGCGAGCGCCAGGGAGACTTCACCCTTGGTCATGACCTGCGCCTTCGAGGACTTCACCGCGCCGGCATGCGCCTCGGCGGTGGCGTAGCTTCCGAGTAGTTCGTCCACGCTCTGGACGGCGGAGAATTCACCCGTGCCATCGCGTATCGTCGATTTGCCGAAAGACAGTCCGCCGCCACGGGCCTGCAGCTTCACGGCAAACGAGGTGCCGTTGTTGCAGGTGATCGTGCCGTTGCCATCGGCGCGCTTGTAGAATGCCGACCAGCCGCTCAGCGTGAACTTGAGCTTGCAGTCGATGCCGGCGGCGTGGGCTGGTCCCCCGATCATGGAAGCCACGGCGAAAGCACTAAACAATAAATTGCGGGTTGTTTTGTTCATGGCGCGAACCTAACCGCGCCAGCGGGGGATGGCAAGATGACGCAAATTCCCATCAAGCGGGCGGTCGAACGGCTGCCCGGGGGCATGATGGTGGTCCCGCTGATGTGCGGGGCCCTGGTGGCGACCTTCGCCCCCGGAATGCCGGCCTTTTTTGGCTCCTTCACCGGGGCACTTTTCACCGGGGCGCTGCCCATTTTGGCCGTGTTTTTCGTCTGCACGGGCGCCAGCATCGACTTCCGCGCCACCCCCTACATCCTCAAGAAGGGCGGGTCGCTGTTCGCGGTCAAGGTGAGCATCGGCATCTTGTTAGGGTTGGTGTTCGGCCGGCTCCTGGGGGAGCTGCCGGTGAGTGGCGGGATGTTCGCCGGGATCTCCACGCTCGCCATCGTCGCCGCCATGAACGACACCAACGGCGGGCTGTACATGGCGCTGATGGGCCAATACGGCCAACCGCGCGACGTGGGCGCATACACCGTGATGTCGCTCGAGTCCGGTCCGTTCCTGACCATGGTGACGTTGGGTGTTGCCGGTCTATCCGCCTTTCCGTGGCCGACGCTGGTGGGCGGCATCCTGCCCCTGGCACTGGGCATGCTGCTCGGCAATCTCGACCGCGAGCTGCGCGAGTTCCTCCGGCCCGCGATCGTCGTGCTGATCCCGTTCTTCGCGTTCGCGCTCGGCGCGAACCTGGACCTGGCGCGGGTGTGGCAGGCCGGGTTGTTAGGGCTGGGCATGGGTTTCGCGGTGGTGCTGGTGACCGGCATTCCGTTGTTCTTCGCCGACCGGCTCACGGGCGGCACGGGCGTGGCGGGGGTCGCCGCGGCGTCGACCGCCGGCAATGCCGTGGCCGTGCCCGCCATTGTCGCCAGCGCCAACCCGGCGTACGCGGACGCCGCCGCGCAGGCCACGATCCTGGTCGCCGCCTGCGTGGTGGTCACGGCCATCGTTGTCCCGCTCGCCACCGCGTGGGTGGCGCGCCGGACGGCTGCGCGCGACACGTAGATGCCGCCGCGCTGGCTCATTCTCGCGGATGACCTCACGGGCGCGGCGGATGCTGGCGTCGCCTTCGCGCAGCGCGGCTGCGACACCGAGGTGATCTGGGGTGATTCGCCGCCGCCGCCCGACGTGACGGTACACGCCCGCGACCTCGCGTCGCGCGCTTGCGGCGCGCAGGAGGCCGCGAGTCGCCACGCCGACGCGCTGCGCGCCTGGCTCGAGCCCGGCCAGGCCGTCTTCAAGAAGATGGACTCGACCCTGCGCGGCCAGCCGGCGGCCGAGATTGCCGCGTGCTGCAAGGCGTTGCGCGAGCGCGGGCTTCCCGCGTGGGGCGTGCTGGCGCCGGCCAATCCGCCGCTGAACCGCACCACGCGCGATGGGCGCGTGTTCGTGAAGGGTGAGCCGCTGGAGAACACCGAGACCTGGAAGCGCGAGCACAGTTACCCGGACGCGGATCTCGCCGCCATGCTCGCGACCGCGGGGCTCGAGGCGATCAAACTACCGCTGGCGCAGGTGCGCGCGGACTCCGCCGCGCTGGCGGGCGCTTTGCGCGCGGCCGCCGCATCGAAGCCCGCGGTCGGGATGCTGGTGGTCTGCGACGCGGAGACCGACGACGACCTGGCGCGCATCGCGGCCGCCGCGCGGGACGCGGCGCCGGGCTTCTACGCCGGCACCGCGGGACTGGCGCAAGCGCTGGCCGCGAATACTTGCGCGCCGCGCGGGCGGGACGTCGCGCTGCCGGCGACGAAGCGCGGCACGCTGATCGCGGTGGGCACGCCGGCCAAGGTTTCACGGGATGCGGCGCAGAGGCTCGCGGAGCATCTGGGGAAAGGTCCGGTGCGCGTGGACATGGAGAGTGCGGTCGATGGTCCCTCGCAGGCCCGGTTCGCGCTTGGAATCCAGGCCGGGATTCTGCGCGGCGAGGACACCGTGGTTCGGCTCGATGCGGGGGCGAACGATCAGGGTGCGCTGAACCCGCACTTCGCGCAGGTGTTTTCCCGGGCGCTGCTGCCCGCCTTGCTTCACATGGGAGGCCTCATCGCCACCGGTGGCGAAACCGCGTCGGCCCTGCTGGAAAGGATCAAGGTGCGCGGCATCTCGCTGCTCGACGAAATCGAGCCCGGCCTCGCGCTCGGAATGACCCGCGGCGACGTGGAAGTGCCCATCGTCACCAAG
>Ga0315910_10003531_pt1 | contig 13283 bp, 7 predicted proteins | sample EdamamesoilMG_FD_204470 | JGI IMG/M metagenome (GOLD analysis project Ga0315910, IMG submission 204470) | Garden soil microbial communities collected in Santa Monica, California, United States - Edamame soil | ecosystem: Environmental > Terrestrial > Soil > Garden | place: USA: California... | reverse complement strand
CCTCGTGGTCGATCCCGTGCTCACCGGATTGAACCTCGTCGACACCCAGGGCGACGCCGGCGCCTCGTCCTTCGAGGTCGCCGCCGCGATCAACAAGTACCTTGCCGCCCTTCCGTCCGATGCGCCGATCCGCACGGTCGAGGAGATGGTCGCCAAGGGCGGCTCGATCGTGAAGCCCGGGATCATCGCCGCCTCGAAGGCCACGACGCCGCTCGAGCGCGATGCGCGCCTCGCCGCCGCCTACAAGCACCAGGACATGCTCAAGGACGCGCTCATCCGCCTGATGGTCGCGCACCAGCTCGACGGGCTCATCCTGCCGTTCCGCACCTATCGCGTCGACGACGTCGGCCAGCCCAGCACGCAGCAGCGCGACACACGCAACAATCTCAGCTCCTACACCGGCCTTCCCACGATCGTCGTGCCCGGTGGGTTCTTCCCCTCCGATGGCATGCCCTTCGGTGTCCAGTTTCTGGGCACGCCTTTCTCCGAGCCGACCTTGATCAAGCTCGCCAGCGGCTACGAGGCCGCGACGAGGCACCGCAAGGCCCCGGCTTCCACGCCCGCGCTGCCGGGCGAGACCTTCACGTTCCAACTGCCTGACGACAACTCATGAACACGCTTCGCTCCCTCCTCGCCCTCACCCTCGTGACCAGCCTCGGCGCCTTCGCGCCGGCGCGGGCCGCGACGTTCGTCTTCGAGTCCGCCACGATCGAGGACATCAACGAGGCCTTCGACGCCGGCGCACTCACCTCCGAGAAACTCACGGAGATGTGCCTCGCGCGCATCAAGGCCTACGACGGCACGCTCAACGCCGTCATCAACGTCAACCCGAGGGCCCTCGAACTCGCCCGCGCGCTCGACGCCGAGCGCAAGAAGTCGGGCCCGCGCTCGCCCATGCACGGCATACCCGTCGTGCTGAAGGACAATTTTGACACGACCGACATGCCCACCACGGGCGGCTCGTTCCTGCTCAAGGATTCCATCCCGCCCGACGACGCCTACACGGTGAAGAAGCTGCGCGAGGCCGGAGCGATCATCCTCGCGAAGGTCAATCTCTCGGAGTTCGCCTCCGGCGGCGCGCGCAGCTCAATCATCGGGCAGAGCCACAACCCGCACAATCTCGAGCGCACGCCCGCCGGTTCGTCCGGCGGCACGGGTGTCGCTGTCGCCGCCTCCTACGCGCCCGTGGGCCTCGGCACCGACACCGGCGGCTCGATCCGCGGCCCGTCGACGGCGAACGGCATCGTCGGCCTCAAGCCCACGCACGGCCTGATGAGCCGCGACGGTATCATTCCCCTCGCGCTGACCTACGACACCGGCGGGCCGATGGCTCGCTCGGTCTACGACATCGCCGTGAGCCTCGGCGTGATGACCGGAGTCGACGCAGCCGATCCGGCGACGAAGAAGAGCGAGGGCAAGTTCCACACCGACTACGTGCAGTTCCTCGACAAGGACGCGCTCAAGGGTGCGCGCATCGGCATCGCCCGCGATTTCCTTGGTGCCGATCCGGATGTGGACTGGGTGATCGAGTCAGCACTCAACCGCATGCGCGCCGCCGGCGCAACGATCGTGGACGTGCGCTACCCGAAGTGGATGCTCGACGCCCGGAGCGAGTGGTACAACGCCATCCGCCGGCCCGAGTTCGTCGCCCAGATCGGCGAGTACCTCGCCACGCTCAAGCCCGGCTACCCGCGGACGCACGCCGACCTCATCACGATGTCGGAGAAACTCGTCTCCATCTCGTCCGAGGGCTTCACCCCGAACCAGCCGCGGTGGAACCTGATGAAGCAGGAGTCGAAGAGCGGCACGCTCACCGACCTGAACTATCTCATGGTGCGCGACCATGCGCTCCCGCTCGTCCGCGCCACGCTCGAAGGCCTCATCAAGCAGGAGAAACTCGACGCCATCGTCTACCCGACGAATCCGCGCCGCCCGGCGCTGATCGGCGGACCGTCCGGCGCCGCGGCCGCCGAGGGCGCCGTAACTTCCGCGACCAACTTCGCCAACCTCTCCGGCTTCCCCGACCTGATCGTGCCCGCGGGCTTCACCGCCGACGGGCTGCCGGTCGGTATTTCGTTCTTCGGTACGGCGTTCAGCGAGCCACGGCTCCTCGCGCTGGGCTACTCCTTCGAGCAGACGCTTCGTGCGATCCGTCCGCCCGTCCACGCCCCGGCCCTGCCGGGGGAGACGATCACCTACAAGGAGCCGAACTCGTGAACCTCGCCCGCGCCATCGCCTTCACCGCGATCCTCGCGCTGCCGTCGCTATCGGCGCCGGCAGCGCACTTCGACCTGCACACGGCCACGATGGCCGACATCCAGGCGGCGATGGACGCCGGCGCCCTCACGTCCGAAAAGCTCGTCGGCCTCTACCTCGCGCGCATCGAGGCCTACGACAAGCACGGCCCGCGGATCAACGCGGTCATCACGCTCAATCCGCAGGCTCTCGCCACCGCCCGCGCGCTCGACGCCGAGCGCCGGGCCACCGGGCCGCGCTCGCCGCTGCACGGCGTGCCGGTTGTCCTCAAGGACCTGTTCGACACGGCCGACCTGCCGACGACCGCGGGTTTTCTGCCGATGGCGAAATCCCAGCCCTCGCGCGATGCGTTCGTGGTCGAGCGCATCCGCGCCGCCGGCGGGATCATCCTCGCCAAGGTCAACATGAGCGACTGGTTCGGCGTCCCGAAACGCGGCGACCAGAGCACGATCCTCGGCCGCACGAGCAATCCGTACAACCTCGACCTCACCCCGGGCGGCTCGTCCGGAGGCACGGGCGCGGCCGTCGCGGCGCTCTTCGCCCAGGTCGGCCTCGGCACCGAGACCGGCGTGTCGATCCGCAATCCCCTCTCGAACAACAATCTCGTCGGCATCGCCGCCACGCAGGGGCTGATCTCGCGCCGCGGACAGATCATGACGAGCTTCACGCAGGAGCGCGCCGGTCCGTATGCACGCAATAGTTACGACATGGCCGTGCTGCTCTCGGTCATCGCCGGTTTCGACGCCGAGGACATGGTGACGCACGACAGCCTGGGCAATCTCCCGGCGGAGTCCTACACGACGTTTCTCGCCCCGAAGGACGGACTCAAGGGCGCGCGCATCGGCGTCTGGCGCGACCTCTTCCGCTCCGGTCCGACCCACGCCGAGGGCCTCGCGCTCATGGACAAGGCGCTCGCCGACCTCAAGGCCGCCGGGGCGATCCTCGTCGATCCGCTCATGACCGGGCTCGATCTGTTCGAGGTGATGTCGACGGCGCGGACCAACAGCGACGAGGCGCGCTTCTCCTACGAGCTCTATTTCTCGCGTCTGCCGGCCGATGCGCCGATCCGCAGCTTCCCGGAACTTCTCGAAAAGGGCGGCGACCTCGTGAAGCCGTCGATCCGCAATGTCTCCGCGCACATCGCGTCGCTCGACGACTTTCCCCAGCACACCGCGCGGCTGAAGACGCGCGAGATGCTCAGCCGGCTCGCCATCGAATTGATGGACCGCCACCAGCTCGACGCGCTCGTGTATCCGTTCAAGACCGAGGGCGCCGCGCCGCACCTCGAGCGCGCGGGGGAGAGCGACAATCCCTTCAGCTCCGTCACCGGCCTGCCCGCGATGCTCGTGCCCGCGGGGTTCACATCGAACAACGCGCCGATCGCGATCGAGTTTCTCGGCCGCCCCTGGGCCGAGCCCACGCTCATCCGGCTCGCCTCCGCCTACGAGGCCGCGAGCCGGCATCGCCGGACGCCGCCCACCACGCCGCCGCTTCCGGGCGAGACGTTCGACTATCCGGATTCCGACTCATGAACATCCACCGCCGCCTCCAGTTGCTCGCCGCACTCGTCGCGGCGGTCAGCCCGTTTCACCTCCACGCCGGGTCGGTCGACCTCGGCTCGGCCACCATCCTCGAGCTCCAGGCCGCGCTCGACGCCGGCACCCTCACGTCAGAACGCCTGATGCAGCACTACCTCGCGCGCATCGAGGCCTACGACAAAAAGGGACCGAACCTCAACTCGATCATCGTGCTCGCGAAGGACCCTCTCGCCGAGGCGCGCGCGCTCGATGCCGAGCGCCGCGAGAAAGGGCCGCGTTCGGACCTCCACGGCATCCCGATCCTCGTGAAGGACGTCTTCGACGTGGCCGGCCTGCCGACGGCCGGCGGCTTCAAGCCGATGGCCGACTCCTTCCCGGCGCGCGACGGATTCGTCATCGAGAAACTCCGCGCCGCCGGCGCGATCGTCTTCGGCAAGCTCAATGAAAGCGACTGGTTCGGCGTCGCCCCGCGCGGCGCCAGCACGCTCGCCGGACAGGCGCGCAATCCCTACGACCCGACCCGGATTCCTGGATACTCCAGCTCCGGCACGGGCGCGGCCGTCGCCGCCTGGCTCTGCGCCGCCGGACTCGGCAGCGACACCGGCGGCTCGGTCCAGATCCCCTCGGCCGACAGCAATCTCTACGGGATGGTTGCCACGATGGGCGCGATCAGCCGCACCGGCATGATCTGCAGTTCGGTCACCGTCGAGCGCGGCGGCCCGATGTGCCGCTCGATGACCGACCTAGCCGTGATGTTGACCCACATGGTCGGGTTCGACGCCGAGGATCTCGTCACGGCGAAGAGTCTCGGGCGGCTGCCGGACGAGCCCTACACGGCGTTTCTCCAGGGCGACGCCCTGCGCGGCGCGCGGCTGGGCGTGCTGCGCCCGATGTTCCGCTCCGGGCCCGAGCACGAGGAGGGCCTGCGCCTGATCGACGAGTCGATGGAGCGTATCCGGAAAGCGGGTGCGATCCTCGTCGATCCCGTCTCGCTCGACTTCGACCTGATCAAGGCCCTGCAGGACACCTCGATCTCATCCCTTGAGCGCAAGCCCTCCCACAACTGGTACCTCTCGCGCCTGCCCGCCGGCGCCCCGATCCGCAGCGTCGACGAGATGATCGCCAAGGCCGGCGACATCGTGAAGCCCGCGATCAAGGAGTCCGCCGCGATCGCGTCGCTCGATCACCATCCCGCCTACCTCGCGTCGCTCAAGCAGCGCCAGATGATCATCGACGCGATCCTCGCCGTGATGGACCGCTACCAGCTCGACGCGCTCATCTATCCCTACAAGACGCTCCCGCCCGACAAGATCGGCTCCGAAGCGCCGAGCACCCACTCCGCCCTCGCCTCGCGCACGGGCCTGCCCGCGCTCTGCGCGCCCGCCGGACTCACGAAGGAGGGCCTGCCGATCAGCCTCCAGTTCCTCGGCCGTCCGTTCTCGGAGCCGACGCTGGTCGCACTCGGCTACTCGTACGAACAGCACTCGCCGAAGCGCGTGCCGCCGCCGCACACGCCGGCGCTCGCCTCCGAAACGCTCACGCTCCCGCCGGACAATTCCTGAAGTCAACCCACCGCCGCCCGATCCCGCCATGAACCGCCTCCCTCGCCTCCTCCTCGCCGCCGCGCTCGCCGCCGCGTGCGCAGCACCCCTCGCCAGAGCCAACGGGCTCACCCTCGAGACAGCCACGATCGCCGACCTGAACGCCGCCTTCAAGGCCGGCACGCTCACGTCGGAGGAACTCGTCACGCTCTACCTGAAACGCATCGAGGCCTTCGACAAGCAGGGCCCGGCGATCAACACGGTCATCGCGCTCAACCCGAAGGCGCTCGACGAGGCCCGCGCCCTCGACGCCGAGCGTAAGAAGAAGGGACCGCGTTCGCCGCTCCACGGCGTCCCGATCGTGCTGAAGGACAACTTCGACACCTTCGACCTGCCCACGACCGCCGGCTCGATGATGCTGGCGGGCTCGGTCGCGCCGGACGACGCGTTCACCGTCAAACGTCTGCGCGAGGCCGGCGCGATCATCCTCGCGAAGGTCAACCTCAGCGAGTTCGCCTCCGGCGCCGGGGGACCCAACGGCTTCAGCTCGATGGGCGGACAAACGCTCAACCCGCACGACCTCACCAAGGGACCGGCTGGGTCGAGCGGCGGCACCGGCGCGGCCATTGCCGCGGTGTTTGCACAGTTCGGACTCGGCACCGACACCGGAGGCTCGATCCGCGGCCCGTGCAGCGCCAACGGCATCGCCGGTCTCAAGCCCACCCACGGCCTGGTCTCTCGCGACGGCATCGTGCCGCTCGCCCTCGCCTTCGACACCGGCGGACCGATGGCCCGCAGCGTCTACGATGTCGCACTCGCCCTCAACTTCCTCACCGGTGTCGACCCCGCTGATCCCGCCACGAAGAAGAGCGCGGGGAAGATCGAGAAGGACTACACGAAGTTTCTCAAGACCGGCGCGCTCAAGGGAGCGCGCGTCGGCGTGGCCCGCGACTTCTTCGGCCAGAGCGCGGAGACCGACCGCGTGATGGAGGAGGCGCTCGCCACGATCCGCAGCCTCGGCGCCGAGACGATCGACTTCAAATACCCGAAATACTTCCACGACCTGCGCGGCAGCGTGTCCGAGCCGATCAGCGGCCGCGAGTTCAAGGCGCAGATCAACGCCTACCTCGCCACGCTCAAGCCCGGCTACCCGAGCGACCTGACCGCGCTCATCGCCAAGGCCGAGGATCCGGCGTTCGGATACACCAACCCCTGGCGCCTCAAGCGCCTGAAGGACGCCGAGGCCACCGACGGCGACCTCACCGATCCGGTCTACCTCGCCGCCGTGAACCAAGGCCTGGAGACGATGCGCGCCGTGGTCCTCGCGGTCATGGCTGAGAACAAACTCGACGTGATCGTCTACCCGACCTCGTCGCGCCCGGCCCGTCCGATCCCGCCCGATCCGGAGTCCGCCTCCGGCGGCGGTGCTTCGGCCACGAGCATCGCCAACCGCACCGGCTTCCCCGACCTGATCGTGCCGGCCGGCATGACCAGCGACGGGCTGCCCGTCACGATCAGCTTCTTCGGCCCCGCCTTCAGCGAGGCGAAGCTCTTCGGCTACGGCTACGCCTTCGAGCAGGCCACCCACGCGCGCCGCCTGCCCAAGAACACGCCTGCGCTGCCCACCGACCACCTCTGATTTCACCGCCATTCCGCCACGACCACCATGAACCGCCTCCCTCGCCTCATCCTCGCCGCGGCGCTCGCCGTCGCGTGCGCAGCACCACTCGTCCGAGCCAACGGACTCACGCTCGAGACCGCGACGATCGCCGACCTCCAGGCCGCGTTCAAGAGCGGCACGCTCACCTCGGAGAAGCTGACGGAACTCTACCTGGCGCGCATCGCGGCCTACGACCAGCAGGGACCGACGATCAACTCGGTCATCACGCTCAACCCGAAGGCGCTGGATCTCGCCCGGACACTCGACGCAGAGCGCAAGGCCGGCAAGGTCCGCGGTCCGCTGCACGGCATTCCGATCGTGCTCAAGGACAACTTCGACACCTTCGACCTGCCCACCACGGGCGGCTCGCAGTTGCTCCTCGGCTCGATCCCGCCCGACGACGCGTTCGTGGTGAAGAAGCTGCGCGACGCCGGCGCGATCATCCTCGCCAAGGTCAACCTCTCTGAATGGGCCGGCGGCGGTGGCAGTGTGAGCGGCGCGAAGGATCCCGCGATTCTCGAGAAAGGACGCGTCCCGAACGGTTCGAGCACGGCCGGCGGCCAGACGCGCAATCCGCATGACCTCACGCGCGGTCCCGCCGGCTCGAGCGGCGGCACCGGCGCGGCGATCGCAGCGGTATTCGCGCAGTTCGGACTTGGCTCCGACACCGGCGGCTCGATCCGCGGGCCGTCCGCCGCCAACGGCATCGTCGGCCTCAAGCCCACGCTCGGCCTGCTCTCGCGCGACGGCATCATCCCGCTCGCGCTCTCGTTCGACACGGGCGGACCGATGGCGCGCAGCGTCTACGACATCGCCGTGTCGCTCAATGTCATGGCCGGCTTCGATCCGTCAGACGCCGCGACGAGCGCCAGCACGGGCAAGGTGGCGAAGGACTACACGCAGTTTCTCAAGCCCGGCGCGCTCAAGGGCGCCCGCATCGGCGTGGCCCGCGACTTCATGGGCCAGGACGCGGGCACCGACGCGGTCATGGAGCAGGCCCTCGCCACGCTCCAGTCGCTCGGCGCCACCCTCGTGGATGTGCGTTACCCCGAGTACATGCTCCAGGCCCGCCAGCCGATCTCGTCGCTGGTCATGGCCTCGGAGTTCAAGGCCCAGATCACGGACTACCTGAAGACCACCGGACCCGGGTTTCCGAAGTCCTTCGACGAGGTGGTCGCGCTCTCCAATGATCCGAAGACCGGATACAAGAGCCCGGAGAAGGCCTTCGCGCTCACCTACACCGCGTCGGTCGCGCTCCCCCTCGAAGACCCGATCTTCCTCGCCGCGCGCGACCAGGGCCTCGCCCTGACCAAGGCCGTCGTGACCGGCGTGTTGGCGAAGTACAAGCTCGACGCCATCGTCTATCCCACCTCGCCGCGCCCGGCCTCGCCGATCGACGGCGCGCGCGCGCCGATGGGCGGTTCGGCCACCAGCATCGCCAATCAGACGGGATTTCCCGACCTCATCGTGCCCGCCGGCATGACGCCGGAGGGTCTGCCCGTGACGATCAGCTTCTTCGGCCCCGCCTTCAGCGAGGGCAGGCTCCTCGGCTATGGCTACGACTTCGAGCAGGCGACGATGGCGCGCAAGCTCCCGAAGACCACGCCCACGCTGCCCGGCGAGTCCCTCTGACCACGCCTCCCCTGTATCCACCATGCACCGCCACGCCCTCCTCGCCGCCCTGCTCCTCGCCTCGCCCGTCGCCCGCGCGGCCGAGTTCGACCTCACCACCGCCAGCGTCGCCGACATGCAGGCGGCGATGGAGGCGGGCGCGCTCACCTCAGAAAAGCTCGTCGAACTCTACCTCAAGCGCATCGCCGCGTTCGACGAGGCCGGCCCGAAGATCAACGCCGTCCTCGCGCTCAACCCGAGGGCCCTCGACATCGCCCGCGAACTCGACGCCGAGCGCAAGGCCAAGGGTCCACGCTCGCCGCTGCACGGCATCCCGGTGATCGCGAAGGACGTGTTCGACACGATGGACATGCCCACGACCGGTGGCTACGTGCCGCTCCAGGGCGTGATCCCGGACAAGGACTGCACCATCGTCGCCCGACTCCGCGCGGCCGGAGCGGTGATCCTCGCCAAGGTCAACCAGAGCGACTGGTACGCCCAGCCCGAGATCACGGCGAGCAGCACGCTCGGCGGATCCTCGCTCAATCCCCATGCGCTCGATCGCACGCCCGGCTGGTCGAGTTCCGGCACCAGCGCCGGCCTCGCCGCCCACTTCGGCGCGGTCGGCCTCGGCAGTGAAACCGGTTTTTCGATACGCACGCCCACGAGCGACGGCAATCTCTACGGTCTCTCCACCACCTCCGGCCTGATCAGCCGCGCCGGCCAGATGTGGAGCTACATCACCGGCGAACGGGGCGGCCCGATGACGCACACGGTGTACGACCTCGCGGTGACGCTCGATGTCATCGCCGGATTCGACCCCGCGGATCTGTGGACGGCAAACAGCCTCGGCCAGATGCCGACGAAGCACTACGTCGAGTTTCTCGATCCCGCGGGCCTGCGGGGCGCGCGTGTCGGCGTGCTCGCCGAGGCCTTCGACGAGGACTTCAAGCCCGTCGATCCCGCCGCCATCGAGCTCGCCCGCAAGGCCATCAAGGTGTTTTCCGACAACGGCGCGAAGGTCTTCGAACCCGTGTCGCTCGGCATCGACCTGCCGGCCTACCTCCAGGCCAACGGCTTCCCCAGCCGCTTCGAGCGGATCGCCGCGATCAACCAGTATCTCAGCCGGCAGGGTCCGTCGTATCCGTACAAGGACGCCAGCCAGCTCCTGCTCAACCATGCCGGCGTGCCCGGCCGGCCGAACGACAAGACGGCGATCGAGAATCCCGTCGACCTCGACCGGGACCCGGAGTACCGCGCCGCCCTCGCCGGCAAGGCCGCGCTGCGCGCCGCCGTGATCGAGCTGATGGACCGCCACGGACTCGATGCGCTCATCTACCCGCACAAGCTCGCCGGCCCGCTCAAGATCGGCCCGCGCGGGGATCCGGAACGTCAATACACGGCCAACCAGATGAGCCCGCTCACGGGACTGCCCGCGATGATCGTGCCGATGGGGTTCACGCCCGAGGGCCTGCCCGTCGGGCTCGAGATCCTCGGCCGCCCGTGGAGCGAGCCCACGCTCATCAAGCTCGCCAGCGGATACGAGGCCGTCGCCGGTCCCGTCCGCCGCGTGCCCAAGTCCACGCCTGCCCTGCCCGGCGAGCGCTTCACCTTCACCGCCCCTGGGAACGATACATGAACACACACGCTGCCCGCCTGCCTGCCCGCACGCCCGCGTCCCTGCGCCTCCGCGCCGGGTTCGCCACCCTCGCCCTCACCCTCACCCTTTCCATCACGCCGACCGCGCGCGCCGCCGAGTTCGACCTCTCGACCGCGACCATCGCCGACATCCAGGCAGCGATGGACGCCGGCGCCCTGACCTCGGAAAAGCTCGTCCAGCTCTACCTCGCGCGCATCGCGGCCTACGACAAGAAGGGCCCCGCGCTCAACTCCGTCATCACGCTGAATCCGAACGCGCTCGCCGAGGCCCGCGCCCTCGACGCCGAGCGCAAGTCAAAGGGCCCGCGCTCGCCCCTGCACGGCATCGTCGTGCTGCCGAAGGACGTGTTTGATACGAAGGACATGCCCACCTCCGGCGGTTTCAAGCTCATGGCCAACTCGCAGCCGACGCGCGACGCCTTCGTCATCGACCGCCTGCGCAAGGATGGTGCGATCATCCTCGCGAAGTTGAACCAGTCCGACTGGTACGGCGTGGCGCCCTCCGGCGGCAGCACGCTCGCCGGCCAGGTGATCAGCCCGTACAACCCGAAGAAATCCGGCGGCGGCTCGAGTTCCGGCACCGGTTCCGCCATGTCCGCGTGGTTCGGCACGGTCGGACTGGGCAGCGACACGAGCGCCTCGATCATCAATCCGGCCTCGCTCGGCAACCTCGTCGGCATTGCCGCCACGCAGGGCCTCGTCTCCCGCACCGGCATGATGTGGAGCTCGCCCAGCCAGGAGAAAGGCGGGCCGATGGGACGCAGCGTCTACGACTGCGCGGCCGTGCTGGATTCGATCGCTGGATACGACCCGGCCGACCTCGGCACGCTCGGCAGCGTCGGCCACATGCCCGACCGGCCCTACACGAGCTTCATCGACGCCAAGGGGCTCGTCGGCGCCCGCATCGGTGTGCTGCGTGAGATGGTCCGCACCGGCGCCGTCCACGATGAGGGCACGGCTCTCTTCGAGAAGGCGCTGGCCGACATGAAGGCCGCCGGCGCGATCCTCGTCGATCCCGCGCTCACCGGCCTGAAGTTGACCGAGGTGCAGGTCGATGGCGGCGCCGCGCGCTACGAGGTCGCCTTCGCGATCGACAAGTATCTCTCCGCCCTTCCGCCCGATGCACCGATCCGCTCGGTCGCCGAGATGATCGCGAAGGGCGGCGACATGGTGAAACCGGGGATCATCGAGGCATCGAAGATTCCGTCGCTGGACGGCTACAAGCCGCTCGAGGCCGCCTACAAACACCAGGCCATGCTCCGGGCCGTGCTTGTTGACCTCATGGACCGCTACCAGCTCGACGCCATCGTCTACCCACACCGCACGGCGATCCCCGACGATCTGTCCACTCCGCGCGAATCCCGCGTCGACTCACGCAACCAGCTGCACTCCTACAGCGGCCTGCCCGCGCTCATCGTGCCGGGCGGCTTCTTTCCGTCGGACGGCATGCCCTTTGCGATCCAGCTGATGGGCCGCGCGTGGAGCGAACCGACCTTGATCAAGATCGGCAGCGGCTTCGAGGCCGCCACGAAACACCGCACCCCGCCCAAGTCCACGCCCGCCCTCGCGGGTGAAAAGTTCACCTTCACCGCCCCGGGACAGGACTCATGAAGACCATCCGCCTCTCCGCATGCGCGGCGTTCGTGGCCGCCGCGCTCGCGGCGCCGTTGCCCGCCGCGACCTTCGATCTCACCACCGCGACCATCGCCGACATGCAGGCCGCGATGGACGCCGGCGCGCTCACCTCCGAGAAACTCACGCAGCTCTACCTCGCGCGCATCGAGGCCTACGACAAGAAGGGCCCGAAGCTCGCGGCCGTCCTCCATCTCAACGCCAATGCCCTCGCCGAGGCCCGCGCGCTGGACGCCGAGCGCAAGGCGAAGGGACCGCGCGGTCCGCTGCACGGCGTGCCCGTGATGGTGAAGGACGTGTTTGACACGGTCGACATGCCCACCACCGGCGGTTACGTCGCACTCAAGGGCGTGAAGCCCACGAAGGACGCCTTCGTGGTCGCGCGCCTGCGCGAGGCCGGCGCGATCATCCTGGGCAAACTCAACCAGTCCGACTGGTACACGCAGCCGGCCAACATCGCGGCCAGTTCGCTCGGCGGCAATACGCTCAATCCCTACGACCTCACGCGCACGCCCGGCTGGTCGAGCTCCGGCACCGGCGCCGCCATGGCCGCCGTCTACGCCGCCGCCGGCCTCGGCAGCGAAACCGGTTTCTCGATACGCACGCCCACGAGCGACAGCAACCTCTACGGGCTCTCCACCACCTCGGGCCTGATCAGTCGCGACGGCCAGATGTGGAGCTACATCACCGGCGAGCGCGGCGGGCCGATGACACGCAGCATGTACGACCTCTGCGCCGTGCTCGACGTGATCGCGGGCTTCGACACCTTCGACCTCTGGACCGCGCAGAGCCTCGGCCAGATGCCGATGCAGCCCTACACGAGCTTCATCGACCGGGACGGCCTGCGCGGCGCACGCGTCGGCGTGCTCAAGGAGGGCTGGGATTTCACGCCCAGTGATCCCGAGGTGGTCGCCCTCGCGAAGGAGTCGATCGCGCTCTGGTCGAAGCACGGCGCCAAGGTCTTCGATCCCATGTCGCTCGGCTTCGACCTCGTGCAGGCGCTCCAGGCCAACAGCGGCGGCTCGCAGTTCGAGCGCATCGCGGCAATCGACCACTATCTCGCGCGCCAGGGACCCACGTATCCGTTCAAGAATGCGAAGGAACTTCTCACCGCCGCCGGCGACATCCCGATTCGCGCCAACGACAAGACCGGCATCGAGTCCGGTCCGCCCGACCTCGACCGCGATCCGGAGTATCGCGCCTCCCTCCGCGGCAAGGAGGCCCTGCGGGCCGCCGTGGTCGAGCTCATGGACAAGTACCAGCTCGATGCGCTCATCTTCCCGCACAAGCTCGTCAAGCCCGTCGAGCTCGGGCCGCGCAAGGAGCGCGAGGGCACCTACCGCTCCAACGGCCTGAGCCCGCGCACCGGTCTGCCCGCGATGATCA
>Ga0315910_10003530_pt1 | contig 13284 bp, 8 predicted proteins | sample EdamamesoilMG_FD_204470 | JGI IMG/M metagenome (GOLD analysis project Ga0315910, IMG submission 204470) | Garden soil microbial communities collected in Santa Monica, California, United States - Edamame soil | ecosystem: Environmental > Terrestrial > Soil > Garden | place: USA: California... | reverse complement strand
CAATGACACGGTAAATCGTCATTATCTAATAGCCTTGAAAAAAGGGCGGCAGTACCGGCTTCATGCGCATTCCAACTTTAACAACATTGTAAGCAACATCACCGTACGTTGGCAGGCACCACCACCTAGTGAACGCATCCACGTGGTTGAAAATCGTGTGGTTGGGGGGTTGCGCGTGTCGCGTATCAGCAATTATGATGCGGATGGCCGCTTAGTCCGCGAGACGAAATATAACTACAATGGCTACACGTACGATCCGCTTGCTGCATCCCCTCACGTTACGACTGGATTCTCATCGGGGTCTTACAACAGTATCCGGTTGCCGGAGTCAAGTGATTACCTGTCTGTAACCCGTTTTTTCTACCAGGGTTATGAAATGGACATAACGTATGCGGTCACTGCTTTTCCGACTGTGCAGATGGGCTTTCCTGCAGGTAACACGATAACCTATGAATACGTCACCGAGACCATCTCCGGGGTAAGTGCAGGAAAAACCATCTACCAATATGACGTGTATAAGGATTTCGATTTTGTGACTTACACCGGTCCGTTCACACAAGACCGTAGCTGGCTTCGTGGACAACCGCGCGGTGAATTCTATTATAATGCGACAGGGAACCTGGTTAAGAAATCTGTTTACGAATACGAAACGATCGAGTTCCCCGATTATGTTGTTCGGGGAATTAAAGTTGACCGCTTTATGGAAGAGTCGTCACAATCGGGCAGGTTGCCCGAGGATATGTATCTCTTCCGGCACATGAACACGCGCATCCACGTATATCATGAGCCGATACAATGGAAGCGCCTGAAATCAAAAACCGACATCCAGGACGGAGTCACTACGGCTGCGACTTTTTACTACGATCCTTCCAACAGGCACATGGGCGTAACAGGCGCAGAAACACGAAACAGCCTGGGCCAAACAGAGCGCACAGACATCCGATACGCGATGGAAATGAATAACACTTCGCTGATCGATAAGAATATGATCAACATTCCACTCGAGCACGATGTAAAAGTCAATGGGCGGATTACGACCGGCTCGCGCGTGACATATGGTTGCCCAGGGGGATGCGCTTTTGTATTACCCGTACTGTATGAGCAACGATTGTCAGATGCTACATATCGTCCGATCGGAGAAGTGCTGGCCGTGAACGCGGCTGGCCGCGTTGAAATGCTAAAGTCTGTTGATGGTATAGTTAGTGTATATAAATGGGATTCCCGAAATGATTACCCGATGTCAAAGACGGTAAATGCGCTTGGCCCACAGGTTGCGTTTACCAGCTTCGAAGGTATTGATATGGAAGGCGGATGGACCTTCGCACTTTCCTGTACGCCTCCTGCTTCTTGTGTGGCCGGTTGTCCGAACCAATACACCGATCCCTACGGTTACTATCAGTGTTACACGACCTGCATGAATACCTACAATCAATGCCTTATCAGCGATGCGGCATCGCAGGCAGACGCGAGGACCGGTAAGCGGTCTTTCGTTGGAATGGGCTCGATCACCAAGACGGTGCCCCTCGGAAATTACCTGATCTCGTTCTGGGCAAAGAAGACTGGCGCGTCCAACGGCTCGGTTAATGTTACCGGTGGCGGCACGCAAGCCATATCCGCACCTGCCTGGACCTACTATGAATTTACTGCCAATTCGGTCACGTCAATTTCAATCAATAGCCTCAGCAATGCCCGGATCGATGACGTGAAAATCCACCCGGTGGGAAGTCAAACAACCATCTTCACCATGAAACCGATGGTGGGCGTCTCTTCGGTAACCGATCCAAACCACACCACCACGTTCTACGAGTATGATGCACAAAACCGCCTCAAACTCATCCGTGATGATAAAAACAACATTCTTCAGCGCAACATCTACAACTACAGAAACCAGCAACCATGAAACGACTTTTACTTCTTGGTGTTTTCGTTTGCCTGATGCTCACGCGTTTTCAGGCAGCAGCACAAACCCTGTCGGTAACACAGGATACACTTCAGTGGCATGTGAGTGCGTTGTTTGATCAGGCTGCTGATTCAACGGGAAGCTTCTCGTGTTCCTTCATTACGTATGGTCAGGGTCGCATTCTCTGGCTGCAAAAAGAAGGGACATACTCCACGGAGTTCAGCGTGTCGTCTGCGGAAGGTAGCTGGTCCAATATCCAGCAGCCGGGTTCGGTCACCTATCATGTATCGTGCTTTGGAAAACACGGTGATTTGATCTTTATGCGAAGTCAATCCGGCACTTCCATACGCATGGTCTTCCTGGAGAACAATGTAAACACCATGCCCCTTGAATTTCAGGTAACCTCCATCACTCCCGTACCATGAAAACAAAACTGATTTTTCTTTCACTGCTTTTGCTGGCATTTGCTACACAGGCGCAGAACATCACGGGGCCCAACCCGGTGAATGTCGGTGACCAGTTGCAATATACATTCAACGGTGGCGCCATCTACATGACTGACAACTGGATCGTGCAGGGGGTAAGTGCCACGATTGTTACCAAATCACGAGTGGGATCAACGTACTATGCCACGATCGAATGGCTCGCTCCTGGGGCGGGTACGATCGAGTTTCGCGACCAGACCTACACGCTTCGGGGTAGCCTCGCGGTGACCGTCAATGTGGCAACGCCAAACACGAGTTTTACGATTGTGCAGAGCTGTGGCTCCACCAGCGTGACACGCGACACCAACCCGCCATCGGGAATTAATTGGTACTGGCAGACATCCGACACCGGCACCAGCACGACATGGGGTTTTGCTTCGTCCATCAACCGCTCATCATCCGGATTGCTTTTCCTTCGCGCACGCCTGGGGACATCGGGTGCATGGAGTGCGAGCGCGCAGCCCGTAGGCACTATTTCGGTAGTGTCTGCCACAGCCGTACCCGCGTCATCAACGGATGGAAACGTGATCAGTGATGTGACCACTGCGGTTCCGCTGACCGTAAGTACCGTCAGTGGTGCCACGTCTTACCGTTGGTTTACGCAGCCCTCAGGAGGCACGGTCATTAGCGGAGCGACTTCCAATACCTATTCACCATCACTATCGCCATCATCCAGTCAGGCCTACTACGTTGAGGCTGTTACGGGCAACTGTGCGTCTACTACAAGAAGGCCGGTAACCGGTTATGTGCATCCGAAGCCGGTGATTTCAGCAAGTAATGGTGGTGACGTTTCGTATAGTGGTAACGTATCATTGTCGGTCTCAAATTATACCTACTCCAGCTATCAGTGGATACGAAACGGTGTCGACATTGCCGGACAGACATCATCCACTTACGTTACGAGTTCCCTGGGCACGTACCAGGTACGCGTAACAAAAGGCAATTCTACAGCAGTATTGTCAGCGGGCTCCGGAACTTCGGTGTATTCACAGAACTATATCATTGCACAGTCTATCCAGCGCAGTGGTGTTACTGATGAGGCAAGTATTGATACACTGGCAGTCACTTCAATGATGCAGACTGCAAAATATATGGATGGATTGGGAAGGCCCATACAAACCGTAACCCGTAAAGGGTCACCTTTAAAATATGACGTGGTGCAGGTTAATGACTATGACCCGCTGGGTCGCGAACCGTTCAAATATCTTCCCTATGTCGCTTCTACGAATGACGGCCGTTATAAACCGGATGCGGTCGGCACACCTTCCGCTACCCTGGGAGGCGCGGTCAACTATGCAGGTTCACCGCACAGCCAGTACTATAACAATGGTACTACAGACAAGGTAGTCGATGATACGAAACCGTTTGCCGAGACTCGCTTTGCTTCGGATCCGCTTAGCCGCCCGTTGGAACAAGGATCACCCGGTATTGACTGGCAACCCGATGCAACCAATGCCTACACCTCCTCGGACCGGACAGTGAAATTCAGCTACGAAACCAATGCGGGTAGTGAAGTGCGGGTGTTCATCTATACGGCACCAACACCCTCCACAACCCTGAAATTGTCGCCTGCAGGATACTACGCTAGCGGACAACTGCTCAAGACAAAAACGAAGGACGAACAATTCAATGAAGTGGTTGAATTCAAAGACCAGTCCGGTAAGGTGGTGCTTAAAAAAGTGCAGGCGCCCAACAGCACGTGGGCTGAGACTTATTACATATATGATGATGCAGGTAACCTCGTAGTTGTACTTCCTCCGGAAGCCACAAAGGCCTTTGCAAACTAGATCGATACCTAAGAATGAATATGACAACTGCAGTTTCAATATTGTCCGTACAAATCCGCACGATTTGTTTCATGGTGTTGGCCATCGCTATGTCGTTCGTGACCCTTACGTCAAACGCCCAGGTAGTTCACATGGGATTTGAGCAAGACGTGAACGACAACCTCGGATACAGTAATGGCGAAGTAAGACTTTCAAACTATTTCAAAAATCCAATTAACCCGAATATCCCAGTGATTGAGTACCCTACAGATTCTAGAGTGGGGGACAGGTCGATTTCGTTTAACGGTTCGGGAACCGGTTACGTATGGATACCCAACATAGAAAGATTGCCAACATTTACCCGGCCACGCACGATCAGTGCATGGGCAAAAACACGTACTGGTTCGGGGTTGCATACGATCGCTGCATTTGGTGTGCCATCCACCGGGCAGTCTATGTTTATCGGTCAGAGTGGCACCAACCTGGTTGCCGGTGCTTTCGGAAGTTTTTTTACGATACCGAACATCTGGACAACAGACGTGTGGCACCACATATGCCTTACCTACAATGGAACAACAGCGAGCCTGTATGTCGATGGTTCGCTGGTTGACTCAAACTCATTTCACTGGCCCATTGCTGTGTATGGGTTGAAATGTTACATCGGAAAAAACGTGAATGGTAATGAACCGTGGAACGGCCTCGTGGATGATTTCCGGATTTACGACCGGGAAGTTTCCGCGGCTGAAGTACTTCACATGGTGCAATCGTTTCAATGGCGTGTTGGCTACTGGCCACTGGAGGGCAACACACGTAATTATTCCTTGACGTATAGTAGCACCACCAAAGGATTAACGTACTCGTATGAGAGCCGTGTTGGTGGTCAGTCTCTGAGTGTGAACGGCACTAACCAGGTGATTGGAGGAGGAAATCCGGAAGGCCTTGCGGACGGGGTTGAGGGCCGCTCCATTTGCGCCTGGGCGAGAACGACAACAACGGCAGCAGGCTCACGCGTTATTGTCAGTTATGGCACTGCTTTGCAAAATAAGGCCATGTTCATTGGCCAGAACGGAACCCAATTGGTGGGCGGGGGATTTAGCAATGATATAACCTACAACAATTTTTGGGCACCTAATGTGTGGCATCACATCTGCCTTACCTATGATGGCGCGTGGGCGCGCCTGTATGCGGATGGTGTTGAAGTTGCTGCGCAACAAAAACCATGGTCCCTGGTTAAAAATGTTTTCAAGATCGGCCGTAACGTGAACGATTTGGAATATTGGAACGGGCTTATTGATGATGTCCAGGTGTTTTCTACGGTGTTGACTCCCGCAGAGATTCAAGGCATGGCCTCCGTTCCGGCATCCCCATCAAACGTCTCGGTTCCTTCCACAACCACCACTTCGGTAAACCTAACGTGGTCCGACAATGCGACTACGGAAAATTCATACCAGGTTGTGGGTTCGCTTACCTCGGGAAGTGGATTTGTTGGCGTGGCAGGGTTAAGTGCCAATACAAATTCATGCACGGAAAGCGGCCTTGTGGAAGGTACCACTTACTACTATCGCGTTCGCGCATCAAATGGAATTCATAGCGACTTCACGTCTGAAATTGCTGCGCATACAATGCCATCCGCACCTTCAGTGCTGGCCGCTACCGCGGGGTCGTCCACCTCGATCCGTTTGAACTGGGTCGATAATTCACATAGCGAGACCGGTTTTCAGATCGAACGTTCATTATCATCGGGAAGTGGGTATACACTTGTTTACACGACAGCGCCCGGAGAGACTGTTTACACCAACACAGGTCTCACACCCGGAACCACGTATTATTATCGCGTTCGTGCCGCGTACGCATCCGTTTTTTCGGGTTATTCAAACACGACCAGTGCAGCTACCATCAGCGCTGTACAAGAGACAAACTACCAGGCTTACCTCAACAACCTGGCCTTCCAATACCAGTACGACAAACGCAATCGCATGACCGCGAAGAAAGTGCCGGGTGCGGATTGGGTGTACATGGTGTATGACGATCGCGACCGCCTCGTGCTGACGCAGGATGGGAATCAACGCAGCGGGACAACTAAATACTGGACGTTCACAAAATATGATGACCTGAATAGGCCCATAGCCACCGGGATAAAAGATACTACCGCGGCCCTTACACAGGAACAGATGCAGACGGTAGTGAATAACTTTTACGCTACGAAAGCGTGGGCGAAGTTCAGTGAAACGTATGTAGGATCGGCAGCCGCCAACGTTCATGGCTACTCGAACAAATCGTACCCTGTAGTCACTACCTCGGCAACGGTCGATCCACAAAAATACCTGACGGTTTCGTATTACGATAACTACCAATTTAAATCGCTGTGGACTGGCGATTATAATTATCAGAATGAATCCTTGTCCCAAACCGTGAGTGGTAACGCCTATAATCAGCCGGCAATAGAAAATCAAACTGTGGTAGGCCTGGTTACCGGAACAAAAACGAAAGTGCTCGATGGGGCAGTTGCTGGTGGCGCTACCTACCTGAAGACAATCAGCTATTATGATGACAAGTATCGCGTCATCCAAACGAAATCCGATAATTACAAAGGAGGGATAGACCGTAACACCAGCCTTTATGACTTTGTCGGGAAGGTTCTTAAGGTAAAATTCACGCATGAAGTTCGAAGCGTGAACTGGAAAGACATGGTGGCAGTATCTGTTGTCGGCAATACGATCTGGGGTGGTACAACCGCGGGATTTGGCAACTCAGGCGCTGCCTCGGTGGAAGTACTGCCGGCAAGTCAGAACGGATGGGTTGAATTCACAGCCTCAGAAATACAAGGACAAAGATTTATCGGTTTCTCCGATGTAAATACTGATACCCATTATAATACCATTGATTATTCATATTACATGGATATGAACGGGGCTCTGTATGTATTTGAAAATAACGCACAGAAGTATACGGTTCCGGGGGGGTATGTTCCGGGCGATAAACTGCGTATTGAGCGAAGCGGAACCGTTATCCGTTTTTTCAGGAACGCGTCCCTGATGTATTCCTCAACAACGCCATCCACCTCTGCCTTGATGGTGGATCTGGCTTATGGCGCGGGTGCAGTTAATCCATCGCCCATAGTTGGAATAGCTTCGTCTTTTACAACAGGGCAAAAGATAATAACACGGACTTTCGAATATGACCATGCCGGCCGTCTCACGAGTACCTGGCATCAGATAGACAGTGGTCCGACTATTTTACTGGCAAAAAATGAGTACAACGAATTGGGTCAATTGGTTGATAAAAAGCTTCACAGCACGGTAGCCGATGCCTCCAACAATAAACAGTCCGTTGACTACCGTTACAATATCCGCGGTTGGCTGACGTCCATGAACAATGCTGAGCTATCCGGTACCGGTACGAATGACGATGCTACGGATTATTTTGGCATGAGCCTTTCATACAATACGGCAGACACGGACCTGGCCAATAACCCGCTGTACAACGGCAACATCAGCGCCATCAAATGGAGCAACTACGGTGATGGAACGGTGAAGCAAAAAGGATATACCTATGCTTACGATGCCATGAATCGCATTACCGGCTCCACGTACAAGGAAAAAACGACAGCCTGGGCAGCGTTGACGGCAAGCGGTTTTGCTGAAACCGGATTCACATACGATCTGAACGGCAACATCAAAACCCTCACGCGTAACGACAAGCGTGCCAACGGAACCATGGACATTCTTAGTTACGACTATGGCACGGGCACAAGTCAAAGCAATCAGCTGCTTTCCGTAAGCGACAGTGGTGACGACTTTACAGGCTTCATTGATGACACCGCTACGGATGCCAACGACTACAGCTACGATTCAAATGGCAACATGACGCGTGACCTCAACAAAGGCATTGGTGCGTCACTGGCAGATGCCACTAACAAAATTACCTACAACTTTCTCAACCTCCCGGAAACCGTAACCAAATCCGGCAACAGCGTTCGATACATCTATGATGCGACCGGAAGAAAGCTGGCCCAGGTGGTGAACTATGCCGGGCGGCAAAAACAAACAGATTATGCCGGGGAATTCGTATACGAGAATGAAGCCTTGCAGTTCATCAACCATGAGGAAGGTCGAATTGTAATGTCTTCGGTTAAACTGATCAGCACTAACAGTGCAGAAAGCACTACGGGGTTTACACCCGTTAACAGCACGGTAGCCGCAGTGGTGGAGAACGGTGAGCAGAAATATGTGAAGGCGACTGTCACTAACAGCGCTGCGCGTCCGGGAATATTCCCGATCGGTAACAGCTTCTACGTAACGGGTGGCGAACGCTATAAGGTTCGCGTTAAAGGATACCGGACTGGCACCAGTGTAGCGTACATCATGATCAAGGTCAATGGCTCCGACTTTAACTTCCCGGGATCAGCGTTACCGAAAGATTGGCAGGCGGAATCATGGGTCGAACAGATCGTTACCATTCCTGCGGGAACTCCCGCGGTTCCGTTTCAGGTGGGCGTGATCTGGCCTTCGGTCACGCTGAATGAAAGTGTATACGTGAACGAAGTGGAAATCATCAAGCTGGAAACCTCAGCACCAGAGTACCAATACTTCCTGAAAGATCACCTCGGCAATGTACGCCTGACATTCACTTCACAACCGCAAACGGAGAGCGCCACGGCCACTATGGAGGCGGCAAACGCTACTGCTGAGGCTGGTAAATTTTTGTATTACAGTGAAGCCATAAAGGTAAATCACGCCTTGTGGGATCACACAAACTTGGGCGCCACCCGGTACGCCACGCGACTTACCGGAGGAGGAACCAACGCCACCTATGGATTAGCCAAGTCGCTCAGCGTAATGCCGGGCGATGTGGTAAATATGAAGGTTTATGCCAAGTACCTGGACACCAACAACAGTAACTGGACAGCTACGCTGAATGCGTTCATCGGTTCCATTGCGAACGGTACCGCACCCGCAGGAACGGTGGTGGACGGTGGTGCGGCCGGAAGCATCGGAGGGGGAGCGTATCCGATATCACCGATTGATCATGGTTCGGAGAGCGGCACGCCACCGAAAGCGTACCTGAATTACATTGTGTTCAACAAAGACATGACCACGGTGCTGAATAGCGGTTTTGCACGCATCACTACCAACTCCCGGGAATACGGGCAGGATTGTGCGCATGATTCATTGATGCTAAACTATACGGTAAAAGAGCCGGGGTATGTTTATATTTACTTGAGCAATGAAAATGCTACAGCCGTGGAGGTTTACTTTGATGATTTTGAGGTAGAGCATGTGAAATCTGCGGTGGTGGGGATGGATGATTATTATGCGTTCGGTCTTTCCTTCAACTCTTATTCTCGCGAGAACAGCACACCGAATGATTACAAATACAACGGCAAGGAAGAACAAAACGAGTTAGACTTAGACTGGTTGGATTACGGGTGGAGAATGTATGACCCAACCATAGCTCGTTGGAGTGCTGTTGACGGTAAGTCCGAGAAGTACATAAGTTACTCACCGTATCACTATGCCGCGAATAATCCAGTTCGGAATTATGACATAGATGGTAATGAATTTACAGAAGCTGCTTGGAGTTGGGTAATTAGCATGTTGAACAATCTTGGTGGCGAGGTGACAAGGTTGGATAATCGAGCAAAGAAGATAGACAAGAAGCTTGGTGGATCTGGTCTTAGTGATAAAAAGCGAGAACGCCTTGAGAATCGAAAGGATAGAGTTGAAGGAAGAAGAGATGCTGCTCAAAATAATTATGACCAAGTATTTAATGAAGTTGTTAAGATGGACTATTCGTCACAGGTATATGATGTAAAGACGGATAATTCTATGAGTAATTCGCAAGAACTTGTGGCTGGAGCGGGTTTTGATTTTAAGACAGGCAATTTTGTAATAGGCATGCCGAGCGGATCAAGTGCTAAATTTTTTGCACATGAGTTTAAGCATGCATATCAATTTGAAGTCGGTGAGTACAGCGTAGGCCCCGAATTATCTGATCCTGTTTATAAGAACCTTCTTTACGATAAGCATGATGAAGTAGCCGCCTATCAACGAGGTGCTATGTTTGGAGAAACCTCGTATTCAATTAACTCTCTGCCCAAAAGGTATGATGGTGTTGCTACTGGTCCAGTCGATGCAACTACCCACCCGGTGATCAATGGAATAATGAATAATCCGAATTTAACTGCGGCTCAAAAGGGCGCGGCCTTGCAACGCTTTGCAAACGGTACGGGACATGCATTCAGAGTTAATGGAACAACTTATTACCGTCCAAGATGACACGATCAAAGCTACTTGTGATTTTTGTAGTTGTCCTCTTTTCATGTAAGGGAACAAGCCAAATTAAGAGCGGAACTTATAAGAGTACCTGCGTATTGTACGATCGATTACCGAGAGTGACTCTTGTTTTGAATAATGACAAAACGTTTACTTATAAATTTCCTTATAGCGATGATGTTCAAGGCACTTGGGAAATAGCCAATGATAGCCTAGTACTCAGGTCTAAGGACTTTCCTTCTATCGTAGAACCGAACACACCAATTAGAAAGTACACAGACTTTACCGATAGGGATATCTATTTGATTAAAGGGAAAAGACTCTTTGCCCTGTCTCAGGTCAATGGAGTAGTAAATGAATGCTATCTCTCGAAGGAATAAGAGGTATAAAATCACTTCACATCGTGAAGGACGTTCGAGAGGGCTTCCTTTAATTTTTTCTTGCCGATGAAGGCATCGAGCATGGTGTAGATTGTTTTGCGTTCTTCTTCGGTGAGAGCTTCAATCAGCGAAACCTTTTCCATCAGCGTTTTATCCTGCGAGTTAATCTCTTTGAGTTCATCAGTAGAAGCGAAGAGTTCAGCAAGCGAAACCCCTAGAGCCTTAGCGATGCGTTCAAGCGTACCTACGGAAGGATCAGTTTTACCGTTCTCAATGCGCGAATACTGGGCAGTATCGAGCTTGGCAGCCGTTACCACTTCCTTTTGCGACAGGTTTTTAGCTGTTCTGATGCGCTTAATGTTGTCTCCGATGTTCATTTATGGGCTTATTACACAACAAACTTAGCCAATGAGCCAAATTTAGGCAATCGACCGTTTTTAATATTGTCTAATAATACAATTTACTATAGTTTTGTTTTGTTGTTGAATTAGACAAAACATTTATGGAAACCACTCCGAAACGCAGCCTTGATATCACCAATGCAGAACACATCGGCTACAAATACGGAGGAATCGAAATCACAGTCCTGGGCGGAATCAGATTGGAAGGTTTGGACAGGTTACGCGTAACACTGAAAGTTCAGGTCGAGCATTTAAGCATCCGGCATAATCTGGACTTTTCCGCCTTTGTTGGTGTTCGCGGTGGGTTAGTGCGGCCCACACTGGTCGAAGTGTTCCCTAAAATAAAATTGCCTGGCCACACTGGTCGAGTGTTCCCATTATTTAAGACTATTTCAGGGTCAAGAGCATATTGATGCCCTCGCGCTTGATTGGGATGCATTCAAATGGCGCAACCACCAACCAAATATTGGCCGGTTTTTTAATATTGATCCCCTTTCTGAAAAATACTATTACAATTCACCGTATGCTTTTTCTGAAAACAGAGTGATCGATGGCCGAGAGCTTCCCGCCTTTGTTGGTGTTCGTGGTGGGTTAGTGCGGCTGCGTCACCAACAAACACACCCTGGCTCGCGCCCAATCGCTATCTTAGAACCGGGATCTGTTTTTTTTACCGTTGTCTTTATTTTATTATATGTCACACGCGCAACAACACGCAACGTTTACAACGATCACATGTCTGGAATGGAGGCATGTATTGTCGGATGATCGTGTCAAAGAGATTATTACGCAAAGCTTAGCGTACTTAACAGCAGTCAAGCGCGTCCGCGTCTTTAGTTTTGTGATTATGTCCAATCACATGCATTTAATCTGGCAGATGTTGGGTGACCATCAACGAGAAGATGTTCAGCGGGATTTCTTGAAATATACCAGTCAGCAAATTATCCGGTATCTGAGCGAGCATGATCCGGTGTTGTTGAAGGAATTGGAGGTTAATGCCACAGATAGAAAGTATCAAGTATGGGAGCGCAATGCGCTGAATATTCCGCTGTGGTCAGATAAAGTGGTGTGGCAGAAGCTTGCTTATATACATGACAATCCTGTGAAGGCAGGTGTATGTGATCACAGTGAGGATTACGTATATTCGAGTGCAAAATTCTATTTTAAAAAAGACATGCGCTGGATATTTTTGTGTCACATTGATGGGTAGTATACATGGGATGATGCGTGGCGAGGGCGCGTGAGTGGTTTGTTGGTGAGCCCCGCTCAAACCCACACACAACACCAACAAAGGCGAAAATCAGGAAAGGCTTGCATGGCCATTTTATTATTATGTATGACATAGTGCAAATTAATTCATTCCCGAATACTAACGGCTTATCTATGCGACTGGGGTTTGACTACCAGTTTATGAAAAAAAATAACTTAGATTATCATTTCGTCCGATCAACATACTCGATAAATTTATGAGGGTTCTATTTATTGTTTTTTTTATTGTCACAACCGCTGAAGCGCAGACCGTGAAAGAGTTTATCTATCGGAAAACAACGGTCAATGGTCGCCCGGAATTTCGCTTTATTCACGAGGGCGATACAACCCGTTTTCTTTTCAATCCTGCCATGCCGGGAGATATGATCGTTGGCTTGCAAACCAGCGATCGTAAACTGACGCGCATCGGGAACGAGAAGAAAATTGAGGTGCAGGAAATGAACGGCAGCCCGATGGCGTCATTCTCTTACCATAAAAAGAGCAAGTATAAAGTGACATTTACAAACGGTACACAGTACGATTGGAGCACCGGGAAGAATGACGATCACTGGTTCTTCAGTCGCCAGGGTGCAAAGGTTTTGTCGTGCAAATTAGCTAAGGTTAAAGGAGGATACCGGATTGTGGAAACTATTGAGACGCATTCAGATACCAACCTGGAAATGCTGGAATTGATTTCCAACTATGTCGCTATGGCCCGGATAAAACAAAAGTCAACCACACCCTGGATAATTGGGGTGGGCGCAGCAGCCGGGATCTTAATGGCAGCATCTGGTGCAGACAGTTCATCAGGAGCGCAGTAGATACGTTTGAA
>Ga0315910_10003529_pt1 | contig 13290 bp, 7 predicted proteins | sample EdamamesoilMG_FD_204470 | JGI IMG/M metagenome (GOLD analysis project Ga0315910, IMG submission 204470) | Garden soil microbial communities collected in Santa Monica, California, United States - Edamame soil | ecosystem: Environmental > Terrestrial > Soil > Garden | place: USA: California... | reverse complement strand
GTTGCCGTAGGTGAAGTCGCGGCTCGGGAGCACCGGGATGTCCTCCGGGGCCGGCGGCGCGGCCATCCAACTGTAGAGCGGGACGAACGTCTTGTACCAGCCCTCGCGCGGCGCGAAGGGGATGCCGTCGGGATCGATGCCGGCTGAGATCACGCCGCCGTTCCAATCGAGCGCGCCCTTGTCGGCGAGGCCGGGGATCCAGACGTTGTAGGGATCGGTCCACCACCCGGCGGATTGCGACGGACGGGTCACGCCGCCTGTGACCGGGGCGCCCCAGGTATCTGAATACGACGTGCCATCCCAGCGCGAGATGCCGTCGTTCATGAGCGAGGAGATGAGCGTGTTCTCGGACTGCGCGCCCTCGAGCTCGACGCGGATCGAGGTGTTGTCGGTGGGCCGGAACGTGAATGCCAGGTCGAGCGCCTCCATGTCGTTCTTGTCGTTCTCGCGCCAGCCGCGGTTGCGATCGACCATGGCATTGACCCGCAGGGCGAACTTTTCCGTAAGGCGACGGTTGACGTCGACCTCGGCCCGCAGGCTGCCGTTCGTGTCGACGATCGTCGTCACGTTGCCGAAGTCCTTGTCGAACTTCGGCATCTTCGTGTAGGTGCTGAGCACACCGCCGACCGTGCCGACGCCGAACAGGATGGAGTTCGGACCGCGGTCGAACTCGATGCGGTCGATGTTATAGCTGTCGGCCGCGGTGTAGAACGTGAAGTAGTTGCGCGTCGGACCGGCGCCGCCCTGCAGCGACTGGCCGGCACCGCGGAAGTTGTAGTCCCAGTTGTTGAACGGGTTGGCGAGCTGCTTGCCGACGTAATAGTCGCTGGGAACAACATTGGGCGACCACTTGAGCGCGTCGCGCACGTTCGTGATGGCGACATCGTCGATGAACGTGCGGGTGAGCGACGACATCACCGAGGGCGTGAACTTGATCGGCGTGTTCGTGCGGCCGCCGGCGAGCGAATCGACCGCGACGTAGCCCTCGTCCTTGTCGGTGTTGATCGTGAAGACATCGAGGACGACCTCCTCGTCGTCGACGGGGGGCGCGGCCTCGGGAGCCGGGGTGGTCTGGGCCACGAGTGCCGGCGACAGGCCAAGCGTGAGCCCGAGGGCCCAGGCGAAACTGCGGGGTATGCGTGTGTTCATGTCGAACCAGGTGGGTTTTGGTTTTGCCTTAGTCTGCAGGAAAAACGGGCGGGGCATGGCGCCAGCCGCCGCACGGTGCGGGTCGCCAGAGCCGACGAAGGTCCCGGCATGGGGGAAGGGACGATACGCGGCGGAAGGCGACCGATCGGGAAACGACGCCAGGAGTGTCGCCTAACTTGAATGACAACGTTTGCAGCGCAAGTCGAAACGATGTTTTCATCCCGGAGCCCGGGGCCGGCGGGCCGGCTTCGCTGCAGCAGGAACGGCGGACGGGACCGGAGCGCGAGAGCCCGGCGGCCCGCAGTCCTGGTGCAAACATGTGCCTCGCCCGCATCCCTGCCCCACACCTCCCCCGCGAACGGGCGCGGGCGGCGATCCGCCTATTCCGAGGCGTGCAGCGCGCGCGTGGAGTCGCGGATCACGAGGGCCGCCGGCATGTCGCTCTGCACCGGCAGGATCGACTTGCCGGGCGCTGTCGCACCCTCGACGACGAGGCCCACCGCCCGCTCCGACAGCTCGGCGAGCGGCTGACGCACCGTGGTGAGCGCCGGCCGCGAGGCGGTCGCCCACATGCCATCGTCGAAACCGACGATGGAGAAGTCCCGCGGGCACTCCAGGCCCGCGACCCGCGCGGCATCGATCGCACCGAACGCGATCTCGTCGTTGGCGCAGCAATACGCAGTCGGACGGTTCTCGAGCCGGAGCATGGCGTTCATGCCGGCGCGGCCGCCCTCGGTGCTGAACGGTCCCTCATGGATCCACTGCGCCCTGGGCGCGACGCCGCCGCGCTCGAGCACCTCGAGGTAGCCGGCCTTGCGTTCGGCGGCGTCGCGCGAGGTGGGTGGCCCGAGGAGCAGGCCGACGCGGCGATGCCCGAGCTGCAGGAGCAGGCTCGCCGCCGAGCGTGCGCCGCCGAGATTGTCGACGCCGACGACCGGCGCCCCGATCTCGCGCACCGCGATGCCGGGCGGCAGGCAGGAGCGCGTGAGCACGAGCGGACGACGGTATCCACGGAGTTGATCCACCGCTGCCCGGGAGAGCGGCTCGGCGAGGTAGATGATGCCCGAGGTGTCCAGGCCGAGGTGCTGCATCGTCTCGCGAAAGTCCGCGCCCTTGCGCGCGTGCAGCGTGCAGATGTGCACGTCCCAGTCGCGCGCCGCGGCGGCGTGCAGCGTGCCGGCGAGAAACCGCCCGTAGAACTCGGAGAAGAAGATGTTCTCGTCGAGCGGCACCACCACGGTGAGCGTCGCGTTCACGCCCTTGCGCAGCATGCGCGCCCCCGGATTCGGGGAAAAGCGCTGCTGCTCGGCGAGGTCGAGGATCGCCTTGCGCCGCTCGGCCTCGACGAGGTGGGCCGTCTCCGGGCGCAGGGCGCGGGAGACGGTCGAAGGCGAGACGCCGAGACGGGCCGCGATCTGCACGATGCCGGCACGGGTCGGCTTGCCGGAGTTGGAAGGGGTTCGCGCAGGCATGGTCGCTCGAAGGGAGACGCGGGCGCACGCTAGCCCCGCGCTCTCCCGGGCGGCAAGCCCACACCTGCAAACTTGTGCATCGCCTCCGACACGACCGGCCGGGGCGGCCCGGGGACTACGGTGCCGTGATATCGATCGGCGCGCGCGCGAGCACGACGTTTCCCCGCGAACTCATGTAGCGCATCTCGGCCGGGCCGGGCTCGGCGGGAGCCTGCACGCGCAACGGCGAGCCGCCGCTGGTGAAGGTGTAGCGTTTGTAGGAGCCGTCAGCCGTGGCCTTCGGCACGATGGTGATGAAGTCGCCCGGGTTGTTGGGACCGGTCCACTCGATCGCCACCGCCGTGTTGGCCGGCGCGGAGGCCGGACCCTTCAGCGTGATCTGTGCAGCCGTCGTGCGCAGGTCGCGGCGCGCCAGCACGCGCGCGCCCTGCCCGCTCACGTAACGGATCTCGCATGCGCCCACATCCATCGGCGCGAGGATCGTCAGCGGCGAGCCGGCCGAGACGTCGAGGTACTTGCCATACTGGTCGTCGCGAAACGTCTTCGGCACGACGGTGATGTAGTCGCCGCGGTTGCCCGGACCCGTCCAGGTGATCACCACCGGCGCTCCGGCGACGACCTCCGCCGGAGCCTCGAGCGTGATCGTGGCGGCCACGACCCGGATCGGGCGGCGTGCGAGCACGCGCGCGCCCTGGCCGGCCATGTAGCGAATCTCGCACTCACCCGGCTCGATCGGGGCATGCACCTCGACGGGCGATCCGCGCGATGTATCCGCATACTGGGCATACCCGCCGTCCGGCAGTCCCTTGGGCACGATGGTGAGATAGTCGCCCCGGTAGCCGGGACCGTCCCACGTGATGCTGACGGCGGCGCCGGCCTCGACCTGCTCGGCGGCGGCGAGCGTCACCTCGAGGGCGACGACGGCGAGCGCACGACGCGCGAGGACCTTGCGCCCCTGCCCGCTCACGTAGCGGATCTCGCATTCGCCGGGCTCGATCGGCGCGCGGATGCGCGAGGGCGAGGCATCCGAGGCGTTGGCATATTCCGCGAATCGATCGTCGGTAAACGCCTTCGGCACGATGGTGAGGTAGTCGCCGGTATTGGCGGGCCCGGTCCACGTCACGTCGACGGTTGCGCCGACGGCGACCCGGTCGACCGCCGCAAGCGTGACCTCCACGGGCACGACCTTGACCGCGCGCTTCGCGAGCGTCTTGCGTCCCTGGCCGTTGACGTAGCGGATCTCGCACGCACCGGGCTCGATCGGCACCGTGATCTCCGCGGGCGAACCGCCCTTCGTGTCGGCATACCCGGCGTAATCGCCCTCGGGCGTACCGACCGGCACGACGGTGATGAAGTCGCCGGTGTTGTCCGGTCCGGTCCAGACAACCGCGACCTTGCCGCCGGCCGGCGCCTCGGGCGCGGCCTCCAGCGTGGCCTCGGCCGGGAGGATCGTGATGGCGGCGCGCGCGAGGATCGTGCGTGAGCGGCTCGTGACGTAGCGGATCTCGGCGGCGCCCGGTTCGATCAGCGCGGTGACGTGCAGCGGCGAGCCCTGCCGCGTGTAGGTGAAGTTGGCATGGACGTCGTCGCGCGCGCCCGCGGGCACGATGGTGAGGTAGTCCCCGGGGTTGTCCGGGCCGGTCCACGTGGCCTCGAAGCGCGCACCGGCGACCACCGTGGACGGCGCCGTGATCGTGGCGGCATCGAGCTTTTCCGCGGGAGGCGGCGCGGCGACCGTGCTCTCGGCGACGGCGAGCGTGAGGGCGTCCTTGAGCGAAGCCGCGTCGTTGGCTTGAAGGAACCGTCCACCTGTCCCGGTCGCAAGGCAGGCGAAGGAGCGGCTGGCCTTGTCACCGAGGTCGAACGCGACGGCGTGGACAGTGAGGTCCCTGCCGACGGCCTCGAGGCGCGCGGCCGTCTCGCACGGTTTCTTCCCGCAGGTCTCCTCGCCGTCGGAAACGAGGATGACGCTCGCCTTGCGGTTCTTGTAGTCGAGGGCCTCGGCGGCGAACTCCACCGCATCGGTCAGCGGCGTGAGCCCGCGCGGCTGGATCGCGGCGACGGCGGTGACGAACTTCGCCTTCTCCAGCGGGCCCGGTGCGATGACGAGCTCGATATCCTTGCAGTCGCCTCCACGGCGATGGCTGTAGACGACCAGGCCGAGCGGCGTGCCCTCGGGCAGCGCCTCGACGAGTTCTCGCACGCTGCGTTTGGCGATCTCCATCTTCGTCTCGCCGCCGAGCCGTCCGCGCATCGAGCCGGAGGCATCGAGCACGATGATGGTGGAGCCGGGCTCGGGTGTCGCGGCCGGCGTCCCGGCGGCGCGCACTCCGACGAGCGGCAGAAGAACCGAAGCGAAACATCCGGCGGCACAGCGAAGAATCGTCCGCAGCCGACGCCTGGCCGCTGCATGCAAGAAGCGAGAGAAGGACATGGTGGAGGGATTTTGGACCGCACCCTGCCGAACCCGGAGATCGCTCGTCAACGAAGGGACAGGGCATCTGGGCCGGTCGGCCCGTGCGTGCACGCGAGCGCCCGCTGCCAGGATCCCGCGCCGCGTCACGCCACCAGATCGACTCGGACTCCTGAAATGGCGCCCCTCACGGGTCGGTGTTTTCCCTCGTGAGCCGAGAATCTCATACGGATCGCATACACTTTTCCGGGGCATTTGGCCCAATACCTCGACCGTTTGCGGCCTCGATCGAGGAGCCAGCGGCGCTGGTCGCAGAAAGGAGCGAGGCGTCGCCCACGACTGCAGTCATCTCCACCTGGGTTACCAAACTGGCTTTCAATCTGCCGGCCCACGGCTTTCAACTTGTCGGCTTCTGACTTTCAATTAGTCGCCGCTTGGCTTTCAATCGGTCGCTGATCTCAGACCCGCTCCAGCCATGTATCCTCGCTTCATCGAATCCCGGCTTCGCGACCATCTCTCCGACACCCGGGTGGTGCTCCTGACCGGCCCCCGCCAAGCGGGAAAGACCACGCTTGCGAAGAAGGTTGCCGGATCAGGTGCACCGTTCCTGACGCTGGACGATCCGACTGTGCTCGAGGCGGCTCAGCGCGATCCTGTTGCCTTCGTTCGTGGTCTCGACCGCGCCACGATCGACGAAGTCCAGCGTGCGCCCGAGTTGATTCTGGCCATCAAGCGCTCCGTGGACGAGGACCGACGGCCGGGCAGGTTTCTCGTGACGGGTTCGGCCAACCTTCTCACCCTGCCACGCGTCGCCGACTCACTGGCCGGTCGCATGTCGATCATCGACCTGTTGCCCCTTTCCGTGGCGGAGATCCGAAAGCGGCCAAGCCGGTTCATCGCCGAGGCGTTCAACGGTCGCGTCGCCGCGCCGGCGAAATTCATCCTCGATGACGAACTCGTCGCAACCGTCCTTTCAGGAGGTTATCCGGAAGCCTTGCAGCGGCCCACATGGCCGCGTCGCCGGGATTGGTATCTCGACTACGTGCGTGCGATCGTCGAGCGCGACGTGCGCGATGTCGCCAGAATCGAACACCTCCAGCACATGCCTCGTTTGGTGCGCGCCCTGGCCCATCACACGGGTCAGCTCATGAACTACTCCCAGCTCGGCGCTTCCCTCGGTCTCAACCACGTCACGACGCAAAAATACGCCGGCATCCTCGAACAGCTCTTCCTCACCTACCTGCTTCCGCCGTGGTCGGCCAACGAACTGAAGAGGCTGATCAAAACCCCGAAATTGCACTTTCTGGATTCGGGACTCGTCGCAGCGCTGCGCAATCTCTCGCCGCAACTTCTGGCATCCGACCGAGGCCCCTTCGGTGCCCTTCTGGAAACGTTCGTCCTTTCCGAGGTGCGAAAACTGGCTTCCTGGTCCGGCGAGCGTTTCGAGTTCTCCCACTTCCGTGACAAGGAGCAGAACGAAGTCGATCTCGTGATCGAAGACCACGAACGTCGGATCGTCGGCATCGAGGTCAAGGCCGCCGCGACCGTGAAATCTGCCGATTTCGGAGGTCTGCGAAAACTCGCCGACGCGGCGGGCAAGCGTTTCGCCCTGGGCGTGGTGCTCTACGACGAAAAGCAGGTCGTGCCTTTCGGCCCGAAGTTGTTCGCAGCGCCGCTTTCGTCGCTCTGGAGCTGACGGAAGGAACGAGGCGCCAGGTCGCGATCGTGGCATCACCCCAACCCAATCATGGCGGACCCGATTCTCGTCCCCATGCCCGATGAGAAGTTCGGAGTGCCTGCCGACCATGAAGCGGCCGCCATTCGGGCGCGCCTCGCGGAACTCGCCGCCGAGCAGTCGCAGCTCGAACAGGTATTGCACACTCTCGAGGCTGCAAACCGCGCAGTCCTTCCGCTGTCCGCGGCGCCTTCGTCGGCTCCCGTCACGCGGGCTGACAAGGTCGCGCTCTTCCTGCGCCTCTTCGCCGCACGCCGGTCGGTGTATCCAAAGTTTTGGGAGAACCTCAAAACAGGGAAGAAGACCGTGGGGCAAAAGCCGAGCATTCACGAGATCAGGCAGGCATCGGTGGATGATCCCGAACGAGCCGAACAGATCGCCGCGGACATTCTGCTACCCGTGCAAGAAGGCCGATGCCCCTTGGTGTTGTCCGACCGAAAGTCGCAACTTGAGAAGCCTACCGCACAATACACCTCACCGGAAGGGGCTTCGTCGGAACGACACGGCCTTTGGAAAAACCTCGCGTTGCTCGCCGATCGCTTGCGACGCGTCCATGTCCATACAAACCACGCTTTCCCCCGCCAGTAGCGGAACTCGCGCTATCCGGAAAACTTGCGAAAGCGTCAACGGCAACAATAGCGCAAACTATTTATTGTCAGCGTATTGCGCTGGCGCCCTCACGGGGAATCGAACCCCGGTTTGAGCCTTGAGAGGGCTCCGTCCTAGCCGCTAGACGATGAGGGCAGCGCGCTGAGCGGGTCAGAGAAATCAAACCGCACAGGAAAATCAAGACCCGGTTTGCGGGAGTTTTTCGCGGCGTGCGAGACGGGTCTTTCCCCGCGCCGTTCGCGTCGGCATAGCTGTTCGACCCAACCTCCGCCCCTCCCGAAAGCCTTGAACTACCGCCACATCTTCCACGCCGGAAACTTCGCCGACGTCTTCAAGCACGCCCTCCTCCTCCCGCTCATCCGGGGGATGCAGCGCAAGGAGAAGGGGTTTCTCTTCGTCGACACACACGCCGGGATCGGGGCCTACGACCTCGCGAGCGTACCGGCGGGTCGCACGCTCGAGTATGCCGACGGCATCGCGCGCCTCTGGACCGCGGAAAACGCCCACCCCGTCGTGCGCGAGTTCGTGGAGCTGGTGCGCCGCTTCAATCTCGAGCGCGGCGGCACCGACGCCGCCCCGCGCCACTACCCCGGCTCGCCGCGGTTGGCCGCGATGCTGCTGCGTCCGCAGGACCGGCTGGCGCTGAGCGAGCTGCACCCCGAGGACTTCATCGCGCTCAAGGAGGAGTTCCGCCGCGAGCGCGGCACGAGTATCCAGAAGATCGATGCCTACTCCGCGCTGCGCGCCTACCTGCCGCCACCGGAGCGGCGCGCACTCGTGCTCATCGACCCGCCGTACGAGGACCGCGAGGAGACGACGCGCCTGCACGAGGCGATCGGCGCCATGACGACGCATTTCGCCAGCGCGACCTATGTCGTGTGGTACCCGATCACCGACCGCAGCGGCACCGACGCCTTCAAGACCACGCTGCGCACGCTCCCGCTGCCGCCAACGCTTTCGGTCGAGATGGTGATCTACGGCGAGGAGCGGCCCGACCGGCTCAACGGCTGCGGCCTGCTCGTGCTCAACCCGCCGTGGCAGATCGCACGCGAGCTGCTCTCCGTCGCGGAGGCGCTGCGCGACGCGCTCGCCGTCGAGCCCGGCGCGCGCGCCACCCTCGACTGGCTGCGCGAGGAGGATTGAGCGACACCGCGCGCCGGTGGACGGCGCGGTCGCGGTCAACGTTCGCGCAATCGGCCGGCGTTTTCGTTTGAGGACGCGACGGCGCGGCACTCTGGTGGGCGCACCCCACCACCCGACGGTTCGCGCAACCGGCGGTCGCGACACCTCGTCTCCTGAATCGCCTCACCCCATGAAACGTCGCCAGTTCCTCACCCAGTCCACCGCCGCGGCCTCCGTCCTCCTGCCGACCCTCGCCGCCGCCCAGTCCTCCCCGCCGGCCCCCGCCGCCGCAGATGGCATGAATTACGCGCCGAAGGGCAAGCCGCAGCCGGTCGTCAAACCCGGCGAGTTCGTCTTCGCCGCGGCGCACCTCGATCACGGACACATCTACGGCCAGTGCAACGGCCTGACCGAGGCCGGTGGCACGCTCAAGTGGGTCTACGAGCCCGACGCGAAAAAACTCCAGGCATTCCAGGAAAAATTCCCCGGCGTGCGCGCGGCACGCTCGCTCGATGAGATCCTCGCCGACGGCGCCGTGAGGCTGGTCACCGCGGCGGCCGTGACCAGCGAGCGCGGGCCGCTCGGCTGCCGGGTGATGGAGGCGGGCAAGGACTACTTCACCGACAAGGCCCCGTTCACCACGCTCGCGCAGCTCGAGCAGGCGCGTGCGGTCGCCGCGAAGACCGGCCGCAAGTACTTCGTCTACTACAGCGAACGCCTGCACAACGAGTCCGCGATGTTCGCCACCCAGCTCGTGCAGCAGGGCGCGGTCGGGCGCGTGCTCCAGGTGATCGGGCTCGGCCCGCACCGCCTGAACGCCCCCTCGCGGCCGGCCTGGTTCTTCGAGCGTGAGAAGTTCGGCGGCATCCTCTGCGACATCGGCAGCCACCAGTTCGAGCAGTTCCTCACATTCACGGGAGCGACGGACGCGAGGGTCATGCACGCCGCGATCGCGAATTTCGCGCATCCCCAGTATCCGACATTTGAAGACTTCGGCGAAGCCTCGCTGATCGGCGACAACGGCACGTCGAGCTACGTGCGCGTCGACTGGTTCACACCGCCGGGCCTGAGCGTGTGGGGCGACGGCCGCACGATCATCCTGGGCACGAAGGGCTACCTCGAGCTGCGCAAGTACGTGGACGTCGCGCGCGAACGCAGCGGCGATCATGTCTACCTCGTCGACGAACAGGGCGAGCAGCACCTGCCGGTCGCCGGCCAGGTCGGGTTCCCGTTCTTCGGCGCCTTCATCCTCGACTGCCTGGAGCGGACGGAAAAGGCGATGACCCAGGCCCACGCCTTCAAGGCGGCCGAGCTCTGCCTGCGCGCGCAGGCCGCCGCGCACCGCATCGCCTGACCCCGCGAACGATGGACGCAATCACCTCCCGCCGCATGACGCGCCGCCGCTTCTGTCGCTCCCTCGCCGGGGCGGCCGCGGCGGTCTCCGCCCCGCTCATCCTTCCGTCGCGCCTCCGAGGTGCCGGCGCCCCGAACGGCAGGATACGCGTCGCGCAGGTGGGCTGCGGCCGGATCGCGCGCTTTCACGACATGCCCGGCGTGCTCGACTCCGGCCTCGCCGACATCGTCGCACTCTGCGACCTCGACGCGAAGCGCCTCCAGGAATCGAGGGATTGGCTCGGACAACGCCACGTCGAGGCCGGCCTGCCGGCCCCGACGGTCGGCGCCTACGCGGATTTCCGCGAGATGCTCGCCACGGAGGAGATCGATGCCGTCGTCATCAGCACGCCGGATCACTGGCACGCCGAGATCGCCTTCGCCGCGGCCATGGCGGGCAAGGCCGTGTATCTGCAAAAGCCCTTCACCATGACGCACGAGGAGGGCGTGCTCCTGCGCGACACCGTCGCCCGGACACGCTGCGTGCTTCAGGTCGGCAGCCAGCAACGCTCCTGGGAGCAGTTCCGCCGGGCTTGCGAGCTCGTGCGCAGCGGCCGCGTCGGTCAGGTGCGGCGCGTCGAGATCGGACTGCCGATCGACCCCACCCGGCCCGACGACCCCGTCCAGCCGGTCCCGGCAAACCTCGATTTCGACCGCTGGCTCGGGCCGACGCCGCTCGCCGGCTACACCGAGCAACGCGTGCATCCACAGCTCGACTACAGCCGGCCGGGCTGGCTGCGCCACGACGCCTATTGCCTCGGCATGATCACGGGCTGGGGTTCGCACCACTACGACACCATGCACTGGGCCCTCGACCTCGAGCACACCGGACCGGGCCGCGTGGAAGGCCGGGCGGAGTTTCCCTCAAACTCGATCTGGAACGTCCATGGCGCCTACGAGGTGCACCTCACCTACCCCGGCGGCATCCAGGTCGCCATTTCGGACCGGTTTCCCAACGGACTGAACTTCATCGGCGACGAGGGCTGGATCTTCGTCACGCGCGACGCACCTGCGACGGCGAGCGATCCCAACGTGCCTCCGGCCGAGCCGTTGCCGCCGCTGCGCGCGAGTGACGAGAAACTGCTCTCGCCCGAGGGCGTGTCCGTCGAATTGACGCGCAGCTCGAGTCACCACAAGAACTGGCTCGAATGCGTGCGCTCGGGCGCCACGCCGCTCGCGCCCGCCGCCGTGGCGCACCGCAGCAACGCCGCGTGCATCGTGAGCTGGATCGCGATGAAACTCGGACGGCCGCTCACCTGGGATCCCGCGGCGGAACGCTTCGTCGACGACGCGGAAGCCAACGCCATGCTGGCCCGCCCGGAGCGCGAGCCGTACGGATTGCGCAAGGCCCTCAGGGACGCACCCGCCTCGACGTGACGCCGCCGCCGGCGGCGCTCGTTGTCCCGTTGGCTTGAGCGCCTGCAACAGCCCTCGCGGTGGGCGATGCTGCCGTCGACGCGCGCCGTCGTGCTCCTGCACTTCCGTGCCTCAACTCCGGTTGGCGGTGCCGTCCGGTCCTCCTGGCGAGGCGAACAACCCCGGGCTCCAGCCGGGACGGGTGGCGTCGGGCGGCGTGAAGAGCTCCACGCCGATGTGCTCGCCGAGCTTGCGGTAGCTCTCCCACTGCGCCTCGTCGAAGAACTGGTCGGTCGTCGGCTCCTGCGGGAAGAGCGGGTGCGTGGCCTGGTACTGCGCGACGTCGGCCGCCTCGTCGCCCATCAGGCCCGGCTTGATCAGCAGCAGCCACGAGAACTGGTCGTTGTCGAGGTAGTGCACGCGCGCGAGGAGCGCGTGGCAGCGCGCGCGCGGCGGCGCGGCGCCGTCGCCGCCCTTCTCACTGAGCACGCAAAAGTCCTCGGGGCCGCCGATGACGTCGAGCAGCTCCGGGTGCACGATGTCCTCGAGCCGCGGCATCGGGAACGTCGTGCCCGGGTCGTCCATGACCGCGTGGGCCCGGCGACGCACGATCTCGATCTCGGCGCCAAAGTCCGTGCGCACCATGCGCACGAGCGTGGCGAAGTCGGCGAACTGATACGCCGGGTCCTGCCCGGCATCGCTACAGATGATGAACGGGACGCGACGCCGGATGAGCTCGTAGCAGGCGGTGTTCTCAAAATGTCCGCCGTCGGAGAGATACCAATACCGCCGCGCCGGCCCGTGAAAGCGCGCGAGCAGTTCGTTGCCGAGCAGCGCCTGAACCGGCAGCAGCTGCGTGAGCACGCGATCCACCGAGTCGCGCAGCCCGGGTCGTCGGCCGGACGGGCGCCAGCCATGTTCCGTGCCCGAGTTCCACCAATACCCGAGACGGATGTTGGCGAGACCGAGAAGCAGGCAGAGCCCGAGCTTCGTGCCGGCGCCGATCCCGGTCGAGAAGGCCGCTCCCGAGATCGCGATCCAGCGGCCGATCGACAGCGCCTCGACCGTGGTCCGCAGACCCCGGCCATCCGCCGGCAGGTCCCGGCCCGGATCGACGATGCGCCCGACCAGCGCGTGATATCGCGGCGCCTCGCCGTGCACGACCGGCACGAGTTCACGCACGGCCCGCTCCGTCAGCGCCGTCGCCGCATCGGACTCGGTGCCCGCACAGGCACGATCGGCCCAGAGTCCGTGCGCACTCGTACCCACGGACACACCACAGGGCCCGACCGCCATGGCCACGCCCTTGCGATCGTACCGCTCGACACCGGTCTTGGCGGAGATCGTCTCATTGAGCGTGACGTTGATGAAGTGGAGCGGACCGCCGTGCGCGTGCGGTTGATACGCGGCGAGGCTGATGTCGTCGCCGGACACGAGTTCCGTGGCGTTGTAGTTTTCCGAGGCTCGTCGCCGCTGGTTGCTGGCGCCGATATACGCCCGCCGCAGGCGATCGGCGTAGACCTGCTGGAGCGACGACAGGTTCACGAACCCGAGGGTCTGGCTGAAAAACCACGAGGCCAGCGCCGCCACGCCCGATGCGACAGCCAGTGCCCCGACCTGGTCGATCGGCCGGAACTCCATGCCATCCCAGGTGAGATCCCAGCCCCACCCCACACCGCAGACCGCCACGGCGAGCGCGACGACGATGAGCAGCATCCACACGACCGCGGCCACGAGCGCGACCGAGGCAAGCGGGATCCTGGAATGCCGGTCGCCGAGAAGACGCTCGACCAGGAGGAAGATCCGCGAGCCGAAGCCAAACAGCGCGGCTCCGCCGGCGGAGGCCGAGGCCCAGAGCGACGGAAAGGCAAAGCCCGTCATCGACCAGTCGTAATACACCGTCTGCCCGAGCGTATCCACGATCGCGTACGTGGCCAGGAGGACCGCGGCGAGGAGACCGACCATGAATCCCCGCGAGAGCACCGCCTGCATGCGGGCGGCAAACTCGAGCGTGCTCATCGCCCTGACCGGCCGGAGCACCA
>Ga0315910_10003528_pt1 | contig 13290 bp, 12 predicted proteins | sample EdamamesoilMG_FD_204470 | JGI IMG/M metagenome (GOLD analysis project Ga0315910, IMG submission 204470) | Garden soil microbial communities collected in Santa Monica, California, United States - Edamame soil | ecosystem: Environmental > Terrestrial > Soil > Garden | place: USA: California... | reverse complement strand
GGCGCGCTGGTGCTGTTCGCCGCCTTCACCACCGACCTTCGGGAGTTCTTCCCGAACATCCAGGTCGATTTCAGCCTCGAGAATCCGTACGTCATCGTCGGCCTGCTGCTTGGCGCGCTGCTGCCTTATTTGTTCGGGGCCATGGGCATGACCGCGGTCGGCCGCGCTGCCGGCGATGTGGTGATCGACGTGCGCGAGCAGTTCAAGAATAACCCGGGCATCATGAATTATACCTCGAAGCCCAACTATGCGCGTACGGTCGACCTCGTGACCAAGGCGGCGATCAAGGAGATGATCATCCCCTCGCTGCTGCCGGTGCTCGCGCCGATCGTGGTCTACTTCGTGATCACCCTGATTGCAGGCGAGGCCAACGGTTTCGCCGCGCTCGGCGCGCTGCTTCTCGGCGTGATCGTCGGCGGGTTGTTCGTGGCGATCTCGATGACCGCGGGCGGCGGCGCATGGGACAACGCCAAGAAGTACATCGAGGACGGCAACCACGGCGGCAAGGGCTCGGAAGCCCACAAGGCCGCGGTGACCGGCGACACAGTGGGCGATCCCTATAAGGACACCGCCGGCCCGGCGGTGAACCCGATGATCAAGATCACCAATATTGTGGCATTGCTGCTGTTGGCGGCGCTCGCGCACTAAGCGCCCAAGCATCGCTGAAGTATTGCGAAGGCCCCGTCAGGAAAATTTCCGGGCGGGGCCTTTCGCGTTGCGGATATTAAGTTTTCGTTCGGATTCTCTCCCTAGCTTCCCGGCCAGCGGCGCTAATGCCGCCCTGCAAAGGTTAATCCGGTTGGCGAGCGAGTTCTCCAGCACCGGCTCTCCGGGGCCAGCGCGCCGCGCTCCATTGCCCGGAGCGCGCCTGTGAAGCACGATGTGGACCTGGCCCGGCGGGCATCGCCGATCTCGGCGGCGGGTGCGTTTTCGCGCTATGCGCGCGACGTGTTCGCCGAATGCTACCCGGGGACGCCGCACAAATTCCGCCATTCTCTGCACGACCATCCGCTGCTGGCGCTCGATGCGTTGGCCGAACTTGGCGAGCGGCTGCCGCCGTCCTCGGTCGCCTGCGCGCACAAGGGTACAACGTCTGTGAGCGATGCGATCCGCGCATCAGGTGCGGCAGAGGGCTTGACCATTCTCGGGAACATCGAACAGGAACCCGCCTACAGCGACCTGATGCTGGCGCTGTTGGGTGAGCTCAAGCCCGAAATCGAGCGGCGAACGGGCAGGATTGCGACGGCCTGCGCGAGCATCCTCATCTCCGGCCAAGGCTCTACCTCACCCTACCGGTTCGACCCCGATCACCGCCTCATGCTCCAGCTGTCGGGATCGAAAATGCTGACGCAGTTTCCTGCGGGCGATCCCCAATTTGCCTCGGACGAAGCTCACGAGGCTTGCCACGTCTCGGGCATATGCGATCTCCAATGGCGCGACGATTTCGCCCAGGCGGCGATGGAATGGCAGCTCGAACCCGGAGACGCCGTCTATGTCCCGGCGATGGCCCCGCACCAGGTGGTAATCGGCAGCAAGCCGGCGATTTCGCTGGCGATCGGCTGGCGCTCCGCATGGAGCCTGGAGGAGGCCGACGCGCGCGCCTTCAATGCCCAATTGCGCCGGCTTGGCATCAGGCCGATGCCGCCCGAACGCTGGCCGGCGGGCAACAGGCGCAAGGCGCTGGCCTGGCGTGCGTGGCGGAAATTCCTGCAGCGTCGTTGACTTTCGCCCGGCGTATCGCAATTCCCGCCGCCGATGCCCGCCGAAACCCATCCAACCCCCGAACAGCTGGTTGCCGACCTCGTGTTGCTGCTCGACCTCGATCCGCGCGGGACGGACCAGTTCCTCGGGCGGCGCAAGCAGGGCGGCATCGGCCGGGTGTTCGGCGGACAGGTGATCGCGCAGGCGCTCGGCGCGGCCGAACGCACGGTCGACGAGGACCGCGACGCGCATTCGCTTCACGCCTATTTCCTGCGCGGCGGGAGCGAGGACCACGAAATCGATTTCCGCGTCAGCCGCGATTTCGACGGCGGCAGCTTCTCCAACCGCCGGGTGGTGGCGAGCCAGCAGGGTCAGCCGATCCTCGAACTCGCCGCCTCGTTCCAGAAGCCGGAAGAAGGCCTCGACCACCAGTTCCCTGAGATGCCGAAGGTTCCGGGGCCTGACGAGCTCAAGTCCGACATGGAGCTGCGCCGCGAGATCGCCGGACTGGTGCCCAGCAAATTTCGCGAGCGGCTGCTCGCGCCATGGCCGCTCGATACCCGCCAGGTCGAACCGCGCGACTGGCTGACCTCTACCCGAACCGACCCGTTGGCGCATTGCTGGTTCAGGACCGTCGCCCCGCTGCCCGACGATCCCAAGGTCCATCGCGCGGTGCTCGCCTATGCCAGCGACATGCATTTGCTTTCGACCAGCACGCGGCCGCACGGGCTCAGCTGGTATCGCGACGAAATCAAGGCGGCGAGCCTCGACCACGCGATCTGGTTCCACCAGGAGTTCCGCGCCGACGAATGGCTGCTCCACGTCACCGACAGCCCGTGGGCCGGCGGCGCCCGCGGCTTCACCCGCGGGCAGGTGTTCAGCGCCGACGGGCGGCTGGTCGCCAGCACCTCGCAGGAAGGGATGATCAGGCGGGCGCGGAAAGACTGAGGGAGAAGCAGGGGTGTTTTTCGAGAGCTTCAAGCATGGCGAAGGCTGCAAATCCTATATCGTCGCCTGCGAGGCGAGCTGCGCCGCGGCGGTGATCGATCCGGCCCTGGAGCTGGTCGATCGCTATGTCGGACAGCTCCAGATGCACGGGTTGCGGGTGCGCTACATCGTCGACACCCACACCCATGCCGATCATTTCAGCGGCGCGCAGAAGCTCAAGGCCGAGTTCCACGCGCCGATCGTGATGCACCGCTTCTCGCCCGCGCCTTACGTGGACCTGCATGTGGAGGACGGGCACAGCCTGCCGCTCGGCGAATTGCGAATGCGGATCCTGCATGTGCCCGGCCACACACGGGATTCGATGGCGGTGCATGTGGGCGACCGGGTGTTCACCGGCGACACGCTGCTGATCGGCGGTACCGGCCGCAGCGACCTGCCGAGCGGCGATGCCGAGCAGCTCTATGACAGCCTGTTCGGCAAACTACTCGCTTTGCCCGACGAGACATTGGTGTTCCCGGCGCACGACTACAAAGGCCGCGAGCATTCGACCATTGGCGACGAGCGCGCCAACAACCCACGCCTGCAGAAAACCGACCGCGCCGAATTCGTCACGCTGATGAACGGCCTCAACCTCGCCGCCCCGACCCACCTGACCGAGGCGCTGCGCACCAATATGAGCGGCGGCAAAACTGTGAACCAGCTGCTCGCCGAAGCCGGCGCCAAGGTGCCGTTCATGGCGATGGACCAGCTGCTCGCGAAACTGGAGGCCCGACCCAACGATTTCGTGATCCTCGACGTGCGCGAGAAGGACGCCTTTGCGGGCGGCCATGTGCCCGGCGCGGTGCACCTGTCGCGCGGCCAGCTCGAATTGCGCGTCAACGAGATGCTGCCCGATCCAGGGGTGGAGATCCTGACCGTGTGCGAATTCGGCAAGGTCTCGACACTGGCGGCGGCGACCTTGCGGGAGTTGGGCTTTACGCGGGCTACGGCGTTGGACGGCGGGATGGCGGCTTGGCGCGAAGCAGGGCATCCGGTGGAGGGTTGAGCTGCCCCGCAAGGTGACACACTTTACACCGCTTTACAGGGTTCAAGGGAAATATGTCGCCTTGTGCGAAAAGCGTCACCTTGCGCGATTTTGTGCGCCTTGGGAGGGGGATGAACGAGGTAAAGAGCCGCGGCAGTTGTGGCAGGTTCGGTGCGTGTAGGAAAATGTCCGCAAAGCGTAGCTAGCTGCCAGCCGGTGCCTCATAAGCCCCAAATGGTCCTAACACGACACGATTCTCAGAAATTCGACTATAAAACTCTGCTTGGGTTGGCATTTCATGTGCAACCTCTGCCCATGTTTGTGCAACAAAGCTCTCGAAGTCAGCGGCCTTCATTTGGTCAACCTTCGTCGGCGATTCTGGAACAGAATAACCCATTGCTTCAATCGCTTGGATAGCCGCCCATGCTGCCAGTGTCGGATACTCACCTGCGCAGAAAACGCTGACATACGCGCCGACAAATGGGGCGGGAAGTGGCTCATTTCCAGCCTTCACGTGCAAAGGCACGATCCACACGTCGGTGTCAGCCAAGGGATGCTCGATCGTCTTTTTTCGTCGGAACCAACTCATCGACATTTCGTATCAGTGAGCCAAACTCCCCGCAACGGCTTGCCCTCACCTCCTCACCCCCCCGCATGGTAATAATCGTAAACCGCCTGCGCCACTGCCTCGCTCACCCCCGGGGCACGCTTGAGATCGTCGAGCGCCGCCGCCCGCACCTTGCCGGCGGTGCCGAAATGCAGCAGCAGCGCGCGTTTTCTCGCCGGGCCGATGCCGGGAATCTCATCCAAGGGTGAAGCGCTGATCGCGCGGCTGCGTTTCGCGCGGTGCGCGCCGATGGCGTAGCGGTGGGCTTCGTCGCGCAGGCGCTGGACATGGAACAGCACCGGGGAATTTACCGGCAGCATCCGCTCGCGCCCGTCGGGGAAGTGAAACACCTCGCGCCCTTCGCGCCCATGGTGCGGTCCCTTGGCGACGGCGACCAGGGCGATATCCTCGATCCCCAGTTCCTCGATCACCTCCTTGACCGCGCTCATCTGGCCCTTGCCGCCGTCGATCAGGACGAGGTCGGGCCACTCCTCCCCGGCACGGGGAGGGGGACCATCCGAAGGATGGTGGAGGGGGCTCTCCGCCAACACAGCGCCAGCCGTAGAGCCCCCTCCGTCATCGCTGCGCGATGCCACCTCCCTATCCTGGGGAGGAGTAGCCAGGAGCCGCCCGAAACGCCGCGCCATCACTTCGCGCATCATCGCGAAATCGTCGTCGGTCTGGGCGGTCCTGATGTTGAACTTGCGGTACTGGTTCTTCTCGAACCCCTCAGGCCCGGCGACAACCATCGCGCCAACCGCCTTGGTCCCCTGTATGTGCGAGTTGTCGTAGATCTCGATCCGCCGGGGCGGCTCGGGCAGGTCGAGGAATTCGGCCAGTTCGCGCAGCACCTTGGCCTTGGTGCTGCTTTCCGCGAGCCGCCGTTCGAGCGCCTCGGTGGCATTGCGGCTGGCTTGTTCGACCAGTTTCCGCCGGTCGCCGCGTTGGGGCACGCTGATCTCGACCTTGCGCTCCGCCAGCGCGCCGAGAGCTTCCTCCAGCACCGCCGCCTCGGGCAGCTCGCGGTCGACCAGCACCAGCCGGGGCGGCGGTACTTCCTCGTAGAACTGCGCCAGTACGCCGGTGAGGACTTCGGACTCCTCGACCCCCTCGGTATGCGCCGGAAAGAACGCCCGGTGGCCCCAGTTCTGCCCGCCGCGGATGAAGAACGCCTGCACCGCGACCTGCCCGCCCTTCTCGGCCATTGCGAAGATATCGGCATCGGCGAGGCCCGCCGCGTTGATCGCCTGGCTGCCCTGGATGAAGGTCGCCGCGCGCAGCCGGTCGCGCAGCAGCGCCGCGCGCTCGAAATCGAGGTCGTCGGAGGCCGCCTGCATCTGGCGTTCCATTTCCGCCTGCACCGCGCCCGATTTGCCGCCGAGGAAATCCTTCGCCTGGCGGACCAGCCCGGCATATTCGTCCGCGGAAATCCGTCCGACACAAGGCGCCGAGCAGCGCCTGATCTGGTAGAGCAGGCACGGCCTGTCACGCCGTTCGAAATAGGAATCGCTGCACGATCGCAGCAGGAACAATTTCTCCAGCGCGTTGATCGTGGTGTTGACGCTGCCCGCGCCGGCGAAGGGGCCGTAATAGGTGCCCTTGGCCTTCCTTGCCCCGCGATGCTTCATGATCCGGGGGAAGGCGTGATCGGCGCGCAGCAGGATGAAGGGGAAGCTCTTGTCGTCGCGGAGGTGGACGTTGAACGGCGGGCGGAAGCGCTTGATCAGCTGGGTCTCAAGCAGCAGCGCCTCGGCCTCGGAATTGGTAGTGACGATTTCCATGCTGCGGGTCTGGCTGACCATGCGGCGCAGGCGGTTGGTCAGCCGCTCGAGCTGGCAATAATTCGCCACTCGGTTCCGCAGCGCCCTCGCCTTGCCGACATAGAGCACGTCGCCGCGCGCATCGAGCATGCGGTAGACCCCGGGCTTGGGCTTGAGCACCTTCACCGTCTCGCGGATCGCCTGCACCCCGGCTTCGATGTCGGGCTGCGCGCTCTTCACCACATAGGCCGCGCGCTCCTCGTGGAAGCGTTCGGCGCCTTTGGGGTTGGGCGGGGTTCCGGCGGGGCTGCGGGCCATAGCCGGGAGATAGAAGGAACGGGCGCGGTTCTCAAATCCTCCCTGTGCCTAAGGCATGGGGAGGTGGCAGCCGCGCCAGCGGCTGACGGAGGGGGTTCTCGTCCTGACGCAGCGGCGCGTAACGCCGCGAGCCCCCTCCACCACCCTGCGGGTGGTCCCCCTCCCCGTCCCGGGGAGGATTTAGAAGATCTTGCGCAGCTCGACCTGGAAGAAGCGTCCCACCGGATCGATCAGTCCGCGCTGGTAACGCAGCGGGGTTTCGCCGTTGCTGTCGGTCACCTTGCGCCAGGAATCGGTGATGTTGGTGACCGCGAAGGTGAAGCGGGCGTTTCTGACGATCGGCCATTTCTCGAGGAGCCAGGGCTGCTGCCCGAGCTCGATGAATATCCGCGCCTCGAGCGTCGCCAGCGGGCCGAAACGCAAATCGGTCGAGCCCGGCGTGCCGTCGCCGTCGACCCGGCTGGGGCCGGAATAGCGGCCCGAGAAGCGCAGGCCCTTGCCGCCGTAAAACAATCCGGCTTCGGCCTGGACCGAGTTCTTCACCGTGCCGCCGCCCGAAAGCGCATCGCCGTCGAGCAGGTCGAGCGGCGGTATCCCCTCGGCGATGAGGATACGGTTCTCGAGTTCGATCGTGTGGTAGAGGTTGAGGAAATAGCGCCCGCGCCCGTCGCCGCCGCCACCGCCGCGCACCATCCCGCCGATCGCCCCGCCGCCGCCGCCGAAGCCGCCGCCCCGTCCACCGCCCGGAGGACCTCCAGGTCCGCGCGGTCCACCGCCCGGAGGACCGCCGCCGCCTGGAGGACCGCCGAAGAAGACGAATCCGCCGCCCTGGGGATTGCCGCCCTGGCCCTGCTGGCCGGGCGCGCCGGCGTTGCAGAAGCGGGTCTTGAATGCAGCATATTTGGCGGGGTCGATGGTGCCGTCCTCGGCGCGGATCTGGGCGAGCATCGGCTCGGGCAGGTCGGAAAGGTCGGGAATCGCATCGCCCTCGGCGGTGCAGATGCGCTGGCGGATGGCGGCGAAGCGCGCCGGGTCGAAACCCTGCCCGCCGCCCGGCTGCCCCGGACCGCCGACGAACATCGTGGGGTTGGCGCTGCAGATGCGGTCCTTGAATTCCTTGACCCGCGCGGGATCGGGCTGGCCGTCGGGGCCGACAAGACGGGCGCGCAATTGTTCGGGCATGGCCGCGAGCACTTCGGGGTCGATCCGTCCCGGGTCCTGGCCCTCGACGCATAGCCGGGCGCGCAGCGCCTGGAACGCCTCGGGGTTGAAGCCGCCGGGAGGGCCCCCACCGGGCGCTCCGGTGAATTGCGGACCGTTGGGCCCGACCGCGGAACCGCCCTGCTGGCCCGCTGCCGGCGGTCCGCCCGCTCCACCTGCCCCGGCTTGCTCAGCCGCCGGCGCCTGCCGCCGCGCCTTGCCGATCGGGCCGCCAAGATTGATCCCCCAGCGGATGCGCTTGCTGACCTGGCTGTCGAAGGTGACCGGCCTGATGTCGACCGCGAGCAGCGTCCCGTCTGCATCGCGCGTCACCCGCTCGGGAAAGGCCGCCTCGATATCGGGCGTCAGGATGGTGGGGAATCCGGCGGTGATGTCGCTCGAGCGGTTGTGGAAATATTCGACCAGGAAATTGGCGTCGGACTTGAACGGCAGGGTCCATTGAGCGGACAGGCGGATATCCTTGCGGGTTTCCTTCTTTAGGTCCGGATTGCCGCCGCTGGTGGTGGTGATCAGGGCGGTGTCGTTGATCGTGTAATCGTAGACCGCGACGTTGAGCCGGACGACGGTCGGGCTGCCGAGCTGGGTCAGGCTGGGGGCATTCTGGTTGTAAAGGTAGGTCGCCTGGAGGCTGAGGCGATCGACCGGCGACCAGGTGATCCCGCCGGTCCAGTCGACCAATGTGCCCATGTCCGACAGCTGGTCGAGCCCGGCGCTGAAATTGAGCGTGACGTCGCCGATCGCCCCGAGAAAATTGTCGCGGCGGCTGGTGAGCGGGATGCCGAGATTGGCCCCGGTGTTGAAGACGTTGCGCCCGAGGCTGGTCTCGACGTCCGGGTTGAAGGTGTCGGCGCTGTCGAACTGGGTCAGGCTGAAACCGGCGCGCAATGTCGCGTTGACCTCGCCCGCCGGCAAGGTCATCGGCCTGCCGATCAGGGTCGCGACGCTGTTGAAATTGCTGTTGGTGGTCCAGGCGAGATCGGCGCCCGGAAGTTCGAGGACTGGCAGGGGCCCGTCGATCGGAAACTCGCCTGCCAGCGCATCGGCCTCGAGGCCCGAGACGTCGAGCGGGCGGTCGGTAGTGACCTTTGCGTCGGCGATCGATCCGCTCGCCGTCGCAGTCAGGTCCCAGCCGCCGAGCGGATGGTTGAAAGTCGCGCCCCCCGAATAGGTCATCGACTCGTTGAACTCGGTCAGGATGTAATCGGGATTGACCACGCGCAACTCGGTGTTCCCATCGGGATCGGTTAGCTGCACGAGATTGTAGCCGTCGCGGTCGCGGTGGTGGTTGTGGTCGATCGCGGCGTTGAGCGACAGCGATCCGCCGCGGTCGCCGACAGGAAAGGCGTAATTGCCGTTGATCCCGTAATCGGTGTCCGGCTCGCGCAGCAGTCGTTCTTCCGCAGGGTCGGGATCGCTTTCCACCGTCGGGACCAGGCTTTCGGGCTGGACGATGTCGCGCTCGAACTCGGTCAGCTTGGTCGAATGGTCGGCAATGCCGTTGATGTTCAGGCGGTTTGGCCCGGCGAGGCGCACGAAACTCAGGTCGAGCTCGCCAACCCAGAAGCCGCCGGCATGGGGTCGGCCCCATTCGCGATCGAAGGCGAACGTGGTGAAATCGTCCTTGAGGATGATGTTGATCACCCGCTGGTCGGCTGAAAAGCCGAACCGCAGTGCGACTTCCTCGGGCAGGATCTCGATCCTGGCCACGGCTTCGGGCGGATAACCCTGAATTTCGCGCATGCTCGAGACGCGCATGCCGTTGACCAGCAGCGCCGGAGGGCCGCTCCCGCGCCCCCTGCCGGAGGTCGTCTGCGGGCTCAGGTCCTGGAGCAGTTCGGCGAGCGAACCGGCGCCGTAGGCGGCGATCTCGGCTTCGTCGAGCACCTGGATCGGCGGCTGGGGAGCCTCGACCTGGCCCCGTATGCGCTCTGCAAGGACGAGGATTTCCTGATCGTCTTCGTCCGCCTCGCGCGCTTCGGGCGGGGCCGGAGCGGGCTGGTTCTGGGCCAGCGCCGGAGACGCCCCAAGGCAGGCAATGCCGGCGATGCCCGAAAGCAAAATGGCGCGGCGAAGCGTCATCGATGACCTTTTTTCCTTGGTGAGGGGCTGCCGCGCTGAAGCGTCAATTCCGGGAGTATCTCAAGCCGCGTATTGTATCAAATGGTCGCAAAAGGATGAATGGCCTGTGAAAGCCATCGCGCCGAAAAGATGTGGCGCGAGCGAAACGGTTCCGCCGGGGCAGCAGCCTTCCCCTTCCCTTTTCGCCGGCCCGGCGCTATGGCGCGCGGCCATGTCGGCAACAGCAAGAAGGTTTTGAAGACTTTATGGCGAAAGAAGAACTCCTCGAGATGCGCGGCAAGGTGGTCGAACTTCTGCCTAACGCGATGTTCCGGGTTGAGCTCGAAAACGGCCATGAAGTGCTCGGCCACACCGCCGGCAAGATGCGCAAGAACCGCATCCGGGTGCTGGTCGGCGACGAGGTGCTGTGCGAGCTGACCCCCTACGACCTGACCAAGGCGCGCATCACCTATCGCTTCATGCCCGGCAGGGGCGGCCCCGGGCCGCAATAGGCCCTTTGGGCGACGCCCAACCAACTCTGATACTCGCTTCGGCCAGCCCGCGCAGGCTGGAGTTGCTTGCGCGGTTGGGAATTGAACCGTTGCGCGTTGTGCATGCCGACATAGACGAAACGCCGCTGAAGGGCGAATTGCCGCGCGCCTACGCCGGGCGGATGGCGCAGAAGAAGGCCGAGGCTGCCGCCGATCCTGCCGCTTATGTGCTGGCCGGAGACACGGTAGTGGCGCTCGGGCGCCGCATCCTGCCCAAGGCCGAGGACGAGGCGGCCGCCAGGAACTGCCTCGAACTGCTTTCCGGCCGCCGCCACCGGGTACTGTCGGCGGTCGCCCTTCGTGCACCCGACGGCAGCATCGCCGAGCGGCTGAGCGAAACCATCGTCCGCTTCAAGCGCCTCACCGAAGCCGAGATCGCGGCCTATCTCGCTACCGGGGAATGGCATGGCAAGGCCGGCGGCTATGCGATCCAGGGTGCGGCGGAAGGCCTGATTGCGTGGATTTCGGGCAGCCATTCGGGAGTGGTCGGCCTGCCGCTGTTCGAGACGCGGGCGCTGCTCAAAGCAGCGGGTTTCTCCCATGGCTGAGTGGCTGGTCGAGGAAGGGATCGGCGAGAGCCGCGCGCTGCTGGTCGAAGGCGACGAAGTGCTCGCCGCGAAGATACGGTGGCCGGGCGAATTGTTCGTCGGCAAGCCAGCTTTCGTCCAGCTGGTATCGAAACCATCGGGAGCGTGGCGCGGGTTAGTTGTCGATGAAGCGGGCAACGAGATTTTGCTCGATCGCCTGCCGCCCGAATTCACGGAAGGTCAGAGCTTCGGAGTTCAGATCACCCGTGCCCCGATTGCCGAACGCGGGCGGTTCAAACGTGCCCAGGCACGCGCCGTGACCGATGCCGAGGGGGCAAAGCTGGTTCACGATGATATCTTTATTCTCGGTGACGTGGTGCGCCGCTTCCCATCCGGCATGTGGGACGAGGTTTGGCATACGGCCAGCACCGGCGAAATCGCCTTTCCCGGCGGCAGTCTGCTGTTCAGCGTCACTCCCGCAATGACCGTGGTCGATATCGATGGCGACCTCCCCCCGCGCGCACTGGCGCTTGCCGCGATCCCGGCCCTCGCCCGCGCGCTGCTCTTGTTCGACCTCGGCGGTTCGATCGCGATCGATTTTCCCACTCTCGAAGCCAAGGCTGACCGCAAGATGGTCGACGCTGCGCTGGGGGAAGCGCTTGCCGGCTGGCCGCATGAATGCACCGCGATCAACGGCTTCGGGCTAGTCCAGCTCGTCGCGCGATTGGAAGGTCCGTCGCTGCTGCATCGCATGACAAGTTCGCGGGTCGGCGCGGCGGCGCGACTGGTGCTGCGGCGCGCGGAAGCGATCGAGGAACCGGGGGTAATCCAACTCACCGTCCATCCGGCAGTGAAGGCGAAGCTCAAGCCCGAATGGCTTGAGGAGCTTGCCCGCCGTACTGGCAGGCAGGTCCGCATCGAGGTCGATCCAGCGCTTGCGATCGAGGCCGGACACGCGCAGGCAGTCCCCCTATGACCGCCAAGACCAAAGCCTGCCCGATCTGCAAGAAGCCCCGCAGCGCGGAGTTTTCGCCGTTCTGTTCGGCACGTTGCAAGGACCGCGATCTCGTCAAATGGTTCAGCGATGGCTACGCCGTGCCCGGCCCGCCGGTCGATCCCGAGGAGAGCCCGCGCGAGGACTGATTAGCCCTTGCCTTAGCGCGCCCGCTTCGCCATAGGCCCGCACTCCAACCGCTCGCCGGTCTCGAAAAGACCGCCGCCGCAGCGACGCCCGGGTAGCTCAGTTGGTAGAGCACATGACTGAAAATCATGGTGTCGGTGGTTCGATTCCGCCCCCGGGCACCATTTTGGTTTTCGCAAGCCCATCCGGGCTTGCGGTATCCTCGCTCCCGGTCGGCTTTGCCTCCCTTCGCTGCGGGCGGCCGTTCGGCCTTGCGAACCCTGACGGGTTCGAATGTCCCCTCGAAAGGCGACATCGGCGCTCCCGCTCAGGTGCGGACGAACAGGTTCCTCAGCCATTGCGAGCCGGCCTGCGCGGCCTCGCGCCAGTCGCCGTCATATTCGGCGGAGTAGAGCCGCGGATCATAGGCCCTCGCCTTGCTCCCGCGGAACCGGCGCGGATGGTAGGTGGCAAGGGTCAGCCCGTTTTCGAGCGCCGTTGCCGCCAGTTGGGCATCGCGCGGATCGGCGAGGTCGATCGCGGCCTGCCGCCGCGCCACCGCGGCATCGAGCGGCAGGATCCGCCCCTCGAACGCCGGGGCCAGCTGTTCGTCGAGCCAGTGCCGCCAGGCCGCCCCAGCCGAAGCCGAGCGGCGCCTCGCCGCACTCGCCCCGCGCTCGAGCTCGACCAGGCTCAGCGCCGATACGAACAGGCGCTGGCGCGCGCCGCTTCCCGCCCAGGCGAGCAAGCCTTCGGGAGCGCCGCCCGCAACACCGCGCCGCAAATCGAGAAGCAATTCAGTGTCGAGCAGGAACATCAGCGCCGCGCCGGCAAGACATGCCGCAGATCGGCCGGATCGAACGGCACCGCGTCGGGCGGCGCGGCGAGCAGTTCGACGATCCCCCGCCGCTCGCCGCTCAACTCGCGCCACGCATCGATGGCAAGCAGCACATGGGTCGGCCGCCCGCGATCGGTCACCAGAACCGGTTCGAGCTGTGCGAATCGCTTGGCGCGGGTGACGTCCTGGTTGAATTCGCGGCTGGTTACGATTCTCACCGAAGTCCTCACAAAGGGGCGATCGGGCCCGAAATGGCAACGGTATTATGTAGGCAAGTTACTACATTGTAGCGCTGCCGCAACAGGATTTGCTCGTCATCCGGGAAAATGATGTCCGGCGGCAAGAAGTTAGAAAAACCCGGTTGCGCGAGCGGCAATGCGGCGCTCAATCCCCAACTGGGCACGCCCAAAGGCCCATTGCCCCGTCGCGCAGGTCTCGACTACCCCTCGGCACCGGTGCGGCGGGGCTTCCTATGCCAGGGTCAGGTCGCCGGCGTTGATCTGGTCGATCAGCGCACGGTGCGCGGGCAGGTCCTGCGTCGCGCGTTCGCCGAAATTGCGGATCCGCGCGAACAGCTGCCGCGCCCCCTCGACATTGGGAAACTCGTCGCGCACTGG
>Ga0315910_10003527_pt1 | contig 13291 bp, 12 predicted proteins | sample EdamamesoilMG_FD_204470 | JGI IMG/M metagenome (GOLD analysis project Ga0315910, IMG submission 204470) | Garden soil microbial communities collected in Santa Monica, California, United States - Edamame soil | ecosystem: Environmental > Terrestrial > Soil > Garden | place: USA: California... | reverse complement strand
AGCGTAGAGGACGCCAGTACCCCTACAAGTGCGATAATCGCAAATAATTTTTTCATAGTTAAAGGTTTAAGTAAAGCTTTGAAAGCGCCAAAATTAAACGTTTTGCCGATTTCTAAATACTTTTTACAAAATTTTTATGCTGGCGGCCGCGACTTAAAATATTACCCTAACAATCGCAAATGCCAAATAAAGTCACAGCATGAGCATAATTTTCCATAAGTATCAGGTGCTCAGCGTTGCTGCCGCTCGGCTAATCAAACCGACATGAGGTAATCGTTAAAACCTTCATTCGCTGACAACTTAACCATAATGGTAGCCGGTGATTTTATATGAATGGAATTGATCATGCGATGCCACCCATGAAAAAACCCGCCAGTGGCGGGCTTAATTCTGGTTTGCGGAGAGGGCGGGATTCGAACCCGCGATACCCTTTCGAGTATACACACTTTCCAGGCGTGCTCCTTCAACCACTCGGACACCTCTCCAATATTTATAAAAAACTTACCCTAACTGCGATACTCTTTCGAGTATTCATAATTTTCTTCCGATCGTTATCTGAGTGCTTCTTCAACCCTGCCTACCGGCAGGCACTCGGACACCTCCTGGATTTTTGCGGGCACAAAGAAATTAAGAATTAGCGGTATTGCAAATCAATTCAGGCTGTCAATTCACCGGATAGTGACATCCCCATCAATTCGCGGGCCCTATCGGCATTATATTCACCCAATAAAAGCATAAGTTTGGTAACAGCAGCCTCTGTTGTCATATCAGCCCCGCTGATCACTCCAATTTGCTGGAGCTTTTTACTGGTTTCATAACGGCCCTGAATAACCCGACCGCCCGGACATTGTGAAATATTAACGATGACGATACCTCGGAGGATGGCCTTTTTCAGTTCTTCAATCAGCCAGGGCAATGTTGGGGCATTGCCCGATCCGTATGTTTCCAGCACCACAGCCTTAAGATCGGGAGCATTTAACATACTATTCACTGTGGATTGGTTGATACCCGGGAAAAGCTTCAAAATGGAAATATTGGTATCGAACGTTGACCGAAGGCGCAATTCATTATCTGAAGAGATTGATCGGATCACCGAAAAGTTATAGTCAATCTTTACCCCAGCCTTGGCCAGCGGAGGATAATTGCCCGAATCAAACGCATCGAATTGCATGCTCTCGGCTTTCCGCACCCGGTTGCCCCGCAGGAGTACATAGTCGAAGTAAATACTCACTTCGGGCACCAGGGCCTTCCCTTCTTTTCTTGCGCTGGCAATGTCGAGGGCTGTGATCAGATTTTCGCGTGCGTCCGATCGTGGCTCACTAATGGGCAACTGGGCACCGGTAAATACTACCGGTTTGGAGAGTCCCTCCAACATAAAGCTGACTGCCGATGCTGTAAACGCCATGGTGTCGGTTCCGTGCAGCACTACAAAACCATCGTTAGAATCATAGTTAGCGTGAATGATCTCACCAATTACCTGCCAGTGCATTGGGTTAATATTGGAGGAATCGATAGGCGTTTCAAAAGATACTACCGTCATCTCGAGCAACAGATTTTTCAACGCTGGCAAATGCTCGAGGATGGAAGCGAAATCGAACGGGATCAGTACACCATCTTTATCGTACGTCATTCCAAATGTTCCGCCCGTGTAAATAATCAGGATGCGCGACCGGGGTTTGCCCGGCAGGGCTGTATTGATACTAATCGTCTTCAGGTTCATGGTTGTAGTGGTAATGGTCTCGGCTCAATGGTAACAAATCAACTAGGAAGTGCCAAATAATGTAAGTGCGTTTTGCGTGGTAGCACTGCGCACTGTGGTCACCTCCATCATCTTGATGGTGGCGATTTTTTCTGCGATGAGCGGAATGTACGCTGGCTCGTTACGCTTTCCGCGATGCGGTACCGGTGCCAGGTATGGACTATCGGTTTCCAGCACAATGTGCTTGAGATCAATCTCAGGTAGTACTGCATCCAATCCACTTTTCTTGAAGGTTGCCACGCCCCCAATGCCCAACTGAAAACCGAGCTTTATGATTCGTTTTGCCTGCTCAACCGATCCGGAATAACAATGGAAAACGCCAGTTAATTTTCCATCGGTTAGCTGCTCCACCATGTCAATGGTTTCATTCAAACTCTCGCGACAATGGATAATGATGGGCAGGTTGTACTTCATGGCCCACCCTACCTGAATGGTAAATGCTTCTTTCTGTTGCTCCCAAAATGTTTTATCCCAATAAAGATCTGTACCGATTTCGCCTACCGCTGCAAATTTTCGCTTCGATAACCAATCCTCCACAATGTAGAGTTCGCGCTCAAAATCCTTCTTAACATAACAAGGATGAAGGCCCATGGTAGCAATGCAGGTGCCTGCCGAACGACTCTCCAACTCAAGCATGCCATCAATAGATGTATGATCGATGTTGGGCATAAAGACTTTCTTTACACCCTGCTCTTCAAAACGAGCCAGCATATCAGCCCTGTCGTGTGCAAATTCATCGGAGTACAGGTGGGCGTGTGTATCTACAAAATAATCCATCGAAACAGTTTGGAAGTCAACATTACTTCACAAAGAAAGTGAAAGAAGCCGAAAGCTTATAGAATGTACTTCTTGAAAATCAAGATGCCTACGATGAGCGAAGCCACGGAGGCTATCAGTACGGCACCGGCTGCTATATCTTTGGCTTTTCCAGCCAATACATTGAACTCTTTTGAAATCAAATCAACTACGCGCTCCAAGGATGAGTTGATTAACTCAAGGCTGATAACCAAGCCGGAAGAAAAAATAACAAACATCCACTCCTGGTCGGTGATGCGATAGTAAAAACCTGCGATAACAACCACTACCAGCATCAGTAACTGCACCTTCAGGTTTCGTTCTTCTTCAACCGCTTTCCAAATTCCGCGGAGAGCGTAATAAAAACTGCGTAAAAATTTTCTCATCAATCTGCCATTATCGTTTCAATCGCGGAGGTCAACAACCCGTCATCAGTTTTGCTGTGCAAAAAACCCGTGAACAAATTCGACTTCTTCAGCGCTTGCGCAAGATCAAAATTTTTCTGTTCAGCAACGTACGCTATATTCTTTTCAAAAAGTCGTTTCGCCAGGTATTCTTGTTCGGTCTGGCCAGGGGTGGGTATAAAAATTGCCTTTGCGCCCAGCACCGACAAATCCATCACTGTACTAAAACCACTTCGCGCCAACACAACATGAGCCGATGCAATGGCCAATTGCAATTCTTCGGAACTCAAAAAATTACGAACCTCCACACCCGGCCTGACGTTTAGTGAAGCCAAACTACCCGGCAACCCGCGCACGATCATCACTTTTAATTCGGGCAGTTGATCAAGTTGCTTTACTACGATTTCTTCCAGCAACGATCGCTGTGGTTCAGGCCCGGAGAAAACACAAAGCAAGTCATACTTCTTTTCTACACCGGTGCAAAATTCAAATCTCGAAAGCCAGCCAATATACCTGACTAAAAATCTTTCATCTGAATTTCCTCCTGTGATCAATTCGCCCGCCAAACTTTTGTCCCCGGCAACATCCGGAACCCAGCATTGTGAAAATCGTTTCATCATCCGCTGATTCAGTTTACGAACTAACGGTGTCAGCCAACCAAAGCGCGTTGGCATAAGTATAGTACGTTGGTGGGTGATGAAAACGCTTAGCACCGATGCCGACCAACACCCATAACGATTATCGGAAATAACGATGTCTATTTTCTGCTCGCGCACAATTTCTTCCAACGCATGGTGTTCTGCCCGTATAACCCGAAAGAAATGGGGTAATTGAAGTGTCATACGCACTACCATTGACTCTCCCCTGCCGGGATACTTGGGTTGATACCCTGGAAGTGAAAATGTTTTAAGCGATGGAAACTCTGCCCGGAGTAATTCCAATGAATCTCCACTACCGGCAATAAGTACTTCAGCCTGTTGATTTAGTAAGACGCGAATGACCGGAATACAACGTGTTGCATGACCAAGACCCCAATCGAGCGGTGCAACCAGAACACGTTTCATAACGCAGCATGAAGTGTGTTGAACGTAAATCCTCTTTCCGTAAAGTGTTCAAGAAAGCGCGGCAAAGCAAACATCATGTTTCGCGCTGCCTTACTGCTATCATGAAATACAATGATCGATCCTGGCCGCGTGGCTCGAATGGTATTTTGCAGACAGCGTTCTGGTGAAAGGCGCTGATCGTAATCAACTGACAACACATCCCACATGATAATGCGATAATCCGGTAGCTGCTTAATCTGGTTGCGGGTAATTCTTCCGTAGGGTGGCCTGAACAGCGGAACTCCCGGCAACGGCACATTTCCATTCGTGATTACTTGCTGGCATTGCTGAATGTTGCTGATGTAATCTCCTGTTGACGTTTTCCATCCGTTCAAATGATTGAACGTATGGTTACCGACTGCATGGCCATGCGCTACTACTTTCCTAAAAACTTCCGCATGCTTCCAGATGTTATCGCCAATACAAAAAAAAGTTGCCTTCGCCTGATACTTCTTCAATTCATCCAAAACAAATTCAGTGGCTCCGGGCACGGGGCCGTCATCAAACGTAAGATACAGGTCCGGCTGTTCAACAGGGATGCGCCACGTAAGTGTTGGATATAACAGCGGCAGTAGAAATGGTGTGCGATGTATCAAGAATCGTTTGTATAATGAATACCTGAACCGGATTGGTTTGTTAAAGATAAAACAACAAACCCTAAATCTTATCCGATTTTTTCTTTGGGTCCTGCCTCACATCAAAGAATGAAAGAATAATAATCTTACCGTCTCTAATTCTATAAAGTATCCTGGTCTGTCTTTATAGTTGAAAACCCCTGATGTCCTCGTTTTCATCTTGACCCATTAGCGGGTATTCTTTAAGCAGTTTGAAAATTTCATCAAGCTTTTGAACAAACTCTGTTGCTGTTTTCTCACCCCATTTTTGCATTATATACCCAAGAATAGAGTCAAAGTTCTTGCGGGCTCTTGGAGTAACAAAAACCTGCACTACGATTTTTTCTTAATTGAATCCCAATCGACTAAATTTTTGTCGTCTTGCGATTCCTCATAGGACAAATAAATTTCCTTTTTCTGCTCTTCGGTTAATGTCTTCCAAATCTGCCCTTCTTGCGCATGCTCTCGTTGCTTGAGAAAATCATAAATTGTCCGAAGCAATTGTTCGTTGTCAATCCTGTCCAGGATTTTATGTAGATCCGATTTCAATTCAAGTGTCCCCATTGTCACTTTTATTTTATCCAAATTTATAACCCTTTAGTTAATCTTTTCTGCCGACCAAATTCATAATAGGCTTATACTTCCATAACACCACACAAAAATTCACCCCACACGGCACGACAAAATGGTGATGTCATCATGGTAAGCGTTTTTTCCTTTAAAGGTATCCAACGCTACAATGATATCCTGGTGAATGGTTTTCAAATCCTTGGTGAAAGTAATGTCTTCCTTAAAGTAGTTAAGCAAAGGATTCACTCCAAACTCTTCCCCTTTCTCATTCACAGTTTCAGTCAGACCATCGGTATAGCAAAAAATCAGAAAGTCCTCCAAGCCGGTAACAAAGCCTTCATTTAAAAAGGGCAGCGGGTGCATGGCACCGAGTACGGTTGAGCCATCTTCCAGCAATCGAATTCCATTTTTTCGATCGATCAGTATTGGCGGGTTATGGCCTGAATTGACATACACCATAGTACGCAACCGGATGTCGTAGATGGCCGCGAAGAAGGTAATGAATTTCTCGCCCTTTGTATTTTCCATTACCTGGAAGTTGAGCGCCTCCACAATGTCTGTAAGATTGGGTGTTAATCGAACCAGTGTTCGCAGCGAAGCCTGAAAGTTGGACATCATCAGTGCTGCCGGAATACCTTTGCCGCTTACATCGGCCACACAAATGAGAAATTGGTTTTTATTGATGGGAATGTAATCGTAGTAATCGCCCCCCACCATATCGTGGGGCAGGTAGCTCGCTTCCACTTTCAGCATCGCTGAATTTGGAAGTGTTTCCGGAAAAAGAAATTGCTGAACATCGCTGGCAATTTCAAGCTCTTTGCGAAACGACTCCTGCTCCAATTGCTTGCGCATCAACTTTTTGTTTTCGATAGCAACGATAATAATATTGCTGAGCGCCTGAATAAACTTAACACCGGGTTCGGCCTGAAGGTTATCATAATCGATGTCCATGCCGCCAACAAAAACCAGTGCCAGTGTTGTACTCTTATGCGTAACCGGAATGATGATGTCGAATTCAGTAAACTCACATTGATCGAATTCCTTCAGGTGCGTGATGTCCTGAATGGTTTTAAACTCCGGCAACAGTTTTACTTTTCCAAATTGATGCTTGGTGCCAAAGTTGGCTTTACAGTTCCAGTCGGCATCCAGCACAAAGAGCGCAAGCTTCTTGATATTGAGATTCGATCGAAGTGTGAAGTTATATATTTTATAGAGTGACTCTTCGGGCAAGTTGCTGTTGATGGCCTGCGTAATTTCAAGCAACGAATTGAGCTCGAGTTCTTTAATCTCGAACCGCTTACGGAGGTCATCTTCTGGCACAATCTTCATGTTACACAAATTTAATCAGCCTGTGTTATTAACCAGAATACAACGACTCAAAACCGGTTTTATTTTTTCTTTTCAGGAGCAGGCGGATTGATTACTTCTTCTTGGTAGGCAGCAGGTGGTGTGAAGAAATTGTTGTCGAGCACACCCGAACCACCGGCATCCACGGCTGTAAAGTGTAAGCCGTTCGAACCGATGATCTCAAGGGCCGTGCCTTTAATTGAAAAATTGCCGGCCGGACAAACATTCTTACCCAGTTTGTCGGTAACCCAAATACTAAACGTAATGTTTGCATAATTCTTCACCGTGTATTCTTTGCACGAAAAGCCTAAAATGGTTTTTTGCTTTCCGGTGGCCTTCGGTTTAAAGTCCTGGTCTTTCTTGAGAAATGTATGCTGCTCGGAATGGTTAATGTTATACTCATCCTTTGATGCCTGATTGTACAATCGTTCCATAATGGTGAGTCCTACTTCGTTTTTTATGTTTCGTACTACCGTTCTTACTTTGTCAGCCGAATAGTAGGTGTCCACTTCATACAAGGACACCGTGCCTTCCTCCGCTTCACCGTTCCAGAGTTTAGCGATATCTGCTTCCAAAGTATATGAAATGGCATTGGCTTTAATCTGTGCCTGAAGACTGAAGTTCATCAGCAGAAGGGCAACAACTACGAGACTACGAAGTTTCATAAAGGTTGAATTGGTTTTTTTGATACTACTGTACTGTAACGGACTGTGTTTTACGATCCTTCCAGGTAAACGGAAGAAACAAAGAAAACACGCCCACACCCACCACATAAACCGGGTAGACAAGTTGCAATATAAAAAAGCCTGGCCAATGCCAACGCACTTTTAAGAATCTGCAAACACTAAAAATAAAAATACCTTCCAATGCCACCTTCATAACAACTAACAAGCACCATTTTACAGGATCTATTATCGTTATAACCATAAGCACCATCCAAAAAAACTGCACCACCATAACATAAAGTGCAAGGCCTTTAGTAATAACGGAAGAATTAAATCGCCATTTGCCAGCCCATCGTATGCGTTGCTGCAAAAAAGTATGGACGTTGGCCAATGCTTGTGTGCGCACTACCGCCCCTTGGTATGGCATAAACGAAATACTATCGGGGTGTTGCTTCGCGATTTTGCGCATCAGAAATTCATCATCGCCCGAAGGGATGTGTGTATTTCCTTCGTACCCCTGAACATCCTGAAACACCGACTTTCTGAAAGCCAGGTTTGCGCCATTGCACATGGTAGGAAACCCCATCGCCAGTGTGGCTGCTCCGGAACCAATGAGGCTGCTGAATTCAAGGGCCTGAAGATGTGAAAACAAGCTGCTATCCTGGTCGATTTTTACACCCCCTATGGTCATTTTAATTTTTTCAGACTGAAATTGGTTGTTGACTATTGAAAGCCATTCTGGATTCATCCTGCAATCAGCATCAGTTGTTACTATAATCGATCCGGTAGCGACTTGAATGCCTGTTGTCAAGGCTTGTTTTTTTCCATGACCAGTATTGGTGATCAATCGGATGGGATGGTTCCCGGCTATAATTTTTTTTACTTTTTCAGCCGTACTATCAGATGAGTGATCATCAACAACAATTACCTCATACCGGCTATAGTCTTGCTGCATCAGATCGTGCAATACTGTAGCAACAGTAGCCGATTCATTGCGCACCGGAACAATTACCGACACGGCATATTGCTTTCTTTCGGTAGTATTCTCGAATCCTTTATTCAATGCGCGATACCAGCCCACCAGCAACACGAGCAGTACCATAAGGTAACTACTTACTAGGGTAAGAAGTATGTAGTGTTCGCTGTGCAACATTCCGGAAACAAATTCCACAGACGCAATTTCTATAATTTCTGAACGCTACCTACCTTCATGCCGTGGGAAAAGTTGTAAAAGAAAAAATTATTCTGGGCCTTGACCCTGGAACAAACGTGATGGGCTATGGCCTCATTGAGGTGAAGAAACCAAAAATCATTCTGATACAGTTTGGTGTTATTCACCTCAGTAAGTACGAGGGCCATGAACTAAAACTTTCTAAAATTTTTGAGCGGGTAATCAGCCTTATTGACGAGTACCATCCGGATGAAGTAGCGCTGGAGGCCCCCTTCTTTGGCAAGAACGTTCAATCCATGCTCAAACTCGGGCGGGCGCAAGGCGTTGCCATGGCCGCAGCGCTTTCGCGCGAAATACCAATTGTTGAGTACGCGCCAAAAAAAGTAAAACAAGCCGTAACCGGAAATGGCAATGCCTCCAAAGAGCAGGTAGCCAAAATGCTGATGACCTTGTTCACCATCAAAGAAATCCCAAAACTACTGGATGCTACTGATGCGCTGGCCGTGGCCGTATGCCATCATTTCCAAAAAGCAGAAACCAAGAGCAAATCAAAAAGCTGGGAAGCGTTTGTGAAGGATAATCCGGCACGATTAAAAAAGATATGATCGCTTATTAGTGAGCAACCTGATGGTAAGCTTGTAGCAATACCTGTTGTTCATTCTCCCAATTATACTTTTCAAAAATAAGTTGCTGACCTCGCTTGCCCATGCTTTCGGCTTCTAATGGGTGTTGAAATAACCAGATGATAGCGTCTGAAATTTCATGGGTATTCATGGGATCTACCAGTATACCACACTGTGCTTCCTTTACAAAGTCAGATGACTCGCCTTCCTTTGACGCAATAACCGGAAGACCGGCTGCCATAAATTCAAACAGTTTTACCGGGTAATTAGTCTTGTAACGCTCAATGGGATTCGGAATTATAATGCCAATCCTTGACATGAAGAGCAACTCCACAAGTTTATCGTATTGTATCCACGGAAGTATTTTCAAATTTTTACTTTTCACCACCAACTGCTCGAGTGATGGTGGCGCAAATTGGCCTCCTAAAATAAATTCAAAATCAAGAGTTTCGGAAGCTAACCGTGCACCATCTACCATTTCAAATAACCCGCGCACTTTACTTAGTGTTCCCACGTAAATCAAGGCACGCGAACGTTGAGAATACGCTGGTGCTGAATAGTTTCTAAACGGTGCCACAGTCGGAAAATTTCGAACAAGAAAAGTCTTGTTCGGTGGAAAATACTTGGCGATAACAGGTTCGGCCACAAGAATAGCATCAAAGCACCAACCACAAAGTTTCTCCAGCAACAAATAGAATACAGAATATGGCTTTCGTAATATTTTTGGAACCCAATGCTGATAGCTGATCTGAAGCGGAGTGTCCTCATGCGCATCATACATTACCTTTCTTCCAATGAGCTTCAGAAAAAGCCCGACACCCAGAATATCAGAATCGTGAATGCAAAAGATTGTGTCGGCCGGCTGGGAAATTGCCTTCCGAAAAATATGCCATGGACTTATCACCAGTTTATGAAACCCACTCCGAATCATCGGTACAGCATGAATCGTTATACCATCCCGTTGCTCGGTATGCGTATGGGGTAAAATTATACTCACCGGATAACCAGCTGCTGCAAGCGATCGAGCTTCCTTTAAGAAAATCCTTGTATCAAATGGAGGATGCCCATTTGCCAGCATAACAATGGGTCTTCTGCGCACTGGCTGTGAAGTATCCACAAATCTTTTACGTTTAGACCCGCAAAATTGACTTTCTTTGCCAAAAATCAAAAAAACATTTTCGCCTTCCATTTCGCTTTTCAATGAAAAACTCAGATCGCTGGCATCCTACAAAGTATGAATTCAAAAAGGGAAGACTGAGGGGATCACGCAACGAAAAATTTCTCACCCTTTCGTCACGCCTGATGACCGACATCACGGCATCATTTTATCAAGACAACCTGCCGTTGCACGCCAAAGGGCACCTGGCCGATTTAGGTTGTGGCCATGTTCCATTCTATGATTTATATAAATCGCTGGTATCCGAAACAACCTGTGCCGACTGGCCAAATTCTGTACACCAGAACCAATACCTGGATGTTGCCTGCGACCTCAACCAACCGCTTCCGTTCTCATCCAATACCTTCGATACGATAATTATCTCAGAAGTACTGGAACACATTTCCAATCCCGAACTGGTTTGGGCCGAAATGGCACGCACACTTAACCCCGGTGGAAAGATAATTCTTAGCGTGCCGTTCTTCTATCGAATTCATGAAGCACCCTTTGACTACTATCGGTACACTGAATTTGCGCTGACCAACCTCGCTACCAAAAACAATCTTGCTGTTTTAAAACTTGAATCGTTCGGAGGAATTCCTGAAATCTTTACAGACATTCTGGCCAAGAACCTGACCCGTATACCCTTGCTCGGAAAACCATTATCCAGCTTTCTTCAACGCGTATGTTGGTTTTTTATTCACACCGGATACGGCAAAAGGATATCCTCAAAAACAGGAAAAATCTATCCACTCGGATACTTTATGATCGTTGAAAAAAACAAATGACCGACTAACTATGTTTGGATTATTCTTTCGATGCATCAGGATATTTGGGCTACGCGGTATTCTTATTTACGTCCAACTTAAACTGGGCTTGACCAACAGTATTCGCATTCCTGGCATACAATACCCTGTGTCGTTGCGTCCGCAGCAAGCCGACAAAATATCCTTTAAAGAAATTTTTATGAAGCGGGAGTATGATGTTACATTACCCGCTACATTAATTCCCACGGTTATTGTTGATGGTGGAGCCAACGTTGGTTTTACCAGTGTATTCTTCGCCAATAAATATCCTTCGGCCAAGATATTTAGTATCGAACCCGATGCCGCGAACTTTACCTGTCTTGTTAACAACACCCGAAACTATGCAACCATTACACCGATCAAGGGCGCACTATGGTATAAAGCGGAGCTTCTAAATGTAGTGGATAAAGGATATGGTGACAGAGGCTTTGTAATTGAAAAAAATGACGAGGCAAACACATTACAGGCCACTTCCCTCGCAGACCTGATGCAGCACTATCAACTTACGCATCTCGACATTTTAAAACTTGACATCGAGGGGAGCGAAAAAGAAGTATTTTCAGAAAATTATCAACGTTGGCTGCCTCGAACAAAATGTTTGATCATTGAGCTTCACGATAGAATGAAACCTGGATGCTCTCAAGCTGTATTTTCTGCACTAACCCAATACAACTTTTCCTTTTCAATCAAGGGAGAAAATCTTGTCTTCACCAATAACGACCTAACCTGATGGATGGATCAATGGTCAAGACCATGCAGATACTTCTTGTTTACTATTTGCTGAAGCCACAGTTCAATAGTAAGGGCACTGAGAACCTTCTGGGCCTGCATCCGCGGTCCTTTAATGTGAGCCTGTAAATATAACGTGTTATAATCCTTAGCTGTAAACTCCGAATACAAGGCCGTCTTCGGATTCAATAAGTTACCAATCAAATTAGCGGTTGCCGGCTCCTTAATCCATTCGGGATAATTTGCAAAAGACGCAGGCTTACCCAGTTTATACTTTAGTACATCAACATAATAGTTAAGCTGACTTCGAAGATTATTAATCAGGCTTGGCTTTTGCGAAACAAGCATCCCCGTTGAAGCGCTGGGAATAGTAGCAAACAGTTTGGGCTCATACTGAAGTAATGCGCGATTATAAACATTGCTAGCCAAACGATACTCGTCCGGAAGCGAATAGGATAACTCCATCAGTTTAGTATCCATAAAAGGCATGCGTTGATGAATCAGCTTCGAGGGTTCCTCAATTCCCATATTCACGAATCGTCTGCCACGATTGTAAATTAGGTAGGGATCAACACAATCAACATCAAAGTAACTGTTCATGGGATCACATAGCTCTGCATAACGGCCGTAATACACACTGGCTATGGTTGCGTTGATACGTGTGTTCAGAAACGTCTTCGAAAAAATAATCTTATGGACCTTTTCAAGATACGAGCCACCCAACACAACATCACCCAGAAATCCACTAAGGTTCACATCAATAATATCCTGAATTTCATCCATGATTTGCGGATAATGCATGTGATACATATTCAACATGCCATCGGTTTTCCAAACACTTTGAAACCGGGCTTCAAGCCAGTTTGCTCCGTTTATTTCAAAATGCTTATTCTCCACGTTTGCCACGCTTGCAACTTTCCGGGCGATCTTAACTTCTGGTGTTTCGGATAATCCAAACGTGAACGTAAACACAGGCACATCCTTATAAACACCCGCGAGTATTGCCCTGGAATCCAGGCCACCACTTAATGATATTCCAAGCTTTGCTAAATTTTCGTGAGTCGATCGCGACCGCACAGCATTACGAAGAAGTGCTGCCATCTCATGCGCTGCATCCGTTATCGTAAGGGACGCTTGGCGCGGAGCATCAGCCCACCCCCAATACCTTCGCTTGCGTAAATGTCCATCCGAAATTTTGAATTCATAAATGGTGGATGGCTCCACCAATTCGACACCCTCAAACCAGGTATCAGTTCCTAATAGATGCCCCAGATCGATAAAGCAATCCATCAATTCTTTCCGGAACTTCATCTCAAACTCCTTAAAGAAAAGGAAAGATTTAAGTTCAGGGGTCATTATCAACTTTCCATTTTTCAAATAAAAATAAAAAGGCTTTAAACCATACCGATCAGTAACAATGGTTACTGTTCGTTTACCGGCATCGTAAACAATTGCATTATAAACGCCATCAATCCCTTTTAAAAAAAGATCTAACGTTCCCTTGCGGTAGTGTTGCAACAGCAACGATGCCGTTTCACCTGATTTCTTT
>Ga0315910_10003526_pt1 | contig 13294 bp, 11 predicted proteins | sample EdamamesoilMG_FD_204470 | JGI IMG/M metagenome (GOLD analysis project Ga0315910, IMG submission 204470) | Garden soil microbial communities collected in Santa Monica, California, United States - Edamame soil | ecosystem: Environmental > Terrestrial > Soil > Garden | place: USA: California... | reverse complement strand
CAATTGAGCGCGCACATTCGAGAGTTGGAGCAAGCGTTAGCGGATTTCAAGGCGCAGAACGAGGGATCGTTACCCGAGCTATACCAATACAACCTTAACGTGATCGAACGAGCGGATATGGAGTTAAACGACTCCAAGTCCCGACTGTCCGAACTGCAGAAGCGTCGGCTTGATATTCAAGCCAACATGACGCAGATCAGCCCCTACGCTGCGACCGACCTACCTGACGGTCAAAAAGCGCTGAGTGATCCGGATCGGTTAAAAGCACTGCAATCTGACTATCGAAGTAAGTCCGCCCTGTACAGCTCGGATCACCCGGATGTAATGCGTTTGGAACGCGAGATAAAGCACCTTGAGGAAAAGCTCGGCGTGGGCGCCAGTGCCAAAGACTACGCTGCCCAGCTGCGTGCCGAGAAGGACAAACTTACCGCACTTCGGCAAACCTACACACCTGACCATCCGCAAGTGGTCCAGCAACAGCGCGTTGTTGACGCCCTTATAAAGGAGAGCAAGTCCGGTGCCCGCAACGAAGTGGTACACGCGGACAACCCTTCCTACGTTTTGCTCGACACGCAATTGAAAGCCACGGATTCGGATATCCAAACGCTGCAAACCCGCATTGCCGAGTTATCCGAAAAAATTACCCGGTTCGAAAGCTATATATCGAAAGCTCCGAATGTAGAAAAAAACTACGCCGAGATGGTTCGCGATCTGCAAACCACAACGCTTAAGTATCAGGAAATTAAAGCGAAGCAAATGGAAGCGGAGCTTTCACGAAACCTTGAGACCGAGCGAAAAGGCGAGCGGTACGTACTTATCGAGCCGCCGATTCTTCCCGACGACCCTGTCAGCCCTAACCGCATTGGCATCTTGATTTTTGGAGTCATTCTCGCGCTTGTCGCGGCAGTGGCGACTGCTGCCGTTTTCGAAATGCTCGACGATGCCGTGAAGGGTCAGAAGGAGTTATTCGCAATATTGGGCACAGCGCCGCTGGCCACCATTCCATATCTGACGATCGCGGAAGAAGTAAAAGTCGTCAGCAAGCGGCAAAAGCTGCTGTGGATCGGGTTGGCCGCCGGATTTGTCTTGGCTCTCGTCTTGGTCGACATCTTCTATAAGCCGCTTGATGTGCTGTGGTTTATTGTTCTACGCAAGCTGGGTCTCGGCTACTAATTTCGGGGAGAGTAATCGTGGACTACATGCAACAGGCGATAGACAAAGCACGCGAACAGCGTGAGTCCGGAGCGTCGGAAGCCCGCGAAGCACCACGCCCGGAGCGACAATTTGCGATGACGGATACGCAAAAAATCCGCTACACGCACACACGAGTTGTGACATTAAACCCCGAACGGCTGCGTCGCGAGCGCATCATTGCCGCAGCCAACGATGACAAGCGCGTCGATGGCTATCGCCAGTTGCGCACGCAGATCCTACGCACGTTTCGCGAAAATAAGTGGCGCACGCTGGCGATAACCAGCCCGAATAGCCAAGCGGGCAAGACACTAACCGCACTTAACCTGGCGATCAGCCTGTCGCTCGAAGTAAATCACACAGTCATGCTCGTAGAGCTTGATCTGCGCAATCCAAGCATATTGAACAAACTCGGCATCGAGAGCGAGTACGACCTCATCGACGTCGTCGAAGGCAAGGCCGAACTAAGTCAGGCACTAATAAATCCCGGTTTCGAACGCCTGGTGATTTTGCCCAACAACGGCACACAGAAGCGCCGCTCGGAATTGTTGTCGTCGCCGGCAATGACTAAATTACTCAACGACATCATTGGTCGCTACGAGTCGCGATTGATCATTTTTGATCTGCCCGCAGTGCTCGACGACGACGATGCTTTGGTGTTTGCGCCACTCGCCGATGCCACTCTGTTGGTTGTCGAAGACTGTGTCAGCAAGCGCGCCGACATCGAGCGCACCAAGCAACTTTTAAAAGGCGTGCGTCTGATCGGCACGGTCCTGAACAAAGTCAGCTGAGACAACGATGTATCTGGAGCACTACGGCTTCGCGCAGGCACCCTTCAATTTGGTGCCCGATCCTGCGTATCTATATATGTCGCAGAAGCATCGCGTAGGCCTGAGTCTCTTGCAGCATGGCTTGTCAGAATCGGTTGGCGGACTCACCGTCATCACCGGAGCCGTAGGCGCGGGTAAAACCACCCTGCTACGCAAGCTTCTTCAACAACTGGACTACACACGCCTAAATATCGGGGTCATAAGCAATACAGTGGGCCTGGAGGACAAGCTGATTCACTGGGTTGTATCGGCCTTCAATCTACCCTACGAAGGCCGCGACAGCGTAGTAGTACTGCGGGCGTTTCAGCAGTATCTGATCAACAAATATACCCAGGGAAAAGTTACCGTATTGGTGGTCGACGAAGCGCAAAACCTCAACTACAAAGCGCTCGAAGAACTGCGTCTATTGACCAATATCAACGCAGAGCGGGATCAACTGTTGAAGATCGTTCTACTCGGTCAACCCGAATTGCTCACCGTGCTCTCCCAGCCGCATTTGGCCCAGATCGCGCAGCGAGTCTCCGTGGAATATCATCTCGAACCGCTCAATCGAGTCGATACGCACAACTATATTCAGCATCGCCTCAAGACCGCAGGCGGCCGAGCGGATACGTTTACCAATGAAGCATGCGACATCGTGTATTGCCTGAGCGGTGGCGTACCGCGCCTTATCAACACGCTGTGCGATTACGCGCTTATTTACGGCTTCGCGCATGGAGTCCACAAAATCGACGCTAAATCGGTGCTGGAGTCCGCGAAGGGACGCCGGCTGGGCGGCATCAATTACCACGACCGTAATAATCCTGCGGTAAAAGAAGTGCGCGATTCGATCGCTGCCGAGCAAGGCATCGACCTCGACGCCCTATTTCCGGCAGTAAGACCGGCCTAAGACGCTCACTTTAACCCCCGATCATTCAGTGCTCGAAGCATGCAATCGACGATGCTTCGCAGAATAATGAAGAGAACGATGTGAACAAGATCGTTTTTGTTAATCGATATTACCGGCCCGACCACTCGGCGACGGCGCAATTGCTGACGGATCTTGCCGAGCATCTTGCCGCACGCGGCCAATCGATATGCGTCGTATGCAGCCGTCAAAGCTACGAGAACCCGAACCAAGAACTGGCGCCTCGAGAACGGATAGCTAACGTCGATATACATCGGATCTGGACCACTAGATTCGGTCGCAGCGGATTAGTTGGACGATCGCTGGACTACTGTAGTTTTTACGTTAGCTGCTTCTTGCATCTATTGTTTTTGGTAAGGCCAGGCGATGTACTGGTTACGAAGACCGACCCGCCAATGATTTCTGTAATCGGAGCAGCTGTCGCCAAACTCAAGCGAGCCGAACTGGTCAATTGGCTGCAGGATCTATTCCCGGAAGTGGCCAAAGCACTCCATATCAGCATTATTCCAGCGCCTATCTATTCCCTATGTAGGCGACTTAGAAATCGGTCACTTCGCGTTGCTCGAACCAACGTCGTGTTAGGCGAGTTGATGGCCGAACGTGTCAATGAAAACACCGCACAGCCCGACAAAACTTCGATCATTCCTAACTGGGTGATCCAATCGGACATTCGACCGATAGAAAATGAATCCAACCCTTTACGCAGGGAATGGGGCCTCGATGGGAAGTTCGTGGTCGGATACTCCGGCAACCTCGGCCGAGTCCACGAATTCAAGTCCATTTTGGACGCTATGCTGATGTTAAAGAACGACGCGTCCGTCTGTTTTGTTTTTATCGGCGGCGGAGCACAGCTCGCACCCGTCAAAGATTTTGTCGCCACGCATCACTTATCCAACGTCCTGTTTAAACCCTATCAACCGGTAGAAACGCTTTCCTGCAGCCTGTCGGTCGCTGACGTGCATCTCGTGAGCTTGCAGCCTGAGCTTGAAGGACTGGTCGTTCCCAGCAAGTTTTACGGAATCGTCGCTGTAGGAAGGCCGATAATCTTTGTCGGCTCTTCCAGCGGGGAACTTGCACGGCTTATCAGTACTCACCATTGCGGCACGACCATCAAACCCGGAGATTCAGAATCGCTTGCGCGCTACATACTTAGCTTGAAGGAAGCACCCGAGCAACAGCGAGAAATTTCCGCAAATAGCCGCAGGCTTGGCGCAACAATATTTACGCGCTTAAATTCCATTAATGCGTGGGAACTTGTGCTGGCAGCCAGGAGTAACCCCAGCATAGCCACGGAGACTTAGATGAAGCTGCCAGTACGCTTGTTCCTCGTTGTGCAATTGCTGCTGGCCGGGTCGCAAGCCGGCATTGCCCAAGAAACGGTCCTCAGCGGTTTTACCCCTATTCGCTTCGATCAGGGAAAGATGGAAGCCCAATTGCATGAACGAGTTTACCGATGGAGCAACTCGATGCTGCCGAGCGAAGTCTCAAGCCGTTCTCAAGTAGCAGGGTCGATCAAATTGCTTTGGCGAGAAAACGGCAGAGAAACACCCTTAATTCCGAGCCAGATTACCGTTACCGAAAGCTCGGCAGCTCGCGTCATCGTAGAAGCAACCAGCACCCCTGCTCCTGGAATAAAAATACAATCCAAGACAGTCTTGGATTACGACGGCGTCGCGACGATATCTCTCGATATTACTGCGTCGAAGCCGACTGCCGTACACGGTTTGATTTTGGAAACACAAGTACCGAAGCGCAGCAGCAGCGAGGTCCTTGCGTTTAGAGCTGAAACGATTCGTCTGAGACATACGGGACGTAAGGACATCATTGGTAACGACGATGTCCTCGATGTTCCTTATGCAGGCGATTTTCTAAACGTATTCGACTTCTCCGATGGAGACAGATCATTCTGGTGGTTTGCTGACAACGCTGCCGGCTGGGATTGGGGCGGAAACAATGCAACAGAAGTTAGCGCACGCGGCAACACATACGTACTGCGACAGACTTTCCTGGGGAATGGAGTGCTTTTATCAACTGCCAAACACATACAGTTTGGCATTTTGGCTACACCGGTCCGACCCATGGCCGACAATTGGCGCATGCAGCGACTGACCTCGTGGCTGCCTACGGCAAAAGACAAGGAATTAAACGCCAAAATATTTTTCTATTGGGAAAAAGGTCTAGCTTACGATGGCTTGCCTTACGCGCACTATCCTGCTCGAGTTCATTCGACGCTACCCGCGTCAGATCGCGCAATGTACCCCGGTGCGGAGGCAAACAAGAAATTTTTACGGCAATATCGAAACCGGTATGGTGCCGAGCTATTGCCGTACTACCCGCTTCACTTGCTATCTGAGATTGACCCAATAGTGGCAGAAAACCGCTCGAAGTGGGAGTTCGATCCTCCTGAGGTCTGGAAAGACATAGTTGGTCTATACCCGTTTCGACGTGAAAAGATACAGGTCTCCTTACGTGCACCCGGAGTCGTCGACCACATCATTACCGGTTTGTCGTCCGCCATCGACGAACTCGATGTCAATGGATTCTATTTTGATCATGCACCGGTGAAAGATTCAAAAAAGCCCGCTCACGGCGGCTGGATTGATTGCAAAGGAAGACTACGTGGCTCACTAGACATCTGGGCCACACGAGAACTATTCAGGCGCCTAAGAGCCGAGTTTGAGCGCCGTGGCAAACCCGGAATTGTGATCGTGCACGATTCCAACCGTGGAATTATTCCAGCGTACACATTTGTTTTTGGAGTATTGGATGGCGAACAATTTCGCACGCACTTACGCAAGGCTGACTATCTGAAATTAACTTCAATATCGCAGTTTCGAGCCCGATTCTCGCCCAATCAATATGGCATTCCCACTTATTGGCTCGCCGGCGAGTGGTACCACCATGAGAGCGACAAATCGTGGCCTCGGTCGGAAGACTCCCGAATAGCGTATCGAAGAATGATGGCATTGGCTTTGCTCCACGACGTTCTTGACTGGCCGCATGAGGCGCACCCACTGGAGCGGGAATGGTTACTCAAGAAGTTGGATGCTTTCGACATTGCCGCCTCCGAATTTCACGGTTACTGGACAGGCTCCAGCGCACTAGTGTCCGCGGATGCCGATGTGCTTATTAGCAAATACCTTCATAGTGACAAGCTCAGTTCACTTTATGTCGTAGTCAATACAGGCGATACCACCAAAAACGTCGACCTTATACAACGACAAGACATCGGGTCCGTAACTGTCGAGCAAACACGCGGCGTAAAAAGAACCGTAAAAAGAGGCGAACCGATACGTGTTACGATTCCTTCACGTGACTTCGTTCTAATTACTGCGCGTGATTAACCGCTGGATGCGGCACATCGAGCGCAAAAGGTATGCCGCTAGCCAAACGCCGGAAGTGCAATCAATTAGCCTCACCGACCGCCCCGCATTCTTTAAATAGCTAACGAAAAGATTGTCATGCCCGCCCCAGCCGATTTCCCGACTAGACCGACATTGGCGACACCCCGCCCGGCCGCCAAGCGCCGGAACATTGGATCTTGGCGTCTATTTTTATTCGTAGTCAGCTTTCTGGTCATGCTTGTTAGCATTGGCGGCATATACATCGACTATGATCTTGGCTCGTCGTGGATGCACGTCCAAGCGACGATAATATCGCTTCTGGTCATTTCACTTGTCGCCGCAGGACGGTTCGGAGTCGGAACGTTCTATTTGTTCTCGACCGCTTATGTGATTGCTTTTTGTATATTCCTCACCGGATACACATTCTTACATGCGCTCGGGGCTTATGATTTTCGATACTACGTGGCCGGACCCGAGCGGCGAATGTTCGAAGTCGGAGGGTGGTACACCACGTTAGCAGTTGCCTGCTTCATATTTGCTGTGCCCGCCGCCTGGCGAAGACCTCGCCATTTGCCGGCCAGCAATGAACGGAAAACATTGTCGCTCGCCGACGCTTATTGGGCCGGCATCGGACTACTTGTTGCTTCCGTATTTCTATTCGGCCTAACCTGGATGCAAGTCGGCAATATCTTTCGCTTCTCTCGCGCCGAGATTTTCGGTGGAGTTGGCGATACTCGTGGATTCGGCACATTCCTAATGGCGTTTCCTTCGGCATTAGTATTACTAGTGATCGGAGCCAGAAAACGGTCTCAACGTCTCTTTGCATTCGCAACGGCAAGCTTAGGGATATTGTTTCTGATGTTTTTAGGATATCGGTCCCAAGCATTGTTTCCAATGCTGGTGGGTGCGGTCGTATGGGTAAAGATCGGCAGACGTATCCCCATAACGCTGCTTGTAACAGGGATATTTGCTGTCACCTTAGTAATTCCGGCGGTGAGCTACTTCAGACAGCTCGGCAGTTACGATCAACTCACGACTACCGATATTGCCAAGTCGTTCGAAGCCACCAAGGCCGCAGACACGTTTATAGAAATTGGCGGTAGCGGTGGAATCGTGGCCTATGTGGCCAAATGGGTGCCGGAGGAAGAACCGTATCGCTATGGAAAATCTTACTTACATGCCCTCAGTCGCAGCATTCCAAATTTTGGATTGCAAACTCGAGAAGACGATCGCGCTGTCTTTAAAGCAAGCGGTTATTCGGTGGACACCGCAGTTTGGATCTCACCAGCGGATTGGTACATATTTAGAGTCAATCGCTGGATGTTCGATACAGGCGGCGGCGGCGGATTCTCCGCAGTTGCCGAGGCCTATCTCAATTTCGGAATCGTCGGGATTGCAGTGATTTTCGCTCTTTATGGCTTTCTGTTCGGGCGGCTTGACCAGCTCGATCTATTGTCAGGAAGCTGGCGCATCATATTCATCTGCTCACTGATGTGGCCATTCCTAACGACGGTGCGGAATACGTTCGATAACTTTTTGAAACCGGCAAGTTTAATTCTCGTTGCGCTATTAATTTGGCACTATTCGACGCCTTGGATCGCGAAGTTATGGCGCCAGCGGCTGGTCAGAAACTTAGCCGCATCCAAGCGATCTCGATAGCGTTAGCCAGCGTCGTGAAAATCATTCATGTAATAGGAGTCATGGATCTTGCTGCCGGTGGTCCGACAGTAGGAACAGCGAGTTTTGCCGGAACACAGGCACTGGCGGGCCATGATGTGCTCATCGTGTGCTACGACTCCCCGGGCAATACGGCCGCACTGCAGGAATGCAGACGGCTGCCTGGATTCGATCGCGTGCAAGTGCGCGTTCTGCCAAGGCACGGAAAAATCGAAGGGATAACAGCGATTGGTGCAAAAAAGGCCCTTAAGGGAATCATCACGCCCGATAGCTTTGTGGACATACATGGCGTCTGGGCGCCGTTACTTTCCGGCGCGGTCACCGTTGCAAGAGCGAAAAAGGCTCCGTATGCGATCACACCGCACGGCATGCTCGATCCATGGAGCATGCGGCAAAAGGCGTGGAAGAAGAAACCGATTTGGCAATGGGTCTGGAAAGACCACTGTGATCATGCCTCATTCATACGTGTTCTGAACGCGGATGAAGTACGGCTAATGAAGCCATTGGCGGTCAAAGCGCCCATGGAGATATTTCCCAACGGCATATTCCCCGAAAGCTATGCGGAACTTCCCTCGCCCGGTGAGTTTCGCAAACAGCATGCGCCGTTGAATGAACGACGCTTCATCCTGTTTCTCAGCAGACTGCATTTCAAAAAGGGACTGGACTACTTGATTGAGGCATTCGCGATTGTCGCGGCTCGAATTCCGGACGTGGATCTGGTTATTGCCGGACCCGATGAAGGTGCTCTTGAGCAATTACAACGCGATATCAAACGACTAAACCTCGCTAGCCGAGTGCATATCGTCGGCGCGCTGTATGGACGCAGCAAATACGAAGCGCTTGTCGATGCCTACTGCTTTTGCTTGCCGAGCCGGCAGGAAGGGTTCAGCAACGCGATCATCGAGGCGCTGGCGAGCGGTACGCCCGTCGTTATTTCCGAGAACTGCAATTTTCCCGAAGTCGGCGAAGTGAAGGCCGGTTACGTCGTGAAATTGGAAGCTGCAGCGACTGCTACCGCTCTCATTGCATTGCTGCAATCGCCTTCCTCCAGGGATGAGGCCGGGCGGGCGGGAAAAGCGTTAATCTTTGAGCGCTTTACCTGGAAGGCTTCGGTCGACAAATGGATTCGCTACGTTAAGCAAAACGAGTTTCTAAAAGGTACCGGCCCCGGTAATTGAGGCTAGACAAAGTCAGAGCGAATCGTCGGCTCGAACCACGCGCTCTGCAATCTTTTTGGCAGGGTTGCCAGCAACGACGGTCCAATCAGGTACATCGCGCGTCAATGTTGCCGTGGCCGCAACAACGGCACCCTCACCCACGCGCAATCCCATTCCCACAAAGGCGTATGCGCAGATCCATGCGCTTGCACCGATCTCTATAGGACGATGGATCAAAGGAAAGTCCGGATGGCGAATATCGTGCGACGCAGAAACGAGACGCGCGAACTGACTAACGATCGCGCGCTCGCGTAGCGTGATACGACCAACGCAGTAGCAATCCACTCCCCACCCTAAGACGGCGTGGGCATGCATCTCCAGATTCCATGGCGCCCAAATTCGCACCGTTGGATAGATCAGCGCCTCATCATGAATGCTCGCGCCAAAGAGGCGCAGGAGCCAGCGGCGCCAGGCATGAAACTGCGGAGGACTCCAGCGAAAGGCCGTACTCTCGACAACCTTCCACACCATGCGGCCAATACGGTTGCTCCGCGAAAAACCGTGTTGATAGCGGTCAACACGAACTAGCAGTGGATCGCGTGTATCCAACATGACTTACGCCAGACAGCGCCGTGCGGGGCGCCGTCCAATAACCGACATAACTCTTGGCATGATGTCGACGTTCAGTCTTCGCGGCTTGCAACGAGGTGAGAAGGATCGACCCATTTTAGCCGGAAGCCGCATTCTGTGAGCAGTTTAGTGATCTCCGCCGGTGCGGTATTGAGGCCGCGCGATGCAAGCACCCCAAAATGCACTTCGATGAAGAGATCGCGCACGCGCGGCGAACGCAATGTTTCCGACAACCCTCGCAGCACCTCGAACTCGTATCCTTCGACATCGATCTTGATGCGAGTGGGAAGAACTTCTGGCCGTTCTGTACACAAGGTGTCGCCACGTCGCACGCGCACCTCTACCGCCGCGGTAGAAACACCGGCGGGTCTCGGTCTATCCAGGCCGTTGGTGGGATCGCCGGCGGCACCCGATTCATGAAACTGAGCTACGTCGTCGCGATCCGCGAGGGCGACGTTGACCAGCTCCACATTGCTTAGTTTTAGACACTCCGATCCGAGGATGGCAAACGTGGAGGGCGAAGGCTCAAACGCAAGCACGCGGCCGCTGTTCCCGACTTTCTCGGAGAATTTGCGTGTGAAGTAACCGACGTTCGCACCGACATCCCAAACCACATCGCCGGGCGCAATTCGTCGCAATATCTCGCGATCGAACTTTTCTTCGTAGGACACGTTGAAGGTGCGTCGGTACATCTTCACCATCGGGCGAAGCACGCCCAATTGCTGGCCGACGCGCCGCAGTTTCATCATCACTGGATTGGCATAGTCGAAACTCACGGCATTCTCCTGTCGGCTAAGGGCACCTAGATAATGGAGAATAAACGCAGTTCCGCTAAATGAATAGAGCGGCATGCGCACAGCCAGCCACGTGCCAATTCCCCGGGTTAGTCTGATCCGATTGCAAGACAGGCGTGTGAAGCCACCCACTGCGATCGGACACATATTTAACAGGTCGTTCGGAACCTTATGCCGTACCAGGCAAGAAACTTCCGTAGGAAAACATAATGCGACCCGCGTTTCGCAGACCGCCAATTTTTGCTGCCGCCGGTACCAGATTCATGCGGTCGGTGCGGCGTGCTTGCCCAACTGTCGCGAAATATCCGCGACACAACGCAACGCCAGAGCGAGCAACATCATAGTCGGATTCGCCCCTCCGCCCGTCGGCAGCACGGAAGTTGCCACCACACGCAAATTGCGAATGGAAAACACGCGAAGGTCCTTGTCGACAACGCCATCTCGAGCCGTATGAGCCATACGGGTGCTGCCGCCCGGATGAAAGATACCGCCGTCCTGCGATAGCGCCGAGTCGATTTGGGCGGCAGGCATTCTCGTAAATTTCGCCACCTTTGATAATGCAGAGAAAGACCAACTCCTCTCGAATGCATTTATTGCTCGACGCATGTTCTCCCGATCGATCTCGGTAACGGACCAATTTATCTGCGCCAACGGTTGGCCGAAGCGATCTACGCGGTCGGGCGAGAGAGTGATGCGATTTTCCGGAACAGGATTTTGCTCGATTACCATCACAACTTGTATTGCTGCATCGGATGGATATAAAAGTCGCTTTTCAACAAAGCGCCACCACACGGCGCGGGCTAGCCACGGAGTTCCGGATGCGAGCCTTCCGAGGAGTGCCGGCGAGGGGAACGTTCTTTGTTGCAAAGCTCGATAGCAATCGCGCAATGCACCGAACGGACCGCCGGCATCTTCAAATGCAACATGTGCAAAGCAGGGAACGACTCCGCCTCTGACTTTAGCTGTATTTTTCAGTTCAAAGCGGACGTTGCGCATCGTCCCCGCCGATTCGAACCTAAAACCCACCATACGGTTTAGCGCGCGCCGGTCCGTTACTTCCAACTTTGCCACCGTGCAAGAAAGGTGATCATGGAAATATTTTCCAAGACTTGGGCTTGCCTCACTCACCAAATTACCGTTCTGCTTGTCTATAAGCAGAAGAATCCTTGTGCTTTCGATGGCACCCGCTGCCAGAACAACGTCCTTTGCACGAATCGTAAGCGACGATCCATCCGGAGCCTTCGCACAGACTTCCCGCAATTCGCCGCCGTCGACCGAAAACTTTTCGGCGGTCGCATTAAGCCATATGGTGGGTCCACGCTCCGATGAGGTCTCATTGAACAGCAGGTTGAACACGTTTCTATTTTTGAACGCCGGCCATTTAGCTTGTCGACTGCAAAAGGTATCCGTCCCATCCTGCAATAAGTCGTCCTCGTAAGGTCCCGGCGTGAGCTTGAAGACTTTTTCAACTTCTTGAACCCACACGGCCAAGTCATTCATCGAGAGCGGCCACCGCGCGGCGTCAAGATCGGCCGCCGCGAACGGAATGAGCGCTCCACCCCATCGAGTGGATGTACCTCCCAAACAGCGAAACCTGCCGCGCTCGGCTCCGGCATAAGGCGTCCCGGTTTGAACGACTTCGTTCAGCGGGTGCGATTCTTCTGCCTGCTGCAAGCCTCCTGACTCTAGGCATATAGTCGAGACGCCGCTTCGAGCAAGGAAGTTGGCAATAACAAGCCCCGCAGTGCCTCCGCCGATGACCAATACATCACAGGAACGTGACAGATCGCCCTGGCCGACAAGGTCATGTATCACGCCACGCTCTCCAGAATACTTCCGTATTGTTTCAATCGTTCTGCACGCCGCGTGCTAACGATGATCGCCCCTTGAGCGTTTCGCTTGATGGCGTTTTTCAATAGCTCCGCAATTGAAGTGCTGTTTTTGTTCTGCGCCGTCGAGACGTACCCATACGTTATTTGCATAGGCCGTCCGTATTTCATCAAGATATCCGCTTCGCGGTTTTCAAGACTATCCATGACTTGAATCACCGGTCCGAGGGGCGTACCTGCCCGAAGGAACGGCTCCAATCGATCCGCAGTCAAAGCCAGGCCGAATGTTCCGATCTTTCCGGAAGTAACGCCGGCTTCCAACCAACGGTGCCACTCATCCGTATGGAGCAAATCAAGCTGCGGTTCATGCAACATATAAATATCGATCTGAGCTCTGCCCAACCTGCGCAAGCTCCCTTCGAGCGCCGTGCGCGCCCGCAAGACCGAGAAATCCACAATCGGCTTTGAGAGCGAACCAACAAATCGGCCTGCTGCCTTGCGCAGAAAGATGGCCATTTCGGATTGAGACTCTCCCCCGCGAGAGTAGAGGCCAACTTTAGTTGTGACGGTTACGCGAGGATTGCGCTTGAGGACCGACGCCAGATCCCGCTCCGCCATGCCAAACCCGTAGTACGGGGCAGTGTCGAAATGCGTAAAGCCAGAGTCTATCGCTGCGTTCAGTAGATTTTGCCTTTGTTTAGCAGAACCAGCGTTAAAAAGGCTGGCAGTGCCGAAAATGAAACGCGAACAGGTTATCCCGGTGTTGGGGATAGTCGTTAATTTCATTTGGGTTGGGCCTTTTATCAATTTGATAAATTCTTCCGACGTCCGGCGATGATTTCATCGGCGACGCCGTAACTTAGAGGATTCGAAACACCGGCAGACTATCGCTCGCTCCATTATCCGTTGTATTTTACCGAGCGTACGGCCCGCCT
>Ga0315910_10003525_pt1 | contig 13296 bp, 13 predicted proteins | sample EdamamesoilMG_FD_204470 | JGI IMG/M metagenome (GOLD analysis project Ga0315910, IMG submission 204470) | Garden soil microbial communities collected in Santa Monica, California, United States - Edamame soil | ecosystem: Environmental > Terrestrial > Soil > Garden | place: USA: California... | reverse complement strand
ATTGACGTTGAAGACAGTGCCATCGACATCGACTCCGGGATTGAAATCGATCGTCGACATGGAAAAATACTTGTACCTCAGGCCAAGGTCGATGTTCTCGCTGACCGGGAAGCGAACGCCGGCAATGATCTGCCACGCGAAGCTCTCATCGCTTTCGCCATAGGCCTTGGCAAAGCCGAACCCGAGACCGCCGCCGATATATCCGCCAAAGCCGTCATCAGGGCCGATGTCGACAAGCCCGTTCGCCATCACGTTGATGATGTCGGTACCTTCCTCGATCTCGATGTCGCTGGGATCGACTATGCCACCCAGTTCGTCCTCGAGGAAATCGATCCATTGGGGGGAGAAGGAAACCGCATCGAAACCGGCGTGCTTGAAACCCACTTCGCCTTCGAGCTTGAAGCCGCCGAAATCGTAACCGAGCTGTCCGTCGATGTCGAAGCCGGTATTATACTGAATGTCGAACGCGTTGGCGATCTGCGTGCCCGAGGCGACGTCGATGATATCGACTTCGACATTGCGCGGCATAAGGACGCTGAAATCTCCACCGACATACATCATGCCGTCCTTCGCCGCCGCGGGTGCGGAAACGACTACGGCGGCGATTGCGGCCGGGATCAGGTATTTGCGCATCATAATCTCCTTGATTGCGCCTGAGGGTATGGCTGCAGTTTGGCGAGCGCCCGTTATCGCTTCACCCACAGCCGCAGAATTCCACTACCGGTGAGGGCTATAATCAGGAATTGGGGGTTTTCCCGATGGGACTCAGCGCTATTCCCAGTGACATTAAGTGCCGCAAACCGGCGCGCTGTGCGGACCGGCCGCGCCCTAGTCGACTGGTCGCCCGACCTGCGGGACGAACCGAGGGCGAACCACTGAGGTCGGCCCCGACATGATACTGTCATTGCCGAGGCTTACAGGATTGCCGGAAACCGGCCGACACGCCCGTGCTGGCCCAGCTTGCGACATCGACCGCTGGTGCTTGCCTAGGACGCCTATTCTTGTTAGAAAATTGCTCACGGATTAGCGCAGGTCCGAAACCCAAATGACTTATCGTCTGCCTTCGTTGCCGCCAGTCGATCTTCTGCCGATGAGTTTTCAACGGCGAGCGCCAACGGACAAGCCCGCGCACGAACCGCTGATACTCGAGGAACTGCGCAGCGATCTGCTATCGGACGAGCTGACGCAATCGACCCTCGATGACCTGCTCAGCATCCATGAGTACGAACGCCGCCGCATGGGCCAGGACCTTCACGATTCCACCGGCCAGCTGGTCGTATCCCTGCTGTTCAGCCTGGCGCAGCTGAAGCGGAGCGACGACCGTTTCGCGGAGGGAAACCTGATCGACGAGGTCGAGGACATCGTCCGGGAAATCGACAGGGAAATCAGGTCTCTAGCGTTTCTACAGCATCCCGCCGAACTTGGGGACCTTTGCCTGGCGTCGTCCATCGAAGGCTTCGCCCGCGGTTTTGCGCGGCGCACGGGAATGCACATCAGCTTCAAGTCCGTGGGTGACACCCCGCCGATGAATGAGTCCCTCTCTACAGCCCTGCTGCGGGTGACGCAGGAAGCCCTGGTGAACGTGCATCGCCACGCCCATGCGACATCCGTGAAGATCGAGCTCAAATCGCTGCCGGGCCGCATCGAGTTGCGGATTTCCGACGACGGGATCGGGTTGCCCGGCCCCGGCGATTCGGGGGGATCGGGCGGAATCGGTGTGCTTGGAATGCGCCATCGAATCGAGGCTCAGGGCGGGCGCTTCGAACTGCGCAACGGGTCTAGGGGCGCCGTGGCCTGCGCGATCGTCCCGATATCGCCGGTATTCGACCGGGAAGCTGTCAGGGCTGAATGAGCAGGTTGCGCACCGCGTAGCGCACCAGGGCAGCCGTCGATTGCAGCTTGAGTTTGCGCATCGCGCTGGCGCGATGCGTCTCGACGGTCTTGACGGTGACGTTGAGCCGCGCGGCAATCTGCTTATTAAGGCACCCTTCGGCAACGTGCTGGACCACCACTCTTTCGCGGTGCGTCAGACTGCTCGACTGCGCGGGGGATTTGCTCCTCAGGATCCGATCGAGCAACGCCTCGGAAACCGTGGCTGAAAAATACGGCCGCTGGAGCGCCAGCGCGTTGAGCGCCGCGATCAGTTCCTCTCCCCGGTCCGATTTGAGGAGCACGCTGCGCACCCCGTTCTGCAGCGCGTCGATCACGATCTCTTCGCGGTCGTGCATCGTGTAGAGCAGCATCTCGATGCGCGGCAATTCGCGCTTGAGCGCATGCGCCAGATCGAGCCCGTTGAGGCTGGGCAGCGAATAATCGATGATCGCTATGTCGGGCTGGACTTCCTTCGCCAGTTCCAGCCCCATCCTGCCATCGCCGGCCTCGCCGACGATCTGGAAATTGGATGTGGTTTCGACGAGCTGACGGACACCACGACGGATAGCCTCGTGATCGTCGACTATGATGATTTTTCGGATCGGGCTCGACATTCCTTACCGGTCCCTCCTCAATCGCCAATCGGCTCGAAAAATCTCCAGGTCTTCAATCCGACCCGCACTCCGGCGAGTGGTCACCGGACAGGTCGATCGATCTCACTATATCGCATTCCGGTACTACTGAGGAAGACACCGAATCCAATCAGGGAAAACCCCGAAGTTGCGGCATCGGCAAACGGTCTCGACAGCTGTCACCCGGGCAAGAAATTCGCTCGTTCCCGGGACTGCAGCGGCCAGAAAATGAGTTTCATCGCTGGTTCTGGGGTAGAAAATAGATTGGGGTTGTCACCCCCTCCTTGTCAGGGCTTCGCCCGATGAGAGTGGGCGGACAACGGTGATACGCCGCTACGGATATCGGCACTCTATATGCAGGAGCCAACGCATGAAGCTGCGCACTCACACGGCAATCGCAATCGGACTGATTCTGGCCATGGCCCAGGCCGGCGCCGCGCAAACGGGGGCAGGAGACTCGGCCCAAACCAGCACGGAATTTCCGACGCCCGGCACCGACGACCCGATCGCCAACGAGGGAATCATCGAGGACAATGCCATCGACGCGCTTGAGCGGATGAGCGCTTTCCTGATGTCCGCAAACACGATGGAGATCACCTCGCACTCAAGCACCGATGTCGTCACCGAGAACGGGCAGCGGATCGAGCTCGAAGGAACGACCAACTACAAGGTTCGCAAGCCCAACGGCTTCGTGATCGACTATTCCAGCGACATCAAGAGCCGCCGGTTCCTCTACGACGGGACTAATTTCACGGTCTATTCGCCCAAGCTCGGCTTCTATGCGACAGCCCCGGCGCCGCCGACAATCAAGGAAACGCTGAATGCGATCTACGACAATTTCGGCATTGCCCTGCCGCTCGAAGACCTGTTCCGTTGGGGCGACGAAGAAAGCGCTGAGCGTATCCAGGCGCTCCAGTCCGCCTACGAGGTCGGACCAGCGACGATCGACGGGGTGCTGACCACTCATTACGCCTTCCGCGAGGACGAGGTCGATTGGCAGATCTGGATCCAGGATGGCGAACGGCCCTTCCCGCGCAAGCTGGTGATCGTCGATCGCACCGACCCGGCCATGCCGACTTACTCCGCCCGGCTTACGTGGAGCATGAACCCGACGTTGGCCGATGCCGATTTCACCTTCGTGCCCGGTCCGGACGCCAAACAGATCCAGCTGGCGACATACCAGGGAACAGGAGAGTAAGATGAAGCGCGTACTCTTTCACCTCGCGATGTTCAGCGCGATCCTCAGCCTGGGCGCTTTCACAATCCAGGAAGCCGAAGCGCGCGGCGGACGCGGCGGCGGCGGCTTCAGGGGCGGCGGCTCTTCGAGCATGAGCAGGGGCGGCGGCGGCATGAGCCGCAGTAGCGGCATGAGCCGCAGCAGTTCCGGCAGCCGCAGTTCGGCCAGCCGGAGTTCGTCAAGCAGGGCCAGTTCCGGTGGTTCGGGCTTCAGCCGCGGCGGAAGCTACAGCCGGCCCTCGGGCGGCAGCAGCAGTAGCAGGCCATCGACTCGGCCGGCCGGCAGCGGCGGGTCGCGTGCCAGCACGGGTTCCGGCAATCGGGCGTCCCAGGGTGGTGATCGCGCGAGCGCCGGCAACCGTGCAAGTGGGGATCGTGCGGCCGCCGGTGATCGCGCTGGCGCGGGTGATCGTGCAGGAGCCAGTGATCGCCAGACCAATCGCAGCGATCGTCAGAGTAGTCGCGAGACCAACCGCAGCGATCGCCAGACCGATCGCGAGGGCAATCGCGGCGAGCGCGGCGATCGCGAAACCAATATCGAGGGCGGCGATCGCAACACCAACATCAACAACGACATCGACATCGATGGCGGCGACTGGGGCGACTGGGACGGCTGGGGCGATCACCCGATTGCCGCCGGCATCGCCTTCGGTGCGGTCGCGGGGATGACCGCGGCAGCGTTCGGGTACCCGTATTACGCGCTGCCAGCCGGGTGTTCGCCCTACCCCTATGCCGCCTACACCTACTATTCGTGTGGCAGCGCCTGGTATCAACCGCAATATGAGGGGGATACCATCGTCTACGTGTCGGTGCCGGACCCCAACACGGCTGGGGCAGTGCAAGTCCAAACGGAATCGCAACCGGTAGTGCAGCCGCTACCGGCAGAATGAGAACGACAGGGGCTGGGTGACTTACAGTCTCCCAGCCTCTGCCCCAGGGGAGCCGGCAATCGGTTCGTGGGTGACCCCTCACACAATCGGGAATAGCTTCATGGTTATAGCCGCTATTGCTCGGGACCTGCTGCCTGCCGCAGCGAGCCTGCCAAACGACAAGCAGCGTCTGTTCATTCTGTGTCTTTTGGGGATGCTAGTCGATCTCGTGGTCCTGGGCCTCTACGACCAGTACTCCAGCCATGTTTACGTCAGCTCGTTTACGGTCATGCTGGCGGCAGCGGCAGTGCTGCAAATCCTGCTCAAGCTGACGATCATCGCGGAGCATCGCGTATTGGCGCGCTTCAAGGGGAAGACCGGCGCCGGCTGGACCACTCTCAAGTACTTCTGCGCCTGGCTGATCCTGTTCGGATCGAAATTCGTCATCCTCGAAGCGCTCGCCTTGATCTTCGGCGAAGAGGTCAGGTTCGAGGGCATGTTCCACGGCCTGCTGTGGGTGATCGGGGTGGCGATGACCATGGTGCTGGTCGAAGAACTGATCGTTCGGTTTTTCCGCAGGCTGGCCTAGGGGCTGGTCCAGGGCGCGGAGCCGCATCCTCGACACCGGATCGGGACTATCCGCCTGTCATCTCGGGGACATGCCCGATGTCGGGAACGGCGCAACGGCAGCTATCTCTTGCACTGGCCGGTTCGCGGGTATCCTCCCCCCTTCCTTCCCGCGGGCAACCGGCGAGAAAGGTGACCCGGCTTTCCCGGGCCGGGTCACTTTTCGAATTTCGCAACCGACCGACAAGGTCATGCAACTAATAGGGGGGCTCGCAATGTCTGACGAGGGGACCGTGGATCGTGGCGACGGACTGAGCGCAAGCCTTCATGCCGACATACATGGGCTTGTTTTGTGTCTGGATCAGGAAATCCGTGAGTTGCGCCGACTGGCCCCTCCGGGCTATGAGAGAACGATTGCGGGGCTGAGGAAGGCGGTCCTTGTAATCGATGATGCAGTTGCCATCCTTCGAAGAACAAAAATCCATTAATCACGCCGCAAACTGGCGGGTCGCAAAGAGGAGCACACTCCTCAAACAAAAAAACGAGGCATTGAAATGGACTATGGCGGCAATGAGCGCCATCTTGAAGCTCAGTTGATTCTGGCAAAGATTGTTGCGGATTTCGAGGAATTGGACCGCGCAATCAATGCGGCAATAACCCATCTGAAAGAGAACGATGGAAAGGCCACGGAAATCGAGGCCCTCCTGCGCGCGCGCGAAGCAGCCCGGCAGGGAACCTCCCTGGCCATAAGCGAACTGGAACGGGGCCAGAGCCTGGCCGGGTAGGAACCCGTCCTGATGGGCGCCAGTTGGCGATCAGGCAGCTTGCCGCGGATAGGATTCCCGCATCAACAGGGCCGCCGGAAGTGCCAGGACGATCGCCAGCATCAGCGGCCAGGCGGCAAATTGCGCAAGTTCGAGCGATCTTGCCTCGATGCCCTCTTCAAGGCCCAGTCCGATCCGAACCCCCGGCCTGCTGATCATGATTCCACCGACAATGAACATGATCCCGTTGACCAGCGCGGCGGAAGTTCCGATCTGGCCCGGAGAAACCACGTCGCCGGCCGTGCTGAACGCGAGCATATGAACCGCATTGGCAAAGCCGAACACGAGGCACAGCGACATCGCCGCGGTGGCGCTCAGTTCCGGCGCGTAAACCAGCGTCGCCAGCGCTGCCGCCTGGACAATGATGCCGACAATGACCGGCAATTTGCGGCGCTTGATCCGGTCCGACCACCACGGAATCACGAAGCAGCCTGCCGCAAGGCCGAGCCATAACAGCGAGGCCGACCAGTTGGCGGTCGCGGCATCGAAGCCGCGCACCAGCAGCAGCTTGGGCGCCCAGACCACGCCCAGCGCCAGCATGACGCCGAAGCACAGCGCACCGAACGCGGCCGCCAGCCAGACATGCGGGATCTTCGCCACCTCGGCGATGCTACGGATCACCGAAGCGAAGAACGCCAGTGTTCCTTCCGCCGGCCGGGCAACCGGTGTCGGATTGCGGATGAACAACGCACCGACGATAGTCAGGCCGATCCCGAACACTGCGATATAGGTGAACAGATCGCGCCATTCGGTATGGACGAGCGCAAGACCGAGCAGGTTCTGGTTGAACGCCGAAAAGAATGAAGCCGCGAACTGGACTAGGCCGAACATGAAGCTGAATTTGGCCATGCCGAACCACTGCCCGCCGACATAGCCGGCGCCGACAAAGCCGCTGCACGCGCCAAGGGCAAAGACCAGCTGGGAGAGCAGCAGCATCGGATAGCTGGTGGCGTTGGCGAACATGAACATGCCCACCGTGACCAGCCCAATCGACACCGGGATGATCCTGTCCGCGCCCATGCGGTCGAGAAAAGCCCCGCTGAAAAACTGGCACAGCGCGAACATCCAGGTGTAGGCCGCCGCGACCGTCGCAACCTGGGGCAGGGTCAGGCCGATGTCCTGCTGAACCTGCGAGTTGACGATCGCGTAGCCCGTCTGGAAGCTGAAATAATAGACGACGAAGAGGACGGCGAGCGACCAGACCAGCCAGGCCCGGGCGCCGCCGAGTCTGGGTTTACTTACCTCACCGCCCTCGGGCGTAGCCGCCATCTCAATGCGACTTCGGATAGGTTTCCTTCATCACGAAGGATAGCAGCGCCGCCAGCACCAGCGCGCCCATCAGGGGCATACTGGCATATTGCGCGAGCTCGAGCGATTTGGGCTCGATGCCCTCCTCCAGGCCCCAGCCGATGCGCACGCCGGGCCGGCTGATCATGATCCCGCCGGCAATGAACATGATGCCGTTCACGATCGCCGCGGAGGTCCCGATCTGGCTTGGCTGCACCACGTCGGCCGCGGTGCTGAATGTCAGCATGTGCGCCGCGTTAGCGAAGCCGAACACGAAGCAAAGCGCGGCGGCAGCGCCCACATTCAACCCGGGCAGGTAGAGCAGGCCTGCCATGGCGGCCAGCTGCACGACGCTTCCGATGACGATCGGCCGTTTGCGCACCTGCATCTTGTCGGACAGCCACGGTACGATCGCACTGCCGGCAGCGAGTCCCAGCCACAGCAGCGACGTGCCGAAGCTCGCCTGTCCGGCGCTGAAACCATGCACCATCAGCAGCTTGGGCATCCACACCACGCCCAGCGACAGCAACGCGCCGAACAACAGCGCGCCGACGATCGATGCCATCCACACATGGCCGATGCTGGCGACCGCGATCATGCTCTTGATGACTGACGAGAAGAATTCGCCGATGCCTTTGTCCATCCCGCCCGACACCGGCTGCGGATTGCGGATGTAGATCGCTCCGAGTAGTAACAGGCCGATGCCGATCACCCCGTAGATATTGAACAGCGAGCGCCAGTCGGTGCCGCCGAGCGCGGCCTCGATGATGTTCACCGAAAACGCCGAAGTCAGCGCCGCGACAACCTGCACCAGGCCGAACATGAAGCTGAATTTGGCCATTCCGAACCACTGGCCGCCGATGTAACCGGCGCCGACGAAGCCGGTGCACGACCCGACGGCGAGGATCACCTGGGACAGCAGCAGCATCGGGTAGGTCTGTGCGTTGGCGAAAACGAACACGCCGATCGTCACCAGGGCGATCGAGATCGGCAGCACCTTGCGCGAACCGAGTCTGTCGAGCAGGGCGCCACCAAAGAACTGCGAAATGGCGAAAGCCCAGGTGTAGACCGCGGCGATCGTCGCGACCTGAGAAACCGTCAGCCCGACATCCGCCTGGACGCTCGGGTTGACGATCGAATAACCGGTCTGGAAGCTGAACAAATACACCACGAAGGTGACCGCCAGGATCCATACCCACCATGCCATGGCGCCGCCTGTCTGCGGGGCTGCCGGCGGCTGCTCATCAGTGTTCGTGGCCATTGTTCTCTCCTGAGAATTCATGTTCCCGTTGTTGTTCCAGGGGCAAGGCCCCAGGGGGCTACGTCGTTAGGAATTCATTTACGGCGCCGCGTGAGTATTTCAGTTCGCCCCCGACATAAGTCGCCTGCACGGCGCGATCGTCTCCGAGCGTCATCTGGATGAACAGCGCCTCCTCGAAATCCTTGGCGAATTGCATCCGGTAATCGATGATCGGGGTCGACTTCATGTCGAGCACCACGAGGTCGGCTTCCATTCCTACCGCGATGCTGCCGATCTTGTCTTCGAGATACATCGCGTGCGCGGTGCCGCGCGTGGCCACGTAATAGGCATGGCAGGCCGAAAGCGCATAGGAGTTGAGCTGGGCCGCCTTGTAGGCCTCGTTGAGCGTGGAAAGGATCGAAAACGACGTACCCGCGCCGAGATCGGTGCCGAGGCCAACGCGGACCGGCCGCTCTTTCTGCATCGCCCGCTGGATGTTGAAATATCCGCTCCCGAGGAAGAAGTTCGAGGTCGGGCAATGCGCGATCGCCGAGCCGGTGCGATGCATTACGTGCATCTCGCTGTCAGTCAGGTGGATGCCGTGCCCGAACACCGCGCGCGGCCGGCACAGCCCATAATGGTCGTAGACGTCGAGATAGCCATCGCGCTCGGGGAACAGCTCTTTGACCCAGGCGACTTCGCCCAAATTCTCCGAAACGTGCGTCTGCATGAAACACTCGGGATGCTCGCGGCAGAGCGTGCCGGTGGCCTCGAGCTGCTCGCGCGAACTGGTCGGGGCGAAACGCGGGGTTATCGTATAGAGCAGGCGCCCGCGATCATGCCATTTGGCGATCAGCGCCTTGGATTCGTCATAGCCCTGTTGCGGCGTATCGAGCAGCGCGGCGGGCGCGTTGCGGTCCATCATCACCTTGCCCGCGGCGAGGCGCATGCCCAGCTTCTCGGCCTCCTCGAACAGCGCATCGACGGACTGCGGGTAGACTGTGCCGTAAACGCAGCCCGAAGTGATGCCGTTGCGCAGGTTCTCGCGCAGGAAGACCTTCGCCACAGACCGGGCGAATTCCTTGTCGGCGTATTTCTGTTCGGTCGGGAAGGTGTAGTTGTTGAGCCATTCGAGCAGCTGTTCGCCATAGGCGGCGATCATCGGCGTCTGCGGAAAATGGACGTGGCTGTCGATGAAACCGGCGGTAATCAGCGAATCCTTGCCGTAATTCTTGACCATCTTGCCTGGCGGCAGGCGCTTCTGGACCTTTTCGGCCGGCCCGAAATCGCTGATCATCCCGTCGGTGATGACGACGATCGCGTCGGGCTCGTAGACCATCGTATGCTCGAGGCCTTCGGCAAAGGGATCGCCGGTGAATGTCAGCACCGGGCCGCGTATCGCGGAGCTTCCGTTGCCGTTCGCCTCCGAACTGGAGCTTTTGAGTGTGGTTGCCGCGGCTGTCATGTCCTTGCCTCCGTTACTCCTGTCTGGCGTGGGTCAGAGTCTCCACACGGCGAGCGCCTGAACGGCGTGCTCGTCGGTCCCTTCTTCGCCCAACTTGTTGAACCAGAATTGGTATTCGATCCCGATGAAGAGCTTGTCGCGCTTGCCGAACAATGCGTTCCCGGCGTCCCAGCGAAATTGCGGCTGCCCGAGTATGTGGGAACTCACCTTCCCGTCGAACTCGTTGCGCCGCCCGTCGATGTATTCGACATGGCCTTCGACGTTGAAAAACTGATCGCCAATCGTGAAAGACTTCGAGGCGAAGTTCGCGTCGATCATGAAGCTGTCGGTCTCTTTCGGCGCGGCAAATTCTCCCCCGTCGACCCCTTCGCTGGCGTCGAGGTAGGCGGTGATGTCGGTGTTGAAAAAGTTGAACCCCGGGATGTTCCAGGAAAAGCGCACCCCGGGCAGGAATTTGACCACCTTGGCGTCGGCGCCGTAATTGATCCCGCCGATCAGGCCGATGTCTCCCAAGACTCCGCCACCGTAGTTCGCCTTGAGGATCTTCGACGAACTGAAATTGATGTACGCCTCGGTGTAGAGATCGAGATCGTTGAAATGGGTCTCGTCCGCGTGATTCCCGTTGGCGACGTCGGCGAACATGAAGAAATCGCCCCAGTTATAGCCGCTTGCATGCTGGAACGTGCCGATAACGGTCCAATCCTCGCCGCCCCCGGAAAACTCCGGAATCGTCAGTTTCCCGTACTGGAACTGCAGCTCGGTGGTGCTGAACAGCTGGGCTTGCGCCGGGGCCGCAATCGCCGCCGACGCAAGGAACACAAAGCCCTTTCGAAAGAATCGTCCCATCGCCTGTCCTCTTCAACAGGAACGACAGTAATCCCTCTTGGAGCATGCGATTATAATCGGGAATGTCCCCCCGAAAGGCAGGGGACAAACCGCAGTTTTCGGGGTTCGAAAAGCGGACACACCACGTCATGGACACACCGCGATCCGGGCCGCACGATCGATGACGATGCGGTGGGTGCCGCTTTCGAAGACGAAGCCGTCTGTCGCAGGGCTTTCCCAGTCGGCAACCGTCATTGGGGTGCCGTCCGGCCGCAGCCATTGCCCATCTTCGGGGAAGGCGCGGAAATCCGCCAGCCGCGCTGAGCGGGCGGCGGATAGATCCGCGACATAATCCTCCAGCGCGGTGTCGCGATTGGCCCAATCGAGCCAGCTCAGTTCGTTGTCCTGGCAATAGGCGTTGTTGTTGCCCTGCTGGGTGCGCCCAAACTCGTCGCCCGCGGTGAGCATGATCGTGCCGGTGGAGGCGAACAAGGTGCCGAGCAGGGCGCGTTGGTCGGTTGCGCGGCGGGCGGCGATTTCGGGATCGTCGCTCGGTCCCTCGGCGGTGCTGTCAGTCTAACGCTAACTTGTCTCCAAACCCGACATTTGTCGAGGTAGGGAGACAAGCATGAAACCCATTTCCTTCAAGCGCCACCGGTTCCCGCCGGACGTGATCCGGCATGCCGTCTGGCTGTATTATCGTTTCACCATGAGCCTGCGCGATGTCGAGGATCTGCTTGCCGAACGCGGGATCGATGTGACCTACGAAACCGTGCGCTGCTGGGCCAACAAGTTCGGGCCGGCGATCGCGGCTAACATCCGTCGCAGACGAGGACGGCCGGATTCAGTCTGGCATCTCGACGAGATGGTGGTGCGCATCAATGGGAAGCGAATGTGGATGTGGCGGGCCGTCGACAAGGAGGGTGAGGTTCTCGACGTCCTGGTCCAGAAACGCCGCAACAAGGCTGCGGCCCTCAAATTGCTGAGAAAGCTGCTGAAGAACCAGGGGTTCAAGCCGGAGGCGATCGTGACCGATGGGTTGGCCTCGTACAAGGCTGCGATGCGCGAGCTGGGTTGCCTCGATCGCCATCGGCCGGGCCGATTGCGAGACAACAACCGGGCGGAGAACTCGCACCTTCCTGTTCGACGACGAGAGAGGAAGATGCAGCGGTTCAAGTCCCAGGGCCAAGCCCAGCTGTTCGTCTCCACCCACTCCGCAATCTACAACTGCTTCAGCATCCAGCGTCACCTGATCTCCCGGAACACGATGCGCCAATTCCGATCCACCGCCATGGCGGAGTGGGATGTCGCGTCCGCTGCAGGCGCATGAAGAATCGGGTTGGGGCTCATTGCGCGGTCAGGAACTTAACCTGACAATGCCCAAGTGCCCGCTCCTTGTCGCTGAACAAGTCGGCATAGGTTGCGCGCCATTCGCCATCATAGCGATACATCTTGGTTCCCGATGTCGGTAGCAGGAACAGGCGAGAGAACTCGAAATCTGCGGGAAGATTGGAGATCAATTGTTGGTTGAATTGCGGCCAATCGCCACCAGAGATGACTGCGACAAGCACGGTTCTGGTGAGATTGGCCAACAAGCCCACCATCTCGGGATCGACGGCCTGTTTGCTTTCGGCAAGCGTTCCATCGAGATCAAAGGCAATCAATCGCTTCAAGGGTCGAGGCCTAATCGCGCCGATGATCGGCGGCGTCCGCTAGGCCCGATGCGGCCAGGCGAGCCCCTTTGTCAGCGTCCCTGAGAAGCCGCCTGCGACGTTGCCGCGTCGGTGTGTTGTAGAGGTGGAACGCAACGAACGCCGCAATTGAGAGGGCGATCAGAAGGATCAACAAATAGGCTACGATCAATCTTGGTTGCATAGCACGCCTCCATGTCGCGGATATGACGTGCGATGAACTCTAAGTGGGTTGGCGATGCCTCAATCACAAGGGCCGCCACGCAGGAGTGAACCATCTGAGGCCAGCAAATTCTGTCCAAACTTCCGATATCTCAATGCCGCAAAGGCAGCCTGAAGCAGAATAGCCGCATTCTAGACTCCGTTGGCTGATCTGAACGATTGAGATTGGGACAAAGTGGAGTGATCTTATGTCAAATGGAGTTCGACTCTCACGCAGTTGAGCGGGTTTCCGCAGCCGCAGCCGGCGGCGCGATCACCCACAGTTCGCCATCGGCTCTGGGGCACGCAAGAATGAGTGTCGCGGCCTGACCGTCGGCGCCTTCCAACTGCACCCAGACCGGTCCCTTGCCGCGCCCCAGCCCCCTGAAATCAGGTGAGGTCGCGAGCACGTCGACCATTTCGTCGGGCAGCGGGCGGAACACCGCGTCTGCCGCGTCCAGCTGCCGTTCGAGGAACGGCAGCACTTCGTGCGTGCGGCGCAGCTCCGCGAGCAGTGGCGCGAGTTCCTCCTCTGCGGTCATGCCCGGCTCCTTCCAGACCTCCGCACTAGCCGACAGCCGGTCCCG
>Ga0315910_10003524_pt1 | contig 13297 bp, 7 predicted proteins | sample EdamamesoilMG_FD_204470 | JGI IMG/M metagenome (GOLD analysis project Ga0315910, IMG submission 204470) | Garden soil microbial communities collected in Santa Monica, California, United States - Edamame soil | ecosystem: Environmental > Terrestrial > Soil > Garden | place: USA: California... | reverse complement strand
CGACGGACGCTCGCACGATAGAGACCTGTCAGACAAGGCCTCGATGCAGAGGCCCGGGACTAGCGCCGTCCTCTCAGGTGAGATGGAGGTACGCGAGGACTCGCGGACGGGATCTTCATGGGTACGACGAGGCTTCATGGGTACGGCGAGGCTTCATGGGTACGGCGAGGCGCACGCCAACCCGCTGGTCGCACTGTCGCCGCCTCCCTTGCCCCGCGCGAGGCGCGTTGCCGCGCGGTTTCAGTCGGGCGCATGACGGGCCCGTGGAATAGTAGCGAGAGGTAGCGCCCTCCCACGGGCACGCCTATTGCTCGATGCCATCGCGAGACCCTCCACGAGGAGTTGCCCGCATGTCTATCGATCGTCTCGGGAGCGAGCTCGAAGGGCTCGGTGTTTCAGGGCACAATCTGCGTTGTCTGCTGCTATTGCCTCAGATTCATGTCGGTTGGGCGAGTCAGCGACGTCAGGTCCCTGCGCTGGAGGGACTGCTAGATGACACGGCCCGGGCGGTCGACGTAGGGGCAGAAGGGCTGGCGCTTGTGCGCGGCTGGCTGTTCGACGAGCCCACCCGTGCTCGCTTTCAGAGCGGATTTGCCATGCTGCGAGCGTTGCAGCGAGCGCCAGGTGGCTCGGCGATGACGTCGAGCGACGTGCTCGCCGCGGTGTTGTGGGCGGCGCGTGCGGCATCGCTCGATCGCGAGCCCTTGGCTGGCGAGGTCGGCGCGGTGTCGCCCGCGGCGTGGCGCGCGCTCGCCGATCTGGAGGCGTGGCTGGAGGTCGATCTGGGCAGCGTCGTGGCGGCTCTGCTGACCGATGGTGACGAGCGCGAGGCGCGCTCGACACGCTTCGACGCGTTGTCGGAGCGTGAGCTGGAGCGAGGCACCGCGTTGCTCGAGACGGCGGACGACGGCGGGCCTGAAGACACGCCGAGCAGTGCGCCGGCGAGCGGCGCCCCCTTCCCACTCCCGCGGCGTCGCGGGCCTTCGAGCGAGCCTGCGATTCAGGAGCGCGACGGCGGGTCGTCACGGCGCGTCGAGCACCCTGAGCCCGTGTCGACTGCACGCTGACAAAGCACGCGACGACGACTCGCCGCGCTCGATCCCGAGTTTCGAGGGGCCCGCGGCGGCCTGTGCTCGAGCGGCTCGCGCGCGACAAAGGGCACCCTATTTTTGCGGAGGCTGGCGATCGACGGCAGCGGGCGACTGGTGATGAGCCGACCAGCGTCGCGGGTGCTATCCGTAGCGCTGAGCGGACGCCGTGGGAGATCTTGGAAGCGTCACGTCGCTGGGCGAGAGACGAGCTCGCTGGCATTTCAGGCGATTACAGCGCGTGTTACGCCATTACACGTCACATTTTGGTAGCACCAGCAACGACAGCGGCGCGTTCCCGCCGTAGCTCAGAGCCTCGGGTGCGATGCCGCTGCCGAAGCAGCTCGCCACGAACGGGGGGACTCGCCACGTCGCAACTCTGATATGATGTCACTCGTGGGTGGGGATGAGAGGGGTCTACCATTTGCCATCGGGCAACCAGTGCAACCATTCCCGTCGGCTGCCGGGAGGAAGTGCTCATGAGAAGCCTGGCTTTGAACTCTGAAATCGGTGCTCGGACCGGCGCTGCGTCCGTCGCTCTCGACGCGGAAGACATCGATGCGTCAGAGCTCGATGCGTCGGAGCTGGAGACCGCCGAGTCGCGCGTGATGGCGCTGGGCACGATGCGGGAGCTGGAACGCCGCTATCGCGACGGGCTGACGTTGACGGAGGTCAATCGGGCGCTCGTCGGCACGTTCGCGTTAGACCGAGTGACGGCCATCATTTGCCGCGCCGCGCGCGAGCTGACGGGGAGCGATGGGGCCGCCTTCGTGCTGCGCGAAGGCTCCAGCGTGCGCTACGTGGCGGAGGACGCGATCGCGCCGCTGTGGAAGGGTCAGCGCTTCCCGCTGGAGTGCTGCATCTCGGGCTGGTCCATGGCGCGCGCGCAGCCGGTGGTGCTCGAGGATGTGTATGCCGATCCGCGCATCCCTCAGGTGGCCTACCGCTCCACGTTCGTGCAGAGCCTGGCGATGATGCCGATCGGCCCCGGGTCGCCGATCGCGTCCATCGGCGTGTACTGGGCCCGGCGCCACGTCGCCAGTCCTTACGAGCTCGAGCTCCTGGCGTCGCTCGCGAGCGCGGCGGACCTCGCTCTGGGCGGCGTACGCGCGTTCGAGCGAGCGCGCCAGGCGCGTGCCGAGGCCGAGCAAGCCAATCACCTGAAGGACGAATTCCTCGCCACGCTGTCGCACGAGCTGCGCACCCCGCTCAACAGCATCGTGGGTTTCGCCGAGGTGCTGCTGCGCAGCCCCGAGGCGGGCACCGAGGGGCAAGTCGCTCAGGCGGCGCGCGCCATCCACGACAACGCGCTCGCCCAGGCCCGGCTCATCAACGACCTGCTCGACCTGTCGCGCCTGCAGACGGGCAAGCTCGCGCTCGAGCGGCGGGCGCTCCAGCTCGAACGCCTGGTAGAGAGCACGATCGCGTCGCTGCGGGAAGGCGCTGCCGACAAGGGCGTCGAGCTGTCGCTGGCTCTCCCCGACGTGGCGGTGAGCGTCAACGCGGACCCGGTGCGCATCCAGGAGGTCGTGTGGAACCTGGTCAGCAACGCCATCAAGTTCACGCCACACGGCGGACGGGTGCGCGTCAGCGTGGGCGAGGATCTCGGGCTCGCGCTCCTGGTCGTCGAGGACACGGGCCAGGGCATCGCCGCCGACTTCTTGCCTCACGTCTTCGAGATGTTCCGGCAGGGGGACGGGAGGATCACACGAGCGCACAGGGGCCTGGGGATCGGCCTGGCGCTCGTGCGTCAGCTGGTCGAGCTCCACGACGGTCGCGTCGAAGCCCGGTCGGACGGCGTTGGCAAGGGGGCACGCTTCAGCGTCCGGCTACCGCTGGGGCGAGCGAGCGCGGGCCCCGCCGAAGCGGCGCGCTCGCCGGTGAGCGGCGTGCTCGGGGGCGTGCGCGTGATGATCGTGGACGTCAGCGCCGACTCGATCGAGATGCTGCGCTTGCTGCTGGAGAGCGAAGGCGCCATCGTGCGGGAGGCCCTGAGCGCCGACGCCGCGTTGACGCTGGCCGATTCGGCAGAGCTGGACGTCATCATCTCGGACATCTCGATGCCGCAGATGGATGGCTATGAGCTGATGCGTCGCCTGCGCGCGCGGGCGCGGCACTCGAGGGTGCCGGCCTTCGCGTTGACCGGCTTCGGGCGCGACGTCGACATTGCGCGTGCGCTCTCGGCTGGCTTCACCGAGCAGCTGACGAAGCCGCTCGATTTTCCGGTGCTGCTCGACAAGCTGCGCGTGGTGCTCGGCCGCTGACGGCCACGCGCTCACGAGCAGGGGCGCGACGCGCGGGGCGTCCCCGTCGAGCCGGTGTCAGGGCACGCCCATCGCTGGCGGCTGACAGGGAACCGGCTCGCGGCTGACGACGACGTCGTCATGCCAGAGCGAGCCCTGGCCGCTCTCGCCGTATGCGGCGCGGCCCAGCTTCACGAACAGACCCGGCTCGGCCCACGCCGCCCCTTCGACGACCTCCCGTTGCAGAACGGTGTCGCCGTCCACCGACACACTCAGGCTCGCGCGCTGGTCGGTCCGCGACAGGTGCACCTCGAGGCAAAACCAACGCTCCGCTTCGAGCAGGACGCCGGAGCACTCCGTCGCCGTGCCGCCGACGAGCCCGCTGCCGGTGAAGTCGAGGCCCGGGTTGCCGTCGCATGGACCGCCGACGGCGGGCCGCAAGCCGACGCGCAGCTCCGGGTCGTCTTGGCTGGCGCCGACCCCGAGCTCGATCAGGCTCACATACTGGCTGACGAGATCGCCGTCCGCCCCCAGGAAGACGCTGGTCCGGACGAAGACTTCGTCCTCGGCGCCGAGGTCCGCGTGCAGCATACATTCGGGATACCCGCCGTCGCTGGCCCGCAGCGCGCGGACGCCGGAGGCGGCCGGACCGGTGTCGTCGACGAAGTGCGTTCCGCAGCCCGAGAGCTCAGGCAACCAGGCAGGCCCGCTCGGGAACACGCCCACCGGCTGCGCCTCGAACGTGTCGCAGGCGATGATGCCAGGGCCATCGCATAGACTCGGCACGGCCGAGGCCGCGGCCGGCTCGACCGCATCGGGCGCGGCCCCGACGCTGTCGGTCGGTGCCTCCGAGGCCGCAGCGGGCGCGATCGCGCGCGGCGTCGGCGCCTGCTCGGCGGTCGCGCCCGGCGCCGCGGGGGCGGCTGCCGGCGCCGGTGCTGGCTCCGTCGCGACCGGGTCCGCCTCGTTTGCAGGCGACACCGGCTCGAAGAGCGGTCCTTCATCGGGCAGGCACGCGCCCATCGAGAGCACGGCCGCGAGCGCTGGCGCGCGATGATGACAGACGAGCATGGGGCCGGTGTCTAACACCCTGGCGCCGGCAGAGCACGGCTCGTCAACCGGCGCCCTGTCACCCCTCGCGTGCATGCGCTTTCGTCGAGCAGGTCTGACATGCGACGTAACGTCGCGAACATCCGTGCTCGACGCGGACGGCCCGACGTGCCTCGTCCGCCCGCGAACAAAATGGCGCATCCGGGTGGCAAGTCACCCGGACGATCCACCTGGGCCGAAGCCCAGCCTCTCCATCACACTCAGTCTAACTCTGTTTCAGCTCATGCTGACGTATTCCCCTGATCTTGCGGGGCGCCGCACCGCAGCTCGCGCCGCGGCACGGCGGAATCTGGTTCGGACCTGAACCTGATCAGGCCCCGCAGGATCAGTTGCCGAGGAACTCGTCGCAGAGCACTGGATCCGCCTGGTTGTCGCTCGACTGCGACAGGATGCAGATGCTCTCGAGGTACTGCGCCGTGAAGTCGTCGCGGTCGATCGTCCCTCGACGCAGGACGCCGAGAACCGGGTCCAGCAGGTTGAGGTTATCGTCGAGCTCCGTGTCGCTCAGGCCGAGCACCGACGCCGCCACCTTCAGGTTCAGATCGTCCTCGAACCGCAAGAACACGGTCGAGATGGGCTCCGCCCCCTGGAGGGGCAGATCGGCCTGGCGCAACGCCGCGTTGTAGAACGCGTCCGTGTCGCGCTCGACCCGGGTCTTGAAGGCCGCGGGCTCGAGGTAGACCTCTTCCAGCGCTTCGAGCTGATCCTGGTTGAGCGTCCCGTCCTGGATGAAGGTGCGCGAGTTCGCGAGCACGATGTCACGCACCTCATCGTCCACCGTCAACAGACCACGGGCGTGGCAGTTGGCGCAGGAGACCATGGTGACGGCCCGGAAGTTGTTCTGGCTCGAGTCGAGCAGAATGTTCGAGTCCTCCACCAAGAGGCCGTTCTCGTCGGCGATCAGGTAGCCGAAGAGCCCGTTGGGCAGGGTGAAGATGGCCTCACGGCCGCCTTCGTTGAACCCGAACGGGTCGGCGAAGATGCTCTCGTTCTGATCGTCGTTGAAATCGAAGCTCTGGTAGTAGACGCCCGCGCGCGCCTCGATCTGGTGCCCTTCGATCAGCCGGTCCTGACGCGAGATGCGCGACTTGGTCGTGCCCGCGCGGATCAGATCCTCGTTGTCGAGGTTGGCGACGACGTCGATCTCGAGCACGTTGGCGACGAAATCGTCGAGCGACTGGTTCACGTCGACGTCGATGATCGCGTAGTACAGGTTCCCGATGCCCGCGACATCCAGCATGGTGTCGAAGAACATCACCGGGACATCCGTCAGCGCGTCGTCACGTGCGTCGTCGGCCGCGTCCCCCACGAAGGGGACCGCGTACGGGTTGGCAGCGACGATCGCCTCCCAGACATCCGGGAACGTCTCACCCTCGACCGTGATCTCACGATCCCAGCGCAGATCGCGGATGTCGACGCGGTACAGCGTCTGGTCCCGATTGACCGCCTCAGGCCGAATCACGTTCGCGTCGATCGACAGCGAGTTGATGAACTTGGACACCGACTGGCGCTCGATGTCGAGCGCGGTGTCCGTGCAGATCCCGGCCGCGGCGCGGTTCTCGAGCGAGATGTAGCGAATGAACGGGGCATCTTCCTCGTCCTGCTCTTGCAGATCGCCGGCTACCGCCTCGTACATCTCGTCGAAGTTCATCGCCGGGTTGTCGTTGCAGGTGACCTTCGGCGCGTCGGGCCAGTTGTCGGCTTCGTTGATGAAGTTGGCGACGAAGTCGACGTCCGTGTCTTTGACGCGGGGACCGCCGGGCGGCATGCTGCCGTCGCGCATCTTCTGGATGATCGGCGACGCATCGGCGTCGAGCGGCACGACTTGCCCGTTTTTCACGAGCTCGTCCAACTTGTCGATATAGTTCATCCCGGCGCGCGCAGACTCTTTGGTCAAGCGTGAGCCGTGGCAGCCACCGCAGTTGGTGAGCAGAATGTTCTCCGCCTGAGCCTTGGCGAGGTCGGTCTCGCTCCCCGGGGGTGGGGGCGGGGGCGGCTCGCTCGTCGCTCCACCCGTACCGCCAGCGCCCGGGTTGGGCTCGGGCTCGTCGCCGTCGCAGTCCTCGATGTAGGGATTGGTCTCGCACTCATCGACGGGCTCGATGTCATCGGGCGGCGGCTGTTCCGTCGTGTCTTCCGGTTCCGGCGTTTCACTGCCGCATGCCAGAGCGAGACATGCAGCGCTCAGCCCGATGCTCAAAACACCGGACTTTCCGAGCAGACTAATTCTTTTGATCACAGAGTCCTCCAATACTTCACTTCCGCGCGCATCGTAAAAATGCGCCCGAACTTTAGACAGAGCCCCGTCCGAGGTCGGAGGACGTGACTCGGCCTGCTTTGCAAAACTGCGTTAAGCACGGGTGGCGAGCAACCACCCCCACCAATACAAGTGCAACACGCTGCGATGATCTGGTCAGATTTGAAGTCGCGCTTGGTCGTTTTTCTATCGCACGCAGCACACCGAGCGACGCCACGCGCGCATCAGCGCCCACCTCGAGGCGCTTCACGGTGCAACGCAAGACGCGACCTTTTGGCTCATTTTCAGCCATTTCATAGCGCCCTGTAATGGCAACACGCCGACGGTGAGACGCTACCGGAACGCATCGTCCTGGCGCATCGCCGATCGCATGCTAGCTTCCAGTTGTCGGTGCCAACGAGGATGGCACCGGCACGCGAGCCATGCTCAACGCTCGCGTCAAAGCGCTCCTCGGCCCCTCTAGGGCTTCGCTGTCGAAAGGATTTTCAGGGCAAAAACACCGGCTCGGGTGCTCTTGCTCGCAGAACGGATAGTGCTCGATCCGTCTACACAATCAGTGCTCGTTTGCCGCTGATGCTTTGGCGAAATGGCTCGATTTAGCCGGAACGTCGCAGCGGATCGGTCGAGGTTTGTCCGCGCCACGCTGGTGTCGGGTTTCACTTCGCCGCTTCGAGAGGCGAAATTCGGCTCGCTCGTAGCGCGCTCGGCGTCCAAGCGCTGCGGTCGTGCTTTGTCCATGACTCGCTGAAGCTCGGCATCAAACGCTCTCTGTAGCTCCGTCACACGCTGAACGACCCGTTCGGCGTGAGCGGTAGCGCTTTGTCCATCGCTGTCCGACTGAGCGAGAGCATGCGATCGGCGCTGCGTGAGCGGCTCGTCCGAACGGCACGAGCATCCGCGCACGGCGTCTGACCGAGTGCAGCTGCAGCGCCGAACGGCACGGCAGCGCGGCGCCCCATGAGCCGGCGCACACGGCGTGATCGCGTCGTGGTGGTCTGCGCCCACGAGGCGACGTGTCTGTCCGAGCCCGAGCGGAGCTCGAGCACCTACAGCTGAGACGCAGTCACCTACGCGAGGGAAACCGACGAGCATGGGCTCGTTCGTTCACCAGCGCGGTCAGCGCGAGCCCACCACGCTCCGAGCCATCGATCCGCTCGGCGTCGATGCGGCTCGACGAGCACCTGGCACGTCCACGCGGCCTACTCGCGAGTGCGTCGCTCGAGCCGTGAGCCCTGCCCCGGTCCGGCGCTGCTCCGCCCTGGGTCATTTTGCACGCCGACGGCGCGCCGCCTCGAGCGCGCCCGAGTCACGGCAAAACAACCGAGCGCGTGCGGAAACACCGCTCACTGCAAGCTCCCGGGGCCCCGACCACGAAAGGAACCCATGCCGAGCTTTATCCGCCTAGTCTGCGCAATCTGCGATCATCTGCTGGCGCTTTTGCCGGAGCCCGCTTACGCCAAGCGCCTCGCCGACATCGTCGATCCGGACGAGGCTCGACAGGCCGCGCCACTGCGACCAGTGCCCGCCGCGGGGCCCCCCTCGGGGCTTCGGCAGCGAACGGGCGCAGCGCTGAAGCGTGCGGCGTCGTGAGCGAGCTCGCCGGCTCGAGTCGGCCCAACCTCCATCAGCGCCCTTCGGCGAGCCTCTATCAGCGCCCTTCGGCGACGAGCGCGGCGTCGCTCGCCGCGAAGTACTCCTCACCCTCGAGGGTGCGCACCACGAAATAGATCCAGCCGTCGGAGCGGAAGTGCGGGAACAGGGCGTACTGTCCGGGCCCCGCGTTGGTGATGCGGCGAGCTTCGCCCGTCGACAGGTCGACGAGGTAGATGTTGGATGAGCCCAGCTCGGCGTAGCGCGCGAAGTCCGGGTCATCCGGGCCTGTGAAGCCGAGCGCCACGGCGTCGTCCGCGGTCGTGTAGTGATGCAGGATCATCCAGCGCTCGTCGTACGAGAGCACCGCCTTTCCGCCGCTGATGCAGACGCGCCCCACCTCCTCGAGCGACGCCGACCAGTCCGCCCCGTCGCGCGCGGTGGAGATCAGCTGCACAGCGTAGCCGCTCTGCTCTGCGGTGACGATGTCCACCCCATCGACGCTCACGGTCCGTTCGGTGCCCTTGACGCGTGTGATGAGCAGGCGGCCCGAGGGCGACAACATGGGATCGCCCTGCAGCGGGGTGCTCACGACCACCGGCGCTCCCGCCTCGAAGCCGTTGCCCTGGTTGATCATGGGCACGAGCGTCGTCACCGTCTGCGCCTGGAACGCTGCGGCGGGGTTCTCGAGCACGGGGTGGAAGCCGCCGTCGTCCTCACCATAGGAGCCGAACACCACCCAGTAGTCGTCGCCATCGAGCGACTTGGCGAGCTGCTCATACAGGCCGATCTGGCCCTCGAGCGCCGTGCACTGCGGCTCGTCTCCGGTCAGCCTGGCGGGGCCGTCGAGCAGCACGCTCTGCTCGCACGCGACGGCCACATCTCCCGCTCCCGGTGTACCGTCGGTGGGCAACCCCCCGGGCAATGCCGGCGCATACTGGCCCCGCTGCACCATCAAGCCCGAGTTGTCCGGGAAGAAGGTCGCGTCATAGGCGAAGTTGCCGGGGAAGACGGCGTTCCGCTGCAGGTCGAGGATCTGGCCCAGATCGCCGCCCGCGTCCGGGGCGGCGAGCCCCGACGCGATGAAGCGCCCGTCGGGCGAGGAGCGTGACCAGTACGCCGTGGGCGCGGCCGAGTTGTCCCAAAGCACACGGATCGTCGTCCCCGCCCCCGCGTCCCAGCCCGCCGCGTATGGCTGGTCGGCGGCGCGAGGGAACGTGCCCAGGCACGCCGAGCCACTCTGCCCGCCATCGCAGCCGAACATCAAGAGCGGCACCTGCTCGTTGCGAGCGCGCCAGCCGTCGGCAGCCATCGCGTCGATGTGCTCGATCAGCGCCGGGGCGACGAGCTCGCTGCAGCCCTCGCCGGACTCCGCCGGCACGAGCTCGAAGAGGCCGGGCAAGCCGCGCCCAAACCACTCGGCGACCACGTCGAACTCCACCTGCGTGAAGGGCGCACCGGACCGCGGCATGCTCACGCGAGCGCCGAACGCCTGCCGAGCCGCCGGATCGCTGGCGGTGGGCGTGGCGTGCTCCAGCACGAACGACAGCCAGGGCAGATGCGCGGCCGCCGCGTAGATTCCGAAATCGCTGGCAGCAAACCCGGTCGAGCTGCGCCGGTGTCGCTCGAAGCACCCGTACATCGCGTCCACGGCGGGCGGGTCCGGCAGCGACGGATCCTGCAGACACTCGTCAGCGAAGGCCGACGTCAGCTGCTGCCAGCGCGTCAGCGTGGGGCGTCCGAGAGCGTGACAAGTCGCGCAACGACCGGTTGCCCCCACGGCGCCGCTCCCGAGCAGGCCGAGGGCTTCGCGCGCGAGCGCGTCGTCGGCGAGGCTCACCGAGTCCACGAGGGGCGGCGGCTCCGTCCAGATCACCGGTGTCGTGCCGCCGCCCGCGCCTGCCGTACCCGCTGGCGGCTCCGCCCCACCTCCGGGCGGGACTGCCGCCGCGCCGGGCGCGCCATCCATCTCGACATCCTGACCGCTGCCGGGCGCCGCGCCCGGGCCGGCGACGAGCGAGCTCGCGTCGGGCGCCGCGGGCGTCTGGGCCGTGACCGAGCCCGATCCGTCCGCAGCGGGCGCCGCTCCCGGAAGGAGCATCGCTGGCTCGTCTCGATCGAGGCAGCCGAGCGCCAGCAGCGGCGCGCTGAAAGCCCACGCGACGCGCCTCCGACGAGAGCTGATGCAACGCCGGAGCCGCCGAATGTCATTCAGTGCCATGTTGTCATCTCCATCCTGGCCATCGACTGCAGCGCCTGCGCGGCGCGCGGGGGCTCGACATGTTCGAGAGCCAGACCTCTTGCTTCCCTTGCTTCCTCCCTTTGCGAGACTCGTACCGAACACGCTAGCGAGGCCAAAGTGAAACACCGCTCGTTCGGGCGAGCAGGCGCGAGCGCGTCAAGTGCGCGATCCAGGCCGCCACGAGTAAGCGCGGCTGCGAGGTCGCTGCGGCACCCAGCGCGGTGCGGCGCGCCTCGACGGGGCGTTCTGGCCGAGCCGTCCAGGCATGGGCGTGTCACGCAGCTCGAGATGGCCGCGCGCAACGCGGACGTCCGCGCGGTGGTCGCGTGGGCTCAGGGTCGGGGTAGTGCCGCGACGTGCAGCGGCAGACCACTCACGAGCGTGTGGTCGCCGGGGTAACCTTCGGTCCAGTCGGGCGCTCGTGGTGCCAGTCCGCTCGGCTGCAGCGCCAGCCCCTCGCTGCGATCGCTGCAGCGCAGCACCAACGCCCCTTCATGCCGAGTCGACAGCGTGAGCTGCACGCCCTCAGGCGCTGGTGCAAATATGCTGACCGACCACAGGCCCCCGTCGTCAACGCCGCTGAGCAGACGGAACAAACGCCGGTCGAGCTCGGGCGAGAAGCGCACGAGGGCGATCGGTTCGACGCCTTCGAACGCGAGGCGCGAGAACTCCACCCCGTTCGCCTCCCAGACCTGGATGTTGCGGGCGGCCCGTGGCGAACGGACTCGGAGCGACACGACACGCAGGCCATCGCTGCCCCAGCCGTCCGAGACGAGCTCGAGGCGCGGGGGCACGAGCTCGACGAGCGGCGCGTCGTTTACGAACGGCGCCCGCTCGGACATGAAGGCCGGCAGGCGCGCGCGCGCCGGCTCGGCGCCGAGCAGCTGGCGCTTCCAGTCGTCCATACGCGCGTCCGTCGACAGCCAGCGGGCGCGCTGGGCTTCGGTGTCGAGCCCGTACGCGACGGCGTTACCCACGGCAGGCCCAGGCGTGCGCGCTGCCTCGATCCGCAGGACCAGAGCGCCCAGAGCCGCCACCGCCAGCAGCCAGGCTGCCAGCCGCGCCGGCCGCGCGACGAGCGCCGCCAGCGGTTGCGCCCAGATCCCGAGGAAGAGCGCGAGACACAGCAGCGCCCCCGCCACGCCGGGTGCGCCGACGACCACGATCAGCGCGTATGTCACGGGCGTGAGCAACAGCACCGCCAGCAGTGAAGCCAGCGCGCGAGCGGAGCTGCGAGCCACCGCCGCCCGCGTCGGCAGGAGTGTCGCGAGCAGCAGGGCCGCCGCGGGCCAGGTGAACAGGTGGCTCAGCCCGGGAGCGACGGCGGCGCACGCCCCCGCGAGCAGCACCCACACCAGGACAGGACCGAAGCGCGGGATCGGCTGGCGCTCGCGCCGCACCGCCAGCCCCACGAGCCACACCAGCACACTCAGCGTCACGCCCGCGGCGCAGCCCGCCAGCCCTGGGGCGTGTACGTAGTCCAGCCACTCGCGCCAGCCCGCAGCGAGTAGGTGGGCGCCGACGGCGCCACACACGATCGCCAGCAACGCGCCCGCGAGGCAGGCGCCCAGGGCTCGCCCCAGCGCGCCCCAGGTGAGCTCGCCCGCGCGCACGCGGCGCGCCAGCATGACCACTGCGGCCGCGACCAGCGCCGCGCCCAGCGCGCGCGCGAGCCAGGCGGAATAGCGGATGACCACGACGCCGGCCAGATCGAAGAAGACGAGCCCCCCGGGCTGGATGGGCGGCAGCGCGCGGCCGCCAGACGCGAAGCGCCGCGCGACGTCGAGCGCATGGCTGCCGTGGTGTTGCAGGCTGCGTGCGTCGAGCCGCTCGGGCGTGTCGGTGCCTTGGTGATAGCTCTCGAAGCCGTCCGCGAACGCGAAGCTCAATGCCGGCAAGCCGCAGCGCTCGTAGATCTCCGCGTCGGTGGCGTTCGGCAAGACGCTCGCGACGCTCGGATAGAACGAGTTGACGATCGGGTGGCTGAGCCCGCCGAGCAGCTCGTCGAGCAATGCGCTGCTCCCCGGCGAAGCGCCGACGAGGGTGGCTGCTCCTCGATTGCCGCGCGCATCGAAGTTGGCGACCAGACCAAAACGGCGCGGACCGGTCAGGGCGCGGCAGAACGCGGCGGCGCCCAGCATGAGCTCCTCCTCGCCGTCGAGGAATGCGAACACCACATCGCGCTCGGGCTGCCCGCTGGCGGCGAGCGCGCGGGCCGCCTCCAGCAGGCCAGCGACCGCAGCCCCGTCATCGCCCGCCCCGGCTGCGCTCGGCACGCTGTCGTAGTGAGCGGACAGCAAGAGCGCCGGCTCCCGCGTGCGGCCCGCCAGCGTGCCGATCACGTTGCGGACGTTGCCGCAACGCCGTAGCCCGGCGGCTTCGGTGCAGGCAGGCGCGGCCAGCGACTCGACGCGCAGCCCGAGCCGCTGCAGCACCTCGCCGATGTAGCCCTCGACCTCGCGCGCCGCCGATGAACCCACGGGGTGCGGAACACGCGCGATGCGCTCGAGATGGACGCGGGCTCGCTCGGCGGAGAAGACCTGCGGCGGGGCGCTCGCGGGCACGACGTCCGGCGGCGCCAGCCAGGCCACGATCACGGCGGCGAACACCAGACTCGCCAGCAACGAGGCCGCGAGGATCAACCGCTCGCTGCGACCCAGACCCGGGCTGGGCCATGTGTCGGGTGTCGTCTCGCGCCCGGGCACCTCTCGTTCGTCTCGCATTGGGGGCGCCACGTTTAACACGCCGCCGCGAGGAGGCCGTCACG
>Ga0315910_10003523_pt1 | contig 13297 bp, 11 predicted proteins | sample EdamamesoilMG_FD_204470 | JGI IMG/M metagenome (GOLD analysis project Ga0315910, IMG submission 204470) | Garden soil microbial communities collected in Santa Monica, California, United States - Edamame soil | ecosystem: Environmental > Terrestrial > Soil > Garden | place: USA: California... | reverse complement strand
CCGGTTGCGCGAGTACTGCGGGAACATGCGGGCCAATGCCTGGTCCAAGCGCAGGCCGCCGAGCTCGCGCGGCACCGGCGCGCTCATCGGCGCGACGAAACTCGCGTCCCAGTCGGCGTGCTCTTTCTCCTCGTCGCTATAATCGCGGCCCATGCGTTCAAGTGTACTGAGTCTGCTTGCCGCCGTCGCCGCGGCGACGCTGCTGGCGGCCTGCGCAGGGTCGGGCGAGGGAGCCGACGAGACCGCGGGCTGGTCGGCGCAGCGCCTGTACGGCGAAGCGCGCGACGCGCAGAGTTCGAGGGACTGGGCCAAGGCGGTGAAGTACCTGGAGAAGCTCGAGTCGCGCTATCCCTATGGCCGCTACGCGCAGCAGGCGCAGCTCGAGATCGCCTACGCGCAGTACAAGGCCGGGGAGCGCGCCGCCTCGATCGCGGCGGCCGAGCGCTTCATCAAGCTCTACCCGAACCACGTCAACGTCGACTACGCGTACTACCTGAAGGGGCTGGTGAACTTCGCCGACCGCGAGGGCCTGATGGCGACGTTCGCCGAAACCGACATGTCCGAGCGCGACCCCAAGGCCGCGGTCGACGCCTACGGCGCGTTCAAGGAAATCGTCACGCGCTTCCCGGACTCGAAGTACGCGCCCGATTCCGCCGCGCGCATGCGCTACCTGGTCAACTCGCTCGCGCAGCACGACGTGCACGTCGCCCGCTACTACATGCGGCGCAGCGCCTACATCGCGGCGGCCAACCGCGCGCAGCACGCGCTCGCGACCTACCCGAACTCGCCGGCCGTGGAGGAGGCGCTGTTCATCATGATCCACGCCTATGACAAGCTGCAGCTGAACGACCTGCGCGACGACGCCGACCGGGTGATGCGCAAGAACTTCCCCAACAGCCCCTACTACAAGGGCCCGCTCAGGCGCGACGTGTCGTGGTGGAAGCTGTGGGATCCGGACTGGTGATCAGCCCGGCTTGATGTTCTCATCCGCGATGTAGTCGCGGATCACGCTGTCCACATCCGGGTCGGGCTTGAAGCCCATCGCCAGCGCGCGCGGCGTGCGGAAATTCACCGGCCAGGTCTTCACGATCGCCTGGATGCGCGCATCGGCCTTGTAGACCACGCGCTTCGCCACCGCCTCGCCGCCCACCCGGCGCAAGGCCTCGACCATCTGCGCGACGCTGGCCGTGATGCCCGGCAGGTTCAGCCAGCGCTGCGTGCCCCAGGCCTCGGTCGGCAGCTCCCAGGCATGGATGAACGAATCCACCACGCGGCGCGGCGAGAGCAGCCAGACGCCCGTATCGGGGGACACCGGGCATTCCGACACCACGCCGTTCAGCGGCTCGCGGATGATGCCGCTGGCGAACGAGGAGGCGGCGGCATTGGGCTTGCCGGCGCGCACCACGATGGTCGGCAGCCTGAGCGAGCGCCCGTCGATCATGCCCTTGCGCGTGTAGTCGGTGACCAGGTACTCGCCGATCACTTTCTGCGCGCCGTAGGACGTTTGCGGATTGGCGATGGTCGTGTCGTCGAGCACGGCCGGCAGCGTGCCGCCGAACGCCGCCACCGAGCTGGTGTAGACAAGCCGTGGCGGCCGAGCACCGCTTTTCACGTTTTGGCGCATCTGCTCCAGCAACAGCTCCATGCCCTTCAGGTTGACGCGCATGCCGAGGTCGAAATCGGCCTCCGCCGCGCCGCTCACCACAGCGGCGAGGTGGAACACGCCATCGGTGTCCGGGGTGCAGACGCCGGCGAGCGTCTTCGCGTCCGAAACGTCGCCGACCACTGTTTTGAGGCGCGGCTCCTGCGCCGCCGCTGCCGGAAACGCGCCATCGAGCAGCGTGATCGAGGAGATCGCCTTGTCGCCCAGCTTGCCGCGCGCCAGCAGGGTTTTCGCGAGCTTGAAGCCGAGGAAACCGCCGCCGCCGGTAATGAGGATTTTCATGGGGCGATTCTAGCGAAGAACGAGCGCACGTCGGCCAGTTCGCGCGTCTGTTTCATCGGCGGCAGGCTGGCGCGCACCAGGCGGCCGTAGGGCCGCGAGTACAAGCGCGGGTCGCACAACATCAGCACGCCGCGGTCGGTGTCGTCGCGGATCAGGCGCCCGGCACCTTGCTTGAGCTGCAGGATGGCCTGCGGCAACTGGAACCCGGTGAACGGGTTGCCGCCGCCGGCCTTGAGCGCCTCGATGCGCGCGGCGAGCACCGGGTCATCGGGCGGGGCAAAGGGCAGCTTGTCGATCACCACCAGGGACAAGGCCTCGCCGCGCACGTCCACGCCCTCCCAGAACGAGGCGCTGCCCAGCAGCACCGCGTTGCCGAGCTCCCGGAAGCGCGCCAGGAGCTCGCTGCGCGAGCCCGTGCCCTGCACCAGCAGCGGGTACTCGATCTTCTCGCGCAGCAAGTCGTGCGCGCGGCGTAGCGCCCGCAGCGTGGTGAACAGCAGGAAGGCCCGTCCGCGACTCGCCTGCAGCACCGGCAGCGCCGCGTTCACCACCGCCTCGGTGAACGAGGGGTCGTTGGGATCGGCGGGCATGTCGCGCGGCACGTAGAGCAGCGCCTGGTCCTGGAAGTCGAACGGACTGGGCCAGGCGCGCGCGCTGACCTCGCGCAGGCCCAGCTCGCCGGTGAAGTGCGAGAAATCCTCGCCCACCGACAAGGTCGCCGAGGTGAAGATCCAGGCGCGCGGCCGCTCCTCCACCTGTCGCCGGAACAGATCCGCGCTGGACAGCGGCGTGATGTGCAGCTGCAGCGCCTGCCCGAAGACCTCGACCCAGCGCACCTGCTGCGCGCCTTCGCCGGCGACCAGGCGCGCGAGGATCGCGCGCGCCTCCTGCGCGCGCCGCGCGCACGAGGCGAGGCCCTCGGAGCGCTCGGCCTGCGCGCCCAGCGCCGTGGTGAACGCCGCCAGCGCGGCTTCGAGCATCGCGAGCGCTTCGTCGAACTGCGGCCGCGCCTGCGCCTGCGCCCAGCCCATGCGCGCCGTGTCCGCGCCAAACGCGAGGCGCAAGTCACGTGCTGCCTTGTCCACCCGGCCTGCCAATGCGTCGAACTCCGGCGCGGCGCCGCCCGCAGCGCGCAACTCGAGCCGCGCGTCGCGGGAGAGTTCAATCAGGCGGCCGGTGGACACGCTCTCGCCGAAGAACAGGCGCGCGGTGTCCGGCAACTGGTGCGCCTCGTCGAAGATCAGCGTGTTGCAGGCCGGCAGCAGCTCGGCCACGCCTTCATCGCGCAGCACCACGTCGGCGAAGAACAGGTGATGGTTGACCACCACGACGTCGGCGGCGAGCGCGCCGCGGCGCGCCTTCATCACGAAGCAGTCCTTGTAGCGCGGGCATTCCTGGCCGAGGCAGTTCTCGCGCGTCGACGTGGCGTGCTGCCAGACCGGCGCGTCGTCGGGAACATCCGGCAGGTCGGCGCGGTCGCCGCTGGTGGTCGCCGCGGCGAAGCGCTCGATGCGCCGCAGCTGGGTCGCTTCCTCGCGGCTGCCCAGGCGCGCCTCGACCGCAGCGCGCTCCAGGCGGTGCAGGCACACATAGTTGGCGCGGCCCTTGAGCAGCGCGGGTACTGCGCCGCTGGCGAGCGCTGCGCGCATCGCCGGCAGGTCGCGGTCGTAGAGCTGGTCCTGCAGCGTCTTGGTGCCGGTGGAGACGATCACCTTGCCGCCGGCGAGCAGCGCGGGGGCGAGGTAGGCGAGCGTCTTGCCGGTGCCGGTGCCCGCCTCGGCCACCAGCACCGCATCGCGCTGGATGGCGTCCAGGATCGCCTGCGCCATCTCGAGCTGCTGCGGCCGCAGGCGGTAGCCGGGAATCTGCGCAGCGAGCGGCCCGCCATCGGCGAACAGGCGCTGCAATGCCTGGGCGGCGCCCTCGCTCAGGGCCGGACCTCGTCCACCTTCACCCAGATGCGGCGGCTCTCGCTGCCGCGCTGGCGCGAGGTGGAGGCGATGCCCCGGTCGTCGCGCGCAGTGGCGCCGCTGGTGCCGGCGAGCTCGATCCATTCCCCCAGGCGGCCGCTGACGCTGCTGGCGGCGCGCTGGCCCTGCACGGCGCCGGGCGAGGCCCCGGGGATTTCGCGTTGCGCCTCGACGTCGAGGGTGACCGTGCTGCCTGAGACGCGCGGCACGACCGCGAATCCGGTATTGATGTCCTGGATCGTCGTGCCGTAGCGGTCGGTCAGCGGGCGCGACCCGCCGGCGGCGATGAATGCGCGCGAGCCCTCCAGCACCTGCAACCGCTGGTCGACGCGCTCGCTGCCCGAGGCGCGCGAGTCCCCGGCCTGCACCTCGAACCGCGATCCGCGGGTGGAGATGCGGCCGCTGGCCTCGAGCGAGGTATCGCTTTGCATTGCGCTGTCGTCGAAGCGCACGGAAATCACCAGCCGCCGCGACGGCGTATCGATCGCGTCAAGCGTGCGGCGGATTTCAGCCAGGTTGGCGGGGCTGGTGCGCACGATCAACTGGCTGCGCTGGCCGGTGAGCACGCCGCCGGGCTCGAGCAGCGGGCGCAAGGCGGGCAGCACTTGCTCGGCCGTGCGGTGCCTCAGGTCGATCACCTCCAGGCTCGCCTGGCCCCAGGCCAGGCCGCACCACAAAACGGCCCAAAGGTAAGTGGTTGCTCTCATCCGCTTATTACCCTAGATTACTTGAGGTATGTTCCGTAAACACCTGTATCTTATGATTTTGGTGGCGTCTGCCGGGTGCTCGAGCCTGCCCCCGCAGCGGCCAGCAGCGGAGTTGGCGCCTGTCGAACCCAAGCGCGCGGAAGCCTTGCTGCAAACTCTCCTGGTGCTGGGCGTGGACTACCAGAACGGCGGCAATTCGCCGGCCAGCGGCTTTGACTGCAGCGGCCTGGTCGCCCATGTCTACCGCGAGGCCTACGGCATCAAGCTGCCGCACAACGCCCGGGCGCAGAGCGAAATCGGGGCGCGCGTCAGTCTAGCGGAACTGCGCGCGGGCGATCTCGTGTTCTACAACACGCTCAATCGCCCGTACTCGCATGTCGGCATCTACGTCGGCGATGGCCGCTTCGTGCACGCGCCCAAGACCGGCGCGCAGGTCCGCGTCGAGCAGATCAGCGGCGCCTACTGGATGAAGCGCTTCGACGGCGCACGCCGGATTAGCCAAGAATAGTTCTCATTTCTATTGACTCTCACAATGAGAGTCATTACCATTTACGCCTCGGCAGCCAAGAGAGGCGCAAATGTCTGTTCTTAAAAGCTTAGTTCTCCTCCAGGCCCTGGTCCTGTCCTGTTCGGCCCTGGCCCAGGACAAGGTGCTCAATCTCTACTCCTCGCGCCACTACCAGACGGACGAGGCGCTCTACTCCGGCTTCACCAAGCTGACCGGGATCAAGGTCAACCGCATCGAAGCGGGCGAAGACGCGCTCATCGAGCGCATCCGCAATGAAGGCGCCCGCAGCCCGGCCGACGTGCTGGTGACCGTGGATGCCGGCCGCCTGTGGCGCGCCGAGCAGCTCGGCCTGTTCCAGCCGGTGAAGTCCGCGACCCTGGAATCGCGCATCCCGGCGAGTTTCCGCGAACCGAACGGCCTCTGGGTTGGCTTCTCGCTGCGCGCGCGTGTCATCGCCTACAACAAGGCCAAGGTGGGCGCGGGCGAACTGAAGGACTACCAGGACCTCGCCGACGCGAAATGGAAAGGCCGCGTCTGCATGCGTTCCTCCAGCAACATCTACAACCTGTCGCTGATGGGCGCACTGATCGACCACCTGGGCGAGCCGAAGGCCGAGGCCTGGGCGCAGGCGGTGAAGAACAACCTGGCGCGCGATCCCAAGGGCGGGGACACCGACCAGCTGAAGAGCGTGGCCGCGGGCGAGTGCGACGTCACCATCTCCAACCAGTACTACTACGCGCGCCTCGCGCGCTCGGCAAAGGCCGACGAGCGCGCGGTGGCGGAGAAGGTCGGCGTGGTGTTCCCCAACCAGTCGAGCTGGGGCACCCACGTCAACATTTCCGGCGCGGGCGTGATGAAGAACGCGCCCAACCGCGAGGCGGCGATCCAGTTCCTCGAGTACCTGGCCGGCGACGACGCGCAGCGCTACTTCGCCGACGGCAACAACGAATGGCCGGTGGTGGCGAGCGTGAAGGTGGTCAATCCCGTGCTGTCGACCTTCGGCGCCTTCAAGTACGACCCGGTCAACGTCGCGGTGCTGGGCCGCAACCAGCCCGGCTCGCAGAAACTCTACGACCGGGTGGCCTGGAAGTAGCGCCGCGAAAGCGCCAGCAGCGGCACGAGGCTGACCAGCACGATCACCAGCGAGGGCACCGCGGCCTCGGCCAGGCGCTCGTCCTTCGCCAGGTTGTAGGCCTCGATCGCCAGGGTGTCGAAATTGAACGGCCGCAGCGCGAAGGTGGCCGGCAGCTCCTTCAGCACGTCGACGAACACCAGCAGGCCCGCGCTGGCGAGGCTGGGCGCAATGAGCGGCGCGTGCACCCGCGCCAGCGCCGCCGCCGGCGACGCGCCCAGGCTGCGCGCGGCATCCTCCATGCTCGGCGTCACGCGCGCGAGGCCCGCCTCGGTGGTCTGCAACGCCACTGCCAGGAAGCGCACCAGGCAGGCGTACACAAGCGCGGCAATGGTGCCGGTAACCAGCAGCCCGACCTTGATGCCGAAAGCGTCCTCCAGCAGCGCCGCGAGCCAGTTGTCGAAGCGGCCCATCGGCACCAGCACCCCGAGGGCAACCACCGCGCCGGGCATGGCGTAGCCGAGGGCCGCGATGCGGTTGGCCGCGGCCGCGGCGCCGCTCCTGGACTGGCGCGCGGCATAGGCCAGGGCGAGCGCGAGCAGCACGCCCGCGACGGCGGTGGCGCCGGCGATGGTAAAGCTGTTGCCCACCAGCACGAGCAGCCGCGCACCCCAGCGCGCCTGCGGATCGGCGAGGGCGAGTTGCGCGAGGATCGCCGCCGGCACGACAAACCCGATCAGCACAGGGGCCGCGCAGGCCGCGCAAGCGAGCGCGGCCGCACCGCCGCCCAGGCGCTGGGGCGGGGAGCGCTTGCCAGGCGCGGGGTTGTGGTACGCGGCGCGCCCGCGCGAGGCGCGCTCCAGCAGCAGCACCACCAGCACGAATCCCAGCAGGCAGGTGGAGAGCTGCGCCGCCGCCGTGCTGTCGCCCATCGACAGCCAGGCCTTGAAGATCCCGGTGGTGAAAACTTCTAGGCCGAAGTAGGACACGGTGCCGAAATCCGCGAGGGTTTCCATCAGCGCGAGCGCGGTGCCGGCGGCGATCGCGGGGCGCGCCAGCGGCAGCGCCACGCGCCGGAAGCTCGCCCACGCCGTGAGGCCGGCGAGGCGGCCCGCCTCGACCGCGCTGCGCGAGAGGTCGCGGAACGCCGTGCGCGCGATCAGGTACACGTATGGATACAGCGCGAGAGAAAGAATCACGGCAGCGCCGCCGAGGGAACGGATTTCCGGGAACCAGTACTCGCGCGCCTGCCAGCCGGTGAGCGAGCGCAATCCGCCCTGCACCGGCCCGGCGAACTGCAGCCAGTCGGTGTAGGCGTAGGCCATCACGTAGGCTGGCATTGCGAGCGGCAGCATCAGCGCCCATTCCAGGAGGCGCGAGCCAGGAAAGCGGTAGTTGGCGATCAGCCACGCCGCCGTCACGCCGATGGACACCACGCCGCAGGCCACCAGCCCCAACAGGAGCGCGGTGTTGGCGACATAGCCGGGCAGGACGGTCGCGGCAAGGTGGCGCCAGGTATCCCCGGCCGGCTGCAGCACGCTGGCGACCACAGCGAGGATCGGTAGCGCGAGCAGCAGCGCCACTCCAAGCGACAGGCTGCCTAGCCACCGTCTCCTAACTGTTTGATAAAAAAGCACTCGGCATTGTAACAAGAACGATTCTTGTTCCGCTGGCACTATAATCGAGCCATGACCTTGCTCGCAGTCGAGGGCTTGCACCACGGCTACAACGGCCAGGAGGTGGTGCGCGGGCTGGATTTCACGCTCGCGCGCGGCGCGATCGGCTGCCTGCTCGGGCCCAGCGGCTGCGGCAAGACGACGGTCCTGCGCTGCATCGCCGGCTTCGAGCGACTGCGCGCCGGCAGCATCCGCCTGAACGGCGCGCTCGTTTCCGGCCCGGGCGCGATGCTGCCGCCGGAGCAACGCCGCGTCGGCATGGTGTTCCAGGACTACGCGCTGTTCCCGCACCTGACGGTCGAGCGCAACATCGCCTTCGGCCTGAACGCGCTCGCGCGCGGCGATTGCCGGGAACGCGTGCGCGAAATGGCGGATCTGGTGCGCCTGAGCGACGTCCTGGGCAAGTACCCGCACGAACTCTCGGGCGGCCAGCAGCAGCGCGTGGCGCTCGCGCGCGCGCTGGCGCCACGGCCGGAGCTGCTATTGCTCGACGAGCCGTTCTCGAACCTCGACGTGGACCTGCGCGAGCGCCTGTCGCCGGAAGTGCGCGAGATCCTCAAGGCGAGCGGCGCCACCGCCGTGCTGGTGACGCACGACCAGCACGAGGCCTTCGCCATGGCCGACGAGATCGGCGTGATGCACGAGGGACGCATCCAGCAATGGGACGGCGCCTACAACCTGTACCACCGGCCGGCGAACCGCTTTGTCGCCGACTTCATCGGCCAGGGGGTGTTCCTGCCGGCGCGGCGGCTCGGCGCGCGCCAGGTGGAGATCGAGCTCGGCATCGTGGAGGGCGACATCCCGGCCGGGGCAGGCGAGATCCTGCTGCGGCCCGACGACGTGGTGCACGACGACGCCTCGGAGCTCAAGGCGGAAGTGACGCACAAGGCGTTTCGCGGCGCGGACATCCTCTACACGCTGCGCCTGGCCAGCGGGCAGAAGGTGCTGGCGCTGGTGCCGAGCCACCACAACCATGCGCTGGGCGAACGCATCGGCATCCGCCTCGACGTGGACCACGTGGTGGCGTTTCAGCCCGGGCGCTGATCCTTCAGGCTGTAGATCGCGCGCAGTTCCAGCTCGAACTCCTTGCCCGCCAGCTCGGGCGGCAGCAGGACGAATGGCTTGGCGATGCGGAACATCTCCAGCGCCTGGCGGTCGAGCATCTCGTGCCCGGAACTCGTCTTGATGCCGAGCGCGGCGATCCTGCCGTCGGCGCCGATGGTCATGCGCACCACCACCTCGCCCTCCCAGTTGTTGTCGATCGCCGAGCGCGGATAGCGCTTGAAGCGCGCCGCCGCGGTCAGGAGTTGCAGCCGATAGCGGTCCATCACGCCGGGATCCGGCCCGGCAGGCTCCGCGATCGGCGGCCGCGCTTCGATGCGCGCGACGGGGCCGGGCGCGGCCGGCGTGATGGGTGCCGCGGGCGCGGGCGGGGCCGGTTCGCTCACCACCGGGTTCGCCGGGACCGGGGCCGGCGCGGGCACGGGGTCCCGCCGCACCGGTTCGGGCCGCGCGACGGGCCGTGGCGTGACCGGACGCGGTTGCACCGGGGGTGGCTTCGCCTCCTCCACCGGCGCGGCGGGCGCCGGCTTGGGCACCGCTTCCACCAGGCGCGCGACCAGTGTCAGCGGCGGCGGCGTGGCCGCCAGCTCGCGCAGATTTGGCAGCGCGAGGAGCAAGAGCGCGTGCAGCAGGATCGACGCGACGACGGCGTAACCGAAAGCGCGGTTCGCCCTGTCGCGCATGCCATTCAGCGGCGTTGCAACGCCCGCCACACCTTTTCCGGGGTGAGCGGCATCTCCAGGTGCGAGACGCCGAACTCCGACAACGCGTCGAGCACCGCGTGCACGACCGCCGGCACGGCACCGATGGTGCCGATCTCGCCGCAGCCTTTCACGCCGAGCAGGTTGGTCTGGCAGGGCACGCTCTCGTCGAAGGCATTCACCATCGGCGGAAACTGGTCGGCGCGCGGCACGCAATAGTCCATCAGCGAGCCGGTGAGCAGCTGGCCGTTGTCGTCGTACACCGCCTGCTCGTAGAGCGCCTGGCCCACGCCCTGCGCGATGCCGCCCTGGATCTGCCCCTCGACGATCATGTGGTTGATGATGCGGCCGATGTCGTCGACGCTGAAGACGCGCAGGAGCTCCACGCTCCCGGTGTCGGGATCGATCTCCACTTCGCAGGCCTGCGCGCCGTTCGGCCAGGAGGGCGTCGAGGGCGTCTGCGTCGCCGACACCCGCACGCGCCGCCCGGCCTGCCGTGCCGCCAGCTCGGCGAGGCCGAGGGAGCGGTCGGTGCCGGCGATGAAAAAGCGCCCGTCGCGAAACTCGATGTCCGCCGGCGCCGCCTCGAGCGCATCGGCGGCGAGCTCCTTGCCGCGCGCGATCAGCGTGCGCCCGGCCGCCACCACCGCCGATCCGCCGATGAACGCGGAGCGCGAGCCCACGCTGCCCACGCCGTTGGCGCGGTCGGTGTCGCCCTGCACGATCGTGATGCCCTTGGCGGGAATCTGCAGCACTTCGGTGATGAGCTGCATGTAGCTCGTCTCCAGGCCCTGCCCCATCGCCTGCGTGCCGGAAAACACCGTCACGTTGCCTTCGGCGTCCACTTCGATGTCCACGGTCTCGGTGGGCAGCGCGCCGGTCCATTCCAGGTAGGCCGACAGGCCGCGGCCGCGCAGCTTGCCGCGCTTCTTCGAATCCTCGCGACGTGCGGCGTAGCCGTGCCAGTCGGAGAGCTTGACGACGCCTTCCAGCATGCGCGCGAAGTTGCCCGTGTCGTAGATCTCGCCGGCGTGCGTGGTGTAGGGAAAATCCGCGGGCTGCAGGAGGTTCCTCAGGCGCATCTGCACCGGGTCGATGCCCAATTCGCGCGCGGCTTTCTCCACCAGGCGCTCCATCAGGTAGTTGCCCTCGGGGCGCCCGGCGCCGCGATAGGCGCCGGTGGCCATGGTGTTGGTGAGCACCGCCTGCATGTGGTAATCCACCGCCGGCACGCGGTACACCGAGGTCTGCACCTTGGCCACCATCATGAGCGGGATCATCGCCGAGGAGCCCACCGGCACCGCTCCCATGTTGCCCAGCATGTGCAGGCGCAGCGCAAGAATGCGGCCGTCCATGTCGAGCGCGAGCGCCGCCTTGAAGTGCATGTCGCGGCCCATGTGCGCGGCGAGAAACTCCTCGCTCCTTTCGCCGCGCCAGCGCACGGGGCGGCCGAGCTTCTTCGCGGCATAGGCCACCAGCACTTCTTCGGGCGTCAGCCCGGTCTTCATGCCGAAGCCGCCGCCGATGTCGCCGTTGACGATGCGGAACTCCGCGGGCTTGCCGCCGAGCGCCACGGCCAGCAGGTCGCGCGCTGCCGTCGGCTGCTGGCACTGCGTATACACGGTGGTGCGCCCCGCCTCATGCACGCCGATGGAGCAGCGCGGCTCCATCGCCACGGCGATGAGGCGCTGGTTGTGCAGCTCGAGCTCGGTGACGTGCGCGGCGCGCGCGAAGGCGGCATCCGCCTCTGCCGGCTTGCCGTAGCGCGTCTCCGCGCCGATGTTGCGCGGCGCGTCGGGCCAGAGTTGCGGCGCGCCCGGCTCGATCGCGCGGCGCGGGTCCACCACGCAGGGCAACTCCTCGTACTCGACCGCGACCAGGTCCGCGGCGTCCTGCGCCTGGCGCCGCGTCTGCGCGACAATCGCTGCCACCGGATGGCCGCCGTAGTAGGCGCGCTCCTCGGCCAGGGGCGTGCGCTGCGGCGCCGACATCAGCTGGCCGTCGGCGCGCTTGAACAGGGGCGGGAACGGGATGTGGCCGACGCCGTCCTTGCGCAGGTCCGCCATGGTCCAGGCCGCGATCACCCCGGGGGCGGCAAGTGCCCCGCGCAAGTCCACCGAGAGGATTTTCGCGTGCGCGTGCGGCGAGCGCAGCACGACGAGGGCGGCCTCGTTGTCGAAGCGCCGGTCATCGCTGAACAGGCCCTGGCCGGCGAGCAGCCGGTCGTCCTCCAGGCGCTTCTGCGTGCGCGAAGAGCCGAAGCGCGCGGATTCCGGGTCGAACTGTACGGCAGGCGCATTCACTATTTCTGTCCTTTGAGGGTGTCGAGAAGGGTGCGCGCCGCGCCGGCGCCGGCCGCGTCGCGATCGGCGGTGCTGACTTCCAGGGCGCGCGCGAAGTAGGTGCGCGCCGCATCGCGCTCGCCGCGTAGCATGCTGGCGCGGCCCAGGCCGATGAGATCGAGGGCGATGCGGCGCGAGATGCCCAACTCCCGGTCAATGACCAGCGCCTCGTTCAGGGCATTGATCGCGGTCGCGCCGTCCCCGGCGGCAAGCGCCACCATGCCGAGGAGCCGCTGCGCGTTGGCGATTTCCGCGGTTTCCGCCGACGCGCGGCTCGCGGCAAGAGCGCTGCGTGCGGCCGCGCCCGCCTCGTCGAGGCGCCCAGCCTGGAGGGCCAGCTGGCCCTGCACGTTGCGGATGGCTCCAGCAAGCGCGCAGGGATCGCCGCACCAGGCGGCGGCGCGCCCAGCCCACTCGGCCGCCTCCGCGGCGCGGCCTTGCTCGAGGTCGAGCACGGCGCGGCGCAACGCGGCCTGCGCCCGGTGCGCCGGCGCGTGCGCCAGGGTGGCGCGCTCGAGCAGCGGCGCAAGCGCTGCGCGCGCCTCCGTGTAGTTGCCCTGCCGCTGGTACACGATGGACAGGTTGACCGCATTGGCGGCGATGCCGTTGGCATCTTCCACCGCGAGCGACAGGCGCAGCGCCTCGCGGTAGCTGTGCGCCGCGCTGTCGAGCTCGCCGCGCCGCAGGCTCGCTTCGGCGCGGCGGTTCGCTTCCATCGCCGCCGTCGGCTGCACCGCCGTCGAGGGCGGCGGCGGCGCGACCGTGGGAGATTTGGCGCAGGCCGCCATCAGGCAGCAGGCCAGCCCTGCGGCAAGCAGTCGCATCAGCGCAGCGACGGGGCGGTGGGCGCCTTGGCGCTGCCGCCGAAGGCTTCGAAGCTGTCCACGCGCAGCGTGCGCATGGCAGTCGGTTCGACATAGTCGCGCAGCAGCCAGCTGTTCTTCGCCGCCCCGACCACGTCCTGCCCGTCGCGCACCAGCTGCGCGCCGTCGCGGATCAGCGCCGGTGTCTGCGACAGCGCCTCGTGCAGCGCCTCGCCGTTCTTGCGTGTCGCAGAGCGGACCTCGGTCGCCGCCTCGGCGATCGCGTCGAGCGTCGCGCCAAGCTTGCGCGTGACCTCCGGCAGTTCCTTGCCGGCCTGGTCAGCCAGGCGCGCCGTCGAGGCGAGGGCCGCCTCCGCCCGCCCGCCGACGGCGACCACGGTGCGGTCCGTGTCGCGCAGGAACTGGCGCAACTCGCGGTTGGTGTCCGGCAGTTGCTGCAGCACGGTGTTGGCCGCCAGCAGGGACTTGCGGAAATCGCCGTCCGGCCGGT
>Ga0315910_10003522_pt1 | contig 13298 bp, 9 predicted proteins | sample EdamamesoilMG_FD_204470 | JGI IMG/M metagenome (GOLD analysis project Ga0315910, IMG submission 204470) | Garden soil microbial communities collected in Santa Monica, California, United States - Edamame soil | ecosystem: Environmental > Terrestrial > Soil > Garden | place: USA: California... | reverse complement strand
CGTGCTTCCGTTGCAATCCTTTTCACCGGGAATGCAGACCAACCCGCCCTCGTCGCTGCAGGCGCCGTCCTCACAAACTTGCCCGAGTTGGCAGGGGATGTTCACCCATTCACGGCCGTTGGCGGCACACACGCGCAGCACCGAGCCGCCCACGCACTCGGTGGCGCCAGCTTGACACTGGCCGACGCAGTTGCCGTCCTCACACACGTCACCCACTGCGCAGGTGAAGGGCACGCCGTCTGTACTGCCTGCGGGACACACGATGCCCGAGGCAGTGCCGGTACACTGCGCTCCGCCAGGCTCATCACACTGCAGTCCGACCGGACCGCCGTCGCCGTCGCCGTCGCCGTCGCCCGTCGTGCCGCTCCCACCGCTGGCGTTGCCGTCGCCGTCGCCATCTCCCGACGTGTTAGATCCACCTGAGCCGTCCCCGTCCCCATCGCCGTCGCCGCCGTCGTCGTTTTTGCAACCGACGAACACGGAGCTACAAGCAAATGTGCAAGCCAACAGAGCCATTGCTTTTTTATTGAGCTTCATCCAAAGATTTCCTTTCTATCCCAGGGAGAGGGCACTTTCCCCAACACTCCCCGAGTGCGCACGCGTTCCTTCATGATGCGTAAGTCAGGCGCCGTGTCGTGCTCGCCAAGAAAAAAAGTGTGTCCCGTGCTTCAGAGGGGAATCGGTCCGCTGTTTGGGGCTAAATCACTCGCAAATGGAAGGGTATGTGCGTCTCGCACCCGACGGGCCTTTGCCGACCAATTCGCGCCACGTTGTGGGCGGCTTCCCAAAGGTCATTGAAAAGGGTCGTTGACCCCCCTCACGCGTTGATGGCTCGGAGGCCATGCGAGTTGAGAGTAAGATCGCTGTCGATGCCTGCTTCGCTCACGGCTGTGCAACGTCTCATCTTCTCTCAGGACCCGGGAGCACTCCGTCAGCTCGTCGCGCTCCTCGAAGAGACAGCAACGACGCCGCGCCCGAGCAGACAGTTGCAAGTTCATGCGCAACTGGGCGGACTGCTCCAAGTGGCTTCACACTTTGTCCCCTACTATCGCGAGCGACTGCCCGCGTGGTGTCGCGACGGGCTGTTCGACGCTGCGCGCTTTACGGAACTTCCCATCCTGAAGCGCTCTGACTTGCAGGAGTTTGGCGCTCAGCTCGAAAACACACGCCCGCCGGAGCCGTACCGTGCGCTCGGCAGCACGACCACCTCAGGCTCGACGGGCACTCCCATCATCACCAAGGGTCATCGCGCCGCAGCCATGATGACGCGCGCCCAGCAGATCCGCTTTCAGCGACGCTTTGGCTTCGATTTTGACGCGCCGTGTGCGTTTCTGACGAGCCCGCACAAGCCCGGCGTAGCCGATCCACCCGAAGGCAGCGTGGGCCCTGCATGGTCGGCGGGCTTTGGCAGTGGGCCGGCGCTTCTGCTCGATCTCATGGCTGATACCAACGATCAGCTGGACTGGCTCATTGGCAAGCGTGTCCCGTACCTGGCCACCTATCCGTCCAATCTGCAGGCGCTCATCCAGCGCAGCGTGGAGCTGGGTCGCAAGCCCGAAGCTCTGCGAGCCATCGTGCTTTCTTCTGAACCAGTCTCGCCTGAACTCATCGCTTTGACCCGAGACACATGGGGGGCCCAGTGCCTCGCGACCTACAGCTCCAGCGAGGCGGGGCTGATGGGCTCGCCCCGCGTTGATGGTGGCTACTACGTAGAAGCTGAGGCGGTTCACGTGGAGGTGCTGCGCGACGATGACACCCCGTGCGGTCCTGGTGAGATTGGGCGGGTAGTGATCACCACTTTGCAGGAGTTTCTCCGTCCCCTCATCCGCTATGAAGTAGGTGACTACGCCGAAGTTGTCCGAGACGATCTGGCCGATCCAATCACCCTGCCGCGTTTGGGGCGTGTCATGGGCCGAGAGCGCACTATGATCCTGCTGCCCGACGGTCGGCGGGTGTGGCCCCATTTCGAATTTGCTCCGCTTCTTTCGATAGGTGGGCTACGTAAATGGCAACTCGTACAACACGCCGACCTCTCCATCACCGCCCGTGTCGTGGGCAACGGCGCGCTGGGCGCAGTGCTCCAAGCTCGCATCGTGGACGTCATCCGGAGTGCCCTGCCGGGGGTCCAAGTACGCATCGAACAAGTCGAAGACATTCCCCGGACCGCGCGCGGCAAATTCTTGGAGTTGGTGAGTGAGGTGGGCACTCCGGATGGGCGCGCGAGTTGATCAGCTGGCCTTCAACCTTTCCTCCACGGTGCCGATCGCTGGTCCTGCGGGGAGGGCAGGGGGCGTTGCAGTTTCCGATACCGCGGGGAGCGCTGGGGTCGTCTCAACGGCTGCCGCGCGGTTTCTGATCTGACGAATGCCCAGGCCGCGCAAAATGCCGCGGCTCTTGATCACCGCGCGCGCGTGCTCCGCCCACTCCACGCGCCACTTCCACGCGGCCGAAATGGCCTCTTCGACCTCGTCCTTGTCGACGAGGACGTTCATCTCCTCCTTGGCGAGTTGATTCCACTCGGCGACGAGCGCGTGGCCTTCCGCCTCGACCTCTGCTGTGAGCATGCGCTCGCTGAGCAGTGCGCGTGCGTCCACGCCTTCTGCGCCAAAGGGCGCGTCACCTTTGCCAAGACGGCCCAGGGTCTCCAGGAATTCGAGCACCGAGATGGGTGAGCGTTTTTCATCCAGCTGAACCATGTCTGCAAAGAACAGCTTGGCCATCTCCGGAAAGTAGCGTTCGAGCGCCGCCCGCACCGTGGGGAACCAACGACTTTGGTAAGCGGCAATGGCGACCAACACCCGCGAGTCCACCTCCTTGGGAAAGGCGTTCAAGCGCACGAGCCGGACCGCACGCCCGATGAGCGTGCCGCCCTCCTCGAGCGCGGACTCAGTGAACCCTGCCTGCTCGAGCAGCGCAAAATTGCTCGCAATCCGAGCAGCGTTGTAGAAATTGGTCGCCTTGGTGAGGCGCGCGTCATTCTTCTTCATGAGAATACTCCTTCAATAATTTCGTTGTTGGTTGAGGCGTGATTGCCTCGACTGAGAGTGTTTTCGGCACGTTCGGCGGTGCGTTGCCGATTTGTTTTTCTTTTTCTCTGGCGCGGCTGGGACGCCCGCCTTTGTTGAGCCCCAGAGAACGCAGCAGGTTGCGGTTGGTGATGGCGCGCCGCGCCAGGCCTGCCCATTCCTGATAGAAATCCCACAGCTCCACTTCCGCGCGTGCTTCTGCTTCCAAGAGCGCAGCAGGTGGTTTGGTGGCGATGAGCCTGCGCGATTGTTCAACGAGCCGAGCTGCCGTGGCGACCGCCTTCGCCGAGAGCCCGCGCTCGCGAAGCAACTCCCGTGCTGCCCGCTCCTCGGGATCGTCGCTCGCTTCGAGTTCACTCAATGTGCTCAAAAACGGCTCAACCAAGAAGCCGGCGCTGCCTTGGGACCGCGAGTCGTAGCTCCCGATGAGGCGCGCTGTGATCCGAGGTTTCCGCTTTCCCAGTACAAGGCGCACGACGGGGAACCAGCGGTTCTTGAACTCCAACAGCTCCGCATTGGTTCGGTCGGCGGTGATGCGCTCCTCAGAAAAACGTGCCCGCCCGGCCTGTTCCACCAGTCGCCAGCCGCGGTCCAGTTGCTCTGCTGACCAGCCGCAATCGACGAGCATCTCATAGGGCTCCGGGAGCCGCATCCCCATCAAGAAGTCGACGAGGAGGTGGACCTTTTGGTGGAGGGAGAAGTACGGCATGTCTCCCGTCTCTCGGCCGACTCATCCGCGCGTTGCCAAAAATCGACCCGCTTGGAAAAAAGCATCGCCCACCGTGACTCTGACTTCTCAAAAAGCACTTCCGGGGTTTTCGGGAGCATCAACCGAATTGGAAAAGCTGTTCCGTCCGTTTCGGACGCGGTTTGGGGGCCTCCGAAGGACGCCTTGTGCCTGCGGCGATCACTTGGGGCGATGAAAATTTCATCTCGGGTGTCACGAGCGGCAACTGCATTGGAGCGCGGAGCGCTTCAGGGGGCGGAACTGCTCCGCTTTGAGCACGAAGGGGTGGGGAACCGGGGAGGAGAGGAGCGGGGGAGCAGAGACGCTGGATGCAGGCACGGAAGCGATTGTGGAGAACCGGTGACCTCCGAGTAAGCTCGGGTGACGTGGTAACCTCTTCCACCACTCCCCCCCGCTACCACGCCCTCGACGCCCTACGCGCGGTGATGATGCTGCTCGGACTCGCCTTGCACGCCGCGTGCAGTTACACGACATTCCCCATGGAGGACGCGTGGCTCTTCAAAGACCAGCGGACGAGCCATTGGGCGGATGCCATCTTGCTCACCGTCCACACCTTCCGCATGCCGGTGTTCATGGTGATGGCGGGGTTCTTTGCGGCCCTGTTGGCCGACAGGCGAGGAATTCGTGGCTTGGTCCTCAACCGCACGCAGCGCATTTTGATCCCGTTCGTGGTGTCGTTCGTGTTGCTCATGCCGCTCGTGAAGTGGGCCGCCTTCTACGCGCAGAGCGTGGGGGAAGTGCTTGCCGCTCCGGTGCGGGAGGGGTTGAGTCGCGCGCTCGGCAATCCCTTCTTCAGCAGCCTCGGGCACTTGTGGTTTCTCTACGATCTGCTGCTGTTTTATGCGGCAGCAGTGCTCGTTGAGCCGGCTGTCCCTGCTCGCTTCAAGCAAGCGGTGTCGCGCTGGTTTTCGGGAACGATGAGAAAGGACAGAAGACTCGTCGTCCTACCGTTCTTCGCCTTTACGGCAGCGCTCTGCTTGTTCAGTCCTGACGGCTCGCTCGAGACAAGCATGAGCTTCCTCCCCAACCTTCCGGTGCTCGGCGTGTACTTCGTGTTCTTTGGGTTTGGCTGGCTGCTGTACGGCGCCAGGGACAACTTGCCCTTGTTGCAGGCGCGCCTGTTGGCCAAGGGCATGCTGTTACTCGTCTTGATAGCGGTGCACATCGCGCTCTTAGCTCAAGGCCCCAAGCTGTTTGCCGGGCCGCACGGTCTCGCTGGGCGCGTGGTGTCCGCAGCGACGGGTATGGGAGCAGCCTGGGTGGGATTCTCGTTCTGGACGGGCTTCTTCCTTCGCTATTTTGGTGAGCCCAGCGCGGTCATGCGCCACCTCACGGACGCGTCCTACGCTGTGTACTTGGTCCACTTGCCGCTCGTTTACCTTGTCGCTGGCATTTTGGCGCCTTGGCAGGTCCCAGCGGCGGTCAAGTTGAGCACGGTTTTCGTGGTCGCCGCGGCGCTTTCACTCGGCTTCTACGCCACGTGCGTGCGCCGCACGTTCCTTGGGCAGGGTCTCAACGGTCGAAGGCACAGTTGAGCGTCGCACCTTTTTTCTCGACGGGGGGGCTTAAGGCGAGGGGCGCCCCAGATAATCCATGAGCCAGGTCATGGCGGCGCGCGGCGTGGTGTCTTTGACCAAGCCGGTGTTGTTGACCCAGGTGCGGCCGTCGATCCAACCCCAAACGGTGACGCCGTGGATCCATTCTGTGTCCATGAAGAACGGGAAGTGCTCCTTGTACTTGTTGGCCTGCGCATTGTCGTCCGCAATGCCGATGTCGTACTCGGTGATGTAGACGGGCAAACCGGTGTCGTCGTGCATTTTGGTGAGCAAGTTCTTCATCGTGTCCGCGGAGATGTTGCCCCCCAGGCCGTGGCTTTGTGCGCCAAGGGCGTGGATGGGGCCTCCAGCGTCTTGGACGGCCTTGGCGATGTCGATGAAGTGCTGGGTCTGATCGCTGTATTCCACGTTGTTGTAGTCGTTTAGGATCAAGATGGCGTTGGGACACGCCTCATGAGCCCAAGTGAAAGCATTGGTGACCCACGCCCAGTTCGAGTTCGTGCCGCCGCCGATGTTGTTGGCATAGCTGGGGGTGGTGTGGGGCGGGGGTTCGTTGACCACGTCAATGAGCCGCGTGTTGGGATAGCGCTCACAGAACTCGCTCATCCACGTCTTCACGTCGTTCTCTGTCAGGTTGCCGCTGGGCTGTTGCGAGCCCCACACGAAGGTGTGCTGCTTGAAGATGATGCCCTTCTCCTCGGCGTAATCGTAGATGGAGTCCAGCGTGGACCAGTTCTTGTTGGCGCCGGCGCTTCCCTGCACCGAGCCCCATTTGCCCGCGTTTTCGGGGGTGACCTGATCCCAGTAGTCGGAGAACACCATGCCGTTCACGTCCATGGAGCCGTTGCCTGTGGTGATGTTGCCGACGAACTTGGGGACGGTGCCGTCGTTGCCGCCCGTGCCCGCGCCGCCGCTGGCCGCGCCGCCGCTGGCCGCGCCGCCGCTGGCCGCGCCGCCACTGCTTGGCGCCCCGCCACTGCCTCCGCCCGCGGACTCGAGCGTGAAGGAGAGTGCGTCCAGATCCAGGTAGTCGCTCGAGCCCACCGTGACGCGCAGTACCTGGATGCCCGCTCCCAAATGGATCGTCACCGGATCGGACATGCTCACCGTGCCCCAATCCGCGATGGACGGGATGGCTAGCGTGCCCAGGCTGGTGTCGCAGGACGACAGCTCGATGGTTCGACCCGCGTCGACCGCCCCCGCCAACGCGACGACCGAGTAGTCGCCTTCAGTCGCGACGTTGACCGTGTAGTCCATCCATTCTCCGCTCGTCATCCAGCCGAGGACGAAACCACCACCTTGTGCCTTGATGTCCACACCCTCCGCGTCGCGGTACATGCCCCCCTCATTTTCCTCGGACGAGTCCGAGTAGCCTTCAGGATCGAAATCCTCCGCCTGCACCGTCCCCGGGATGGCCTCAACGATCCCATCGTAGGCTTGAGCCGCGTCTCCTGGGCAGGCGGGGTTGATGACCGTCTCGCTGTGACCGCCGGTCCCGATCTGAGCGGTTCCACCACTGGCGGCGCCTCCCGATGCTCCCGGCGTTCCGCCGGTCTCTCCGAGCGCGGAGCCGCCAGTAGCTGTATCGTCGCTGCCTTCGTCGCTGACGATGCCTTGGCAGCCGAGGGTCGATCCCCACACAACGAACGAAAAAACATAGGAAAGTGATCGTGTGGGTTGGAGCTTGTTCATCGTCAGCGTGTCCCGAAGTACGAAAAAATTCGCACGGGATCAGGTGACGGGTAAGGCGTGATGTCCCGCCACCGGTTGACTCAAACTTTCACGAACGGAGGGAGGTTTTCGACCCCCTCGGAGCGGCTGCTACTGCTGTCTGAAGTTTCCGTCCGCGCCGTCTTTGCTTCACGTGCGATCCGGCACTCAGCCTGGCTCAGCCGTCGGCTCGCTTCATTCCGCGTCCGAAAACAGCTCGATGTCGCTGATGCACACCGTGAAGTCGAAACCTCCGTTCGGAGGCGGCACCATGTTCCATTGGATGAGGTCGATGGAATAAGGATTGAACGGCGCCGCCCGGCTGTCCCCCGAGAGATAGTATCCGTCGAAGCGCACTTCGTTCACTCCGGCGTGCAGGACCTGCTCCATGTCGCGGTAGTGTTGGTGCTCCCCAGCCTCAGGACCGTCCGCGGTGATTTCCAGTTTGAGATTCTCGAGGTGGGGGGCTTCCGCCAAAGTGAAACGAACACCGTCAAAGCCGTGTGCCGACGCATCAAACAGAACCACTTGTTCCTCCGGCGCGAGGCTCTGGTCTTCTGTGCCCCCTTCCCACTGCGACAGCATGATGCCGAGGCCAGCGCCGTACGCCCAGGTCTCCGAGGTCCACTCCACGAGTCCAGAGATTTGGTACCCGGCATGACCGCTGTAACACAAGCTCTCATCACTCACCCACGGTTCATCGACGCTCGATCTGCCATTTTCAGAAGAGTGGGCCCAACTGTAGACCTCTCCCGCGATAACAACGCACTCACTGGACACCCGGGGCAGACCCACTTGGAGAGCGCACGGGGTGGTTGTGGCGCCGGCAACATCTGTCGTGGGCGACGTGGTCAAGTCCTCGCCGCCATGATTTTCAGCGTTCGCGGCATCATCCTGCGCAGGCGGCTCCGAGCAACCGAGTGCAACGCCCGCCAAAATTCCGAGCGCAGCCCAACGGCAATTGAGTGGATGGAACGGAGCGCGCATCGCGGTGATGCTTAGAGCAGGCTGGCAGCTGAGGCTAGTCAACTCGATGAACGATGGAGCCTCTGACTGCTTGGTCGTCTCTCAAGCAAGATCGTAAGAGCCTGCGACGTCTTGCCAGCCATTGGGTCGACTTGAACAAGTCGTCTTGGTTCGGTGTTGTGACGCCCTGATCGCAGACTTCGCACGGGCGAGCCGCCGTGACGATAAATGCGAACAGTCCGCGGGGGAACTTCATTCACAGCGTTCTTTTCCTCCAGCAGGGTCGTGAATTCTCCTCCTCCACTGGGTCGCGTCTTGAGGTTTACTGCGTGCGGGTTGCCCGCGAAGGCGACGGCTCAAGGAACTCCCCAATGAATCCCCCAATGAACTCTCGTTGTTTTGTCTTGATGGTGAGCGCAGTCAGTTTGGTCCTTGGTGCTTGTTCGAGCGTGAACGGTACCGAGCCCGACGGCGCGGGTGGCCTGCCCTCCTCCGGAGGGAACGGCTCCGATCCGTCGGATGAAACAGGTGGAGCAGTGGGTTCGGGAGGCCGATACGGCGCAGGAGGCCAGCTGGGGGCGGGTGGGACAGGCACGGGCGCCGGTGGGACAAGCACGGGCGCTGGTGGGACAAGCACGGGCGGAGGCGGTGGGTCAGGCACCGGTGGCAGCGAAAATACGGGCGGCTCGGCAGACGGCACGGGTGGAACAACCGATGGGGCCTTGCCCATGGGTAACGCCCCTGTGCCGAGCGATGGATGCGGCAAAGCCACCACCCTGACCACCAAGGAATACACGATCAGTAGCTCCGGGCAGAACCGCGTCTACTACGTCGAGATGCCCGCCAACTACGACATGAACAAGCCCTACCGCTTGTTTTACACCTCACATTGGATTGGCAGCAGGTGGCAAGACGTCGAAGGACAGGATTTCTATTTCCTCAAGCCCTTGATCGAGGCGAGCGGCGAGCAGGCCATTTTCGTGGCTCCTTCTTCTGATGGGAGCACGTGGCAGGAGAAGGATCACGCGCTTTTCGACGACATTTTGGCGCACATGAAGCAGAACGTGTGCTTCGACACCACGCGCGTGTTTGCTACCGGTTTCAGCTTTGGAGGCATGATCACCTACTCCCTATCGACTAATCATCAGGTCGACATTCGCGCTGCGGTGGGCATTGCTCCAGCTAACTACAACATCTGGCTGCCTGAGAAGACCCACAAGCCCATCGCCTGGATGCACACCACCGGACTGAGCGATACCACGTGCCCTTGGGTCAATAACGAGCAGGGGCAGCGCGGGGCCAAGTTCATCGCCCTCGAGAAGGCCGAGGACAATGGTTGCACCGTGCCGAACGAAATCCCGATTTGGCAAAACGGAGCGCACGTCTGCTACGACTTCGAGGACTGTAACCCCGAGCACCCCACGCGCGTGTGCACGTTTGGCGGTGGGCACACCAACATCGACAACGAAGGCGGCAAGAACTGGATCGCGCAGGAGTCGTGGGACTTCTTCAAGCAGTTCTGACGGTCGGGGATTGGGGGGAGCGACGCTCCCCCTGATCGAGAGCGTGCCGCATGCGCGCGGCAAACACCATCGAGCGCAAGGGGTACGCCTCGTCAGCGAACGAGCGTCAACAACCCCGGGCGATACGGCAGGTCGATGTAGCTCACGTTCACGTTGGGGTCGCGTCCTTGATAGAGGAGCTGAAGATGACAGGGGTCAATGATCATCTTCTCACTCGGGTCTTCGCGCACCATATCGCCATGGCTGATGTCCCGCGTCCATTGTCCGTCGGGCCAGGTGACGTTGTTTTCACCAGCCAAGGGTGACTGCGTTGTATTGGCGCCGGCCAGGGGCGTCCATGTGCCGCCCAAGTCGTCCGTGGTCCATGCGCGGAAGGCGCGCGTTCCATTGTTTTCGATCATCATGAGGTACTGGTCGCTCCCTTTGATCGAGTACACCTGCACCCCTTCGAAGATGATGCTTGAATCATCCATGATCCGCGTCACGTTGGAGAACGCACCCGGGAATTGATCGATGGGCATAGAGCCGCGGTAGACTCCACCAGCGTCGTCGTTGAAGAACAGGTAGCAGTCCGTATCGTCACAAATGACGGTTTGATCGATGGGCCCGGTGCCGCGGCCGCCCGTTGGGTCGCCGTTCAAGAGGGGCTTGGTGGCGCTCCATGAACCGGGGTCATCCGGTGTCTTGGTCGTCGCGTATTTGAAGCCCCATTGGTAGGTGAGCACCCAAACATCCTTGGGCTCAAAGTAAAAGATGGTGGGCGCCACCAACCCAGGAATGTAGTGCTGCTCCGCGTCCGCCCATTCGTCGAAGCTGGTGAAGGTCGACATGAAGCCGTTCCAGTTGCCATCTGCGGTCGTGGCGTACACCAGATACTTGCCGTTGTATTTGGTCACCGAGAAATCCTTCAGTGACTTGGCTCCGCTATTTTTGGGCTCAGCCAGTGGTCCGCTGGACGTCCACTCGAAGGTACTGGGCAACGGGCAAACTTCGTCACTGGGGCTGCCCCCGCTGCCCTGACCGCCTCCAGCGCCGTCGCCGCCTCCAGTGCCCACGGCACCGCCTGAACCGTCACGCCCGCCCGATCCGTTGCCTCCGCCGGTCCCCAAAGAGCCCCCGCCCCCCCAAACACCACCCGTCCCAGCGTTTGATAGGCCCCCGCTTCCTAAGTTTCCTCCACCGCCTGCTGCGTCGCCAGTGCTCCCGCCGCTCGCGGCGTCGAGATCGTCTGGCGACTCCCCCGACACTCCAGAACAACCCAGCATTGAGCACAGCGCCAAGCCAACGGTGAGGGATGATGTAAGTGTGAGTAACTGTCGCTCGATGGGAGAGGTGATGGTCATGGCAAGGTCCGAGTTTGTGTTCTTGCTATGTGTCAGCTTCCGACCGTCGCCGACAGATGATGTATTTGTCCCTCTCGTGCTGCAACATTCCAGTCGTCAGGGTACCATCCACACGTCTGCTCTGCGTCGACGGTGAATGTTACCGCAATGAGCCTCACTTGAGCTCCTTGGAGACGAACTGGATGCTGCGTTTACCTCGAGTTGCCCCATTTTATTTCCCATCGTTCCTGGCGCTGTTCGGCTCACTTTGGACGCAGAATGTGCGGGCCGACAACCCTGTAGTTCAGCACGTCTACACCGCCGACCCGGCACCGATGGTGCACGAAGACACCGTGTATTTGTGCACTAGCCATGATGAAGACGTCACCGTCGATGGCTTCTTCACCATGAACGATTGGTTCGTGTTCTCGTCCAAAGACATGGTCAACTGGACGGACCACGGGACGCCGCTCAGCTGGCAGACCTTCTCTTGGGCGTCGGGCAACAGGTCCTGGGCCCCCCACTGCGTCGCTCGCAATGGTAAGTTCTATTTTTATGTGCCGGTCAAGGACAAGATTGGCGTGGCCGTCGCAGACAGCCCCCTGGGCCCCTTCGAAGACGCCATCGGTGCTCCCTTGCTCCAGGACTACCGCTACATCGATCCGACGGTCTTCATCGACGAGGACGATCAGGCCTACCTCTACTTTGGTAATCCCAAGCTTTGGTACGTCAAACTCAACGACGACATGGTGAGCATCGATGGCGGCGTCCAGGAGGTACCCATGACGACGCAAAGTTTCGGCGCTCGTCGGGGCGGTGCCACCACGGACCGTCCGACCAGTTACGAAGAAGGCCCCTGGTTCTACAGAAGAAATGACCTGTACTATTTGATCTATCCCACGGGCGAATTGCCGGAACGCATCGCGTATTCGACGAGTTCAGCCGCGACGGGCCCCTGGACTTACCGGGGCGAGATCATGAGCAATGTGAGCGGCCATGCTTTCACCAATCATCCGGGGATCATCGACTTCAAAGGGCACTCCTACTTTTTTTATCACACGCAGGAGTTGCCAGGAGGCGGAGGATACAAACGTTCGAGCGCTATCGAGGAGTTTGCTTACAATCAGGATGGGACCATTCCGACCCTCGAAAAGACGAGCGCCGGCGTGACTGAGTCCGTCGAGCCACTCATTCCCTACTACCGGACAGAGGGCGAAACCATGGCCTGGGGACAGGGCGTCGAAGTCGAGGACTGTTCGGAGGGCGGACGTAACTTGTCGGCGCTAGAGGACGGCGACTACGTCAAGGTGGAGTCGGTCGACTTTCTCACCGGCGCGCTGTCTTTTGAGGCGAGCGTCGCTTCCGCAGGCTCAGGCGGAGACATTGAGCTGCGTTTGGATGCTGCGGACGGTACGTTGGTCGGCAGTTGCGCGGTGAGTCCTACGGGAGATTGGCAAGCATGGGACACTGTCTCGTGCGACGTCACCGGCGCAGAGGGGATCCATGACCTATTTTTGGTGTTTTCGGGCGGAGGGGGGACTCTGTTCAACTTGGACTATTACCAATTCGTGCCCAAAGATCCGCTGCCCACAGGCAGTGGCGGTGGTGGAGGTATCGACGGCGCTGGGGGCGCTGGTGCGGGCGCCGGGGGGAGTGCAGCTGCGAGCGGGGGAGCGACCTCAGGGCTCGGAGGCTCGCCAGGGGCAGGAGGTGGAGCGGCCCAAGGAAGCGGCGGGGCGAGCCCAGTAGGAGTGGGTGGTTCGGGCTCGGGCGGAGATGGATTGGGCGGAGGCGTCCCCCAAGATGAGTCCGGTTGCTCGTGCAAGTCGACCCCTGAAAAGAGCAACGGAAAGGCCACGTGGCTGACCCTCGTAGCGTTGCTGGCCGCTGGAGGCCTCAACCGCCGTCGCACGCGAGCGTGAAACGATGCGAAGCCCAGAACCGCCTGACAGCGCTTAAGGCCAGTTCTTGCGCTGCGGGTTTTCCCAAGGGGATGAACAGAGCGTGCAGGCGTCACCAAAGAAGTAGGGCGCCGCGCCCTCGTCCCCATAGATCCAGTAACGCATCCACGCCACGATGGCGGGTCTTTGTTCGCCACCTCCGTTTTGCTCGATGTAGCCGTGGCTGGCACCTGTGAGTGTCGCCAAGAAGGTGGGGACCATGGACGAGGCGTAGGTGGCTTGCTGCAGAGGCATACCCACGGTGTCCATCGTGCCGGTAGTCTGCAACATCGTGCCGTGTAATTCAGCAGATGCGGTGTGGCCATGGATAGAGACCACCGTGAGCACCGCCGGGTGTCCGCCGAGCTCGACTGCTGCCGTGCCTCCGACGGAAAACCCCATCGATACCGCGTGGTCGGTCCACAGCTTGCCTTGGTACTTCCCGGCTTGCTCGTTCTGCTCGAGGATCCATTCGAGGCCGTCGAGCATTTTTTGGTAGTTGTCGTC
>Ga0315910_10003520_pt1 | contig 13302 bp, 7 predicted proteins | sample EdamamesoilMG_FD_204470 | JGI IMG/M metagenome (GOLD analysis project Ga0315910, IMG submission 204470) | Garden soil microbial communities collected in Santa Monica, California, United States - Edamame soil | ecosystem: Environmental > Terrestrial > Soil > Garden | place: USA: California... | reverse complement strand
TCCCACATCCTTTGGCGAGGGGCCGGAAGAGGGCGCGCACGGTAGGGCTCCCCTCCGCCTCACGCCATCCGTCCCGCCCCCCGGCCACCTCGCCGCGGCACGAAGCGCCGGAAAGTGCCATGCTGGAAGCGGAAACGAGGGCGCCCGCGCGGACCCTCCCCCCGACGCGCGAATCCACTGGTCCCTGCTGCGGTGAGCGGCGCCCACCGCCGTGGGTGTCGTTCAGCCGGAGGGCGCGCGATGACGACGCAGCCGTCGATCATGATCGGGACCGATTTCAGCCGGGCGAGCAGCTACGCCGTGTCGCGTGGCCGCCTGATGGCCGAGCAGCTCGGCTGGCGGATGGTCGCGACCCACGTCGTCCGCGCGACCCACTCGTCGACCGCCGATCGCGACGTGGCGACGGCGGCGGCGCTCGAGGAGCTGAAGAGCACGGTCGGCGGCAACGGCCTCGTCCCGACGCGCCTCGTCTGCGTCGGCACGCCGCACGAGGAGCTGGTGCGCGCCGCCGAGTCCGAAGGGGCGCACGTGATCGTCGTCGGCGTCCACCAATCGGGCCACGCGATCGAGCTGCTGCTGCTCGGCTCGACCGCGGAGCGCGTCGTGCGCAGCGGCCACTGCGCCGTGCTGGTCGCCCGCATCTCGCCGACGCGGCTCCATCGCGTCGTGCTGGTGCCCGTCGACCTCGGCGAGACGACGCAACGGCTCCTCGCGCGCGCCGAGGAGCTCTTCCCCGAAGCGAAGCTGGTCGTCGTCCACTGCCTCGGCTCCGGCGACGCCCACCGCTCGCACGACGCCGCGGAGGAGCAGCTCGACGCGCTCACCGCGTCGCTGCGCCTCGACCCCGAGCGCTGCACGCTGCAGATCGCCACCGCCAGCGACCCGCGCCGCCGCATCCTCGAGCTCGCGCGCCAGCACGACGCCGACGTCATCGCGCTCGGCACCCACGCGCGCCACGGCCTCAAGCGGATGCTGCTCGGCAGCACCGCCGAGTACGTCGTGCGCCACGCCGCATGCGACGTGCTCGTCGTGCCGCCGTGAGAGGGAGCTCGTGACCGACGCGACTCAGCCGCCCCGCCGCGACGCGAACCAGGGACGCGCCAGCTCGAAGGCGACGCGCAGCACGACGTAGCTGCCGATCAGCCAGTAGACGACGCGGTAGCGGCGGTAGTGGCGGGCGAGCTGCTGCGGCCACCGTTCGGGGAGCGCGGCGACGGCGTCGCCCGCTTGCCAACGCGCGACGTCGCGGGCGAGGTCGGCGACGGTGGCGTAGCGGTCGTCGGGCTGCGGCGCGCACGCCTTCGCGGCGATCGCGCGCGGCGCCTTGAGCTCGCCGGGCGGGCGCGAGCCGTCGGGCCAGAAGGTCGCGACGAGGCGGCCGAGCGACCAGACGTCGGCGCGCGCATCGACGGGGAGGCCGGCGGCCTGCTCGGGCGCCATCCAGCCGGGGGTGCCGGCGACTTCGCGCGGCGCCGCGCCCTCGCTGCCGCCGCCCTGGCCGCCGCTTCCGCCCGCCGCGACGGCCAGCCCCCAGTCGAGCACCAGCACCTCGCCGAACTCGCCGACCATCACGTTCGGCGGCTTGAGGTCGCGATGGAGAACGCCGCGCGAGTGGGCGAAGGCGACGGCTTCGCAGACTCGGCCGAAGTGGCGGAACTTCTCGGCGTCGTCGAGGCCGCGCGCCAGCAGTTGGTCGAGCCGCGCGCCGCGCACCCGCTTCATCGCGTACCAGACGCGCCCGTCGGGCAGCGTGCCGACGTCGTGGATCGGCACGATGCCGGGATGCTCGAGACGCGCCAGCACGCGCGCCTCGTCGAGCAGCCGCGCCGCCATCGCGGCGGCCGCCTCGGGTCGCGGCTCGTCGAGCACCTTCACCGCCACCTCGCGGTCGAGCTCGCGGTCGCGCGCGCTCCAGACCGTCCCCATCCCGCCGCGCCCGATCGCGGCACCGAGCTCGTAGCGCGTCGACGAGAGGTCGGGCTCGTCGAGCACGGCCCGCAGCCGCGCCATCGCCGCGTCGCTGATCGGGAGCGCGCGCGGCGGGAGTCCGCTCACGCGGGGTCGACGCCCAGCAGCGCGCGCGCCTCGGCGCGGAACTCGTCGTCGTCGACGGTCAGCTCGCGCAGCCGCGCCAGCACGCAGGCGCGCAGCCGCGTGCGCGCCCAATGGAGCCCGTTCGTGACCTGCGTGACCGGCACCTCCATCTCCTGCGCGAGGTCGGCGTACGAGAGCTTCTCCGTGCGCGACGGCGCCTCGAGGTCGTAGCGCTGCAGCAGCCGGAACCACGCCTCCTTTCCCTCCGCGACGCAGCTCCTTTGGAACTCGGCCAGCGACGACTCGAAGAGGCTCCGCATCCATTCGCGATGGAAGTAGTCGTCGAGGCGGTCGGGCGCGGGCGGCTCGAGGCCTGCGAGCTCGCCTTCGGCCGCCGCGAAGTCGAGCGACAGCGGCGCGATCCCGCCGCCCCGCTTGAGACGCGCCGCCGCCTGCCGCTCCTTGCCGACGAAGCCGTCGACGCAGACGCGCACGAAGGTCCGGAAGCGGGCGCGCCCCGCGTCGAACCGCCCGAAGAACTCCTTCTCCAGCGCGCGCGCGAAGAACTCCTGCGTCCAGTCGCGCGCCTGCTCGGCGTCGGCCCGCCACTGGAGGCGGAGGTACTTGTAGACCGGCTTCCAGTACGCCTCGACGAGCCGCTCCCACCCGAGCCGGCGCCGCGGCGCGTCGTCGCTGCGCACCGCGTCGAGCAGCGACGGTCGCGTGATCGGGAAGCGGCCGGATGACGGGAGCATGACGCGCCATTCTGCCTCGGCCCCAACTCCGCGGGGCGCCCGTCGTATCGTGCCGAACCGCAGCCGCCGCGAAGGCCGCTGCGCCACGCGCCGCGAGGAAGAGCGATGAGCAATGCAGCGAAGGGGCTCGGACTGTTGCTGTTGGTGGTCGCCGTCGCCCTCGGCGGCTGGTGGCTCATGGCCGACCATTCGCCGGCGCCGATCGTCGCGCTGAAGGGAGCGGGCGGCGGCAACGCTCGCGGCGAAGGCGACTTCGCGACGCCCGCTCCGGTCGACGCCGCGCGCGCCGACGGACTCGCGGCCGAGCGCGCGACCGATGCGGCGCCCGCCGTCGAAGCGCCCGTCGCCGCGCCGACCAGCACGCTGCCGACCGCCGAGTTCCTCACCGGCGTCGTCGTCGACACGCAGGGCCGTCCGGTCGCCGGCGCCGACGTGCGCTGGGGCTGGCCCGAGTTCGGCGCGCTCAACCGCGCCCGCGCGGCACGCGACGCCCGCGGCGGTCGCGGCCGGCGCGGCGGTCGCGGTCCATTCATGCGGCTCGGCCAGCTCGACGCCGCGCAGGTCGCTCCCAACGTCGTGAAGAGCGGCGCCGACGGCACCTTCCGCCTCCCGAACGTGACGCGCGCCGACGGCCTCGAGCTGCGCGTCGACCATCCCGACTACGTCGTCCTCGCGCGCAGCGACCTCGTGCTGCCGACCGCGGGACTGGACGTCGGCCGCCTCACGCTCGAGCCGGGCGGCACCGTCGTCGGCTTCGTCTACGGGCCGGGCGGCGCGAAGCAGGTCGGCGCGACGGTCACGCTGGCCGACGCGCCCGACGACGACAACAACCGCGGCTTCTTCCGCTTCTCCTTCGGCGACCGCGGGATGCGCCACGCGACGACCGACGAAGAGGGCCGCTTCCGGCTGACCGGCATGCCGCCGGGCAAGGCGGTGGTCGAGGCGACGGCGGAAGGGCTCTGCGACGCGACGTCGAGCCCGATCGAGGTCGTCGCGCGCCAGGTCGCGGGCGAGGTGGTCCTCCACCTCGAGCGCGGCTTCGAGCTGAAGGGCGTCGTGAAGGACGCGGCGGGCAAGCCGGTCGACGGCGCCGAGATCCACGCGACCGACCGCAACGACTTCGCCCGCATGATGCGCAGCGGCGGCGAGCCCGACGCGATCAGCGACGAGCAGGGCCGCTACCTCATCTCGGGCCTGAAGGCGGGCGTCTACGACGTCTCCGCCTCGGCCGAGGGCCACGCGCGCGCCGAGCACCCGAACATCGACCCGGCGCAGGTCGCGACGCTCGACATCACGCTCGGCGCGACGCTCCACGTCGCCGGCCGCGTCGTGCTGAAGGGGTCGAGCGAGACGCCGACCGCCGTGAAGGTGCAGCTCGTCCCCCACTTCGGCGACGACAACAACATGGCGATGCCCTTCTTCGACATGGACGACGCCGAGAACGTCGCGAAGGAGGACGGCCGCTTCCAGGTCGAAGGCATCGAGCCGGGCGACTACCGGGTGGTCGCGCGCGCCGCGGGCACGACGCGCGGCCGCTCGGCGCCGATCAAGATCGAGGCGGGCAAGAGCATCGACGACGTCGTCGTCGAGGTGGAGCGCGGCGCCATCGTCGAGGGCCGCATCCTCGACCCGAGCGGCGCGCCCGTCGCGAACGCCGACGTGCGCGCCTTCGAGCCGACGCCGCCGCCGGGCAACGACCCCAACGGCGCGGTCAGCTTCACCGCCGGCATGCGCATCGGCGGCCGCGGCTTCCGTCCCGGCCGCATGGGCTTCGACGGTCGGCGCAACGCCGGCCGCGCGAAGAGCGACGCCGACGGCCGCTACGCGATCGAGCATCTCGCCGCCGGCCGCTTCGAGCTCGAGGTGAGCCACGCCGACTTCGCGACGCAGCGCACCGACGCGACCGAGGTCGCGGCGGCCGAGCGCAAGGGCGGCGTCGACGTGCGCCTCGGCCGCGGCGGCACGGTCGAGGGGACGATCGTCGGCATCGACGGCTCGCCGCGCGCCAGCGACCGCGTCCACGTCCAGAGCAAGTCGGTGGCGAACGTCCGCCTCGACGCCGTGAGCGACGCCAACGGCTACTACCGCGTCGACCACGTGCCGGCGGGCGAGGCGATCGTCTCGCGCGAGGAGCCGGAGGAGAACCGGCGCGGCGGCGGCGACTTCGTCTTCGTGATGGCGGGCGGCGCCGCGGAGGAGGAGCAGGGCAAGAGCGTCCTCGTCGAGGAGGAGAAGACGGCGCGCGTCGACTTCTCGCAGGTCGAGAAGCCGGTGCTCGAGGGGATCGTCACGTGCGCCGACGGGCCGGTGGCGGGCGCGACGGTCAGCGCCTCGCCGAACGCCGGCGGCGGCAACGAGCTGCGCGGCTTCTTCGGCGGCGGCAACCGCAAGGAGGCGACGACGGGCGCCGACGGCCGCTACCGGATCGCCGACCTCGACGCCGGCAAGTGGCGCGTCTCGGTCCGCCATCCGCAGGGGCTCGTGCCGACGACGGCCGAGGTGACGCTGCAGGATCGCGGGACGGCGCGCCAGGACTTCGCGCTCGAGGGCGGCGTCATCGCGGGCGTCGCGACGGAGCTCGGCGGCAAGGCGGGCATCGAGGGCGCGAGCGTGCGCCTCGAGGCGGTGGCCAGCCAGGACGGCGGCGGCGGCGGCGCGCCCGTGGTGATGGGCGAGATGGCCATCTCCCTCTCGCCGGGTCGCGGGACGCGCGGCCGGACGATGCGGTTCGGCGGCGGCGATCCGGGCGCGCGCGTCACGACGGCGCGCGACGGCAGCTTCCGGATCCCGTGGGTGCCGGCCGGCAAGTACAAGATCAACGTCAGCCACGACGGCCATCTCGCCGCGTCGAGCGAGCCGTTCGACGTCGCGGCCAACGGCAACGTCGACGGCGTGAAGGTCGAGCTGCCGCCCGCCGCGCGCCTCAAGGTCCACGTGCGCTCGAAGCAGACGGGCCAGCCGGTCGAGGGCTCGGTGCTGCAGCTCACGATGGAGCCCGAAGGCCGCGACTTCGGCTACACCGACGGCGACGGCGTCGCCTCGTTCGAGAGCCTGAAGCCCGGCACGTGGTCGATCCAGCCGCGCGACGGGTTCCGCGGCGGGCGCGGCAACGACGACGCCGCGGCGGCGCCGCCGACCACGGTCACGTGCGAGGCGGGGAAGCTCGCCGAGATCACCATCGACGTCTGACCGGCGCGCCGGCCGGCGGCGTTCGCGCGACGGCTCGGCATACTGCCGCGCCGCGCCACGGGCGCGCGGGTCGTGGAGGCGTCGATGGTCGGTCGCGTCGCGGGTCTCGTCGTCGCGTGGCTGGCGCTCCAGGAAGCGCCGCGCGCCACGTGGGACGTCCGCGCGGCCGCGCCGGACGCCGGCGCGAAGTGGCAGGTCGCGTCGACGCTCGAGCATCGGCTCGCCGTCGAGTTCCGCGTGCGCGGCGCGCGGATGCGCGACTACGAGCAGACGACCCGCGACGAGGCGGAGTGGACGATCGAGGTCGCCGCGGCCGCCGACGGCGCGCTGGCCGCGACGGCGAGCTACGGCGAGTGCCGCACGCAGCTCGTGACGCCGCTGGTCGACCAGGAGGAGAAGCCCGAGTTCGCCGGCAAGCGGTTCGAGGTCGCGGGCGGTGGCGACGACGTGCGCGTGCGCGAGCTCGACCTGCCGGAAGGGACGCTCGGCTACGTCGCGTCCGACGTGGCGGAGCGCATCGTCCACGACGCCCACGAAGCGCTGCATGGCGGCTGGTTCGCGGCGCTGCTGAGCCGCGCGCCGCTGATCGAGGGGCAGGCGATCGACGTGCCGGCGGAGCTCGGCGCGCAACTGCTCGGCGGCCCGCTGCAGGGCGGGAAGCTCGACTCGTTCCGCCTCGTGCCGCGCACGGCGCGCCGCGAGGGCGAGCGCGACGTCATCGTCCTCGCGGCCGAGGTCCGGGCCACGCTGGCGCCCGACGAGAGGGCGCAGCCCGCCGTGACGACCACCTTCGAGCTGTCGGGCGAGGTCGCGGTCGCGCGCGACGACGGCCGCATCGTCGTACTCTCCCTCTCCGGCCCGATCCGCTGCGCCGGCAAGGCGGAGAAGGGCGGAGCCGTGATCGAGGTCGCGGGAACGGGGACGCTCTCCTGGACGTACCGAGCGCAGCCCGTGCCGCGCTGACGTTGCCATCGAAGCCGATCGACCCCGCGGCCCGCGCGCCGCGCCGAAGAAGGAACCCCGCGCCACCATGACGACGATGACGACGACGACGACCCGCTCGCTCGCGCTCCTCTCCCTGATCGCCGCCGCCTCCTGCTCGAGCGAGCCGAGCGGCGGCAGCGGCGGCGCCGAGGGCGAGGGCGACTCCGCCGGCTCGACGATGCGCGCGCCCGTCGCGACGCGGCCGGCGCCGAAGCTCGACCGCAAGCATCCGTTCGGCGTGCACGACATGGTGCGCATGGAGCGGCTGGGCGCGCCGCTCCCCTCGCCCGACGGGAAGTGGATCCTCCACACGCGCCAGACGTGGGACCCCGACGCGAACCAGAAGACGACCAGCCTCTGGATCGTCAGCGTCGACGGCAACCTGTCGAAGCGGCTCACGACGGCGAAGGGCGTCGCCGACTTCTCGCCGGTCTGGGCGCCCGACTCGCGCTCGCTCCTCTTCTGCTCGACGCGCGACGGCGGCGGCAAGGTCTGGTCGATGCGCCTCGACGGCGGCGAGCCGCGCGTCTTCTTCAAGATGGCGGTCGAGGTCGACAACCTGCGCCTCTCGGCCGACGGCGCGACGCTGGCGTTCAGCGCGGAGGTCGTGCCGGGCACGACGCCCGACGAGACGGCGAAGCGCGACGCCGACGCGGCGAAGAACCCGGTGAAGGCGAAGAGCTACGAGTCGCTGATGGTGCGCCATTGGGACACGTGGGAGGACGGGAAGCGCAGCCACCTCTTCGTGCTGCCGCTGACGTGGGACGGCGACGGCAACGCGGCGACGACGGGAGTCGCGGTCGACCTGATGAAGGAGCTCGACGCCGACTGCCCGACCAAGCCGTTCGGCGGCGCCGAGGACTTCGTCTTCTCGCCCGACGGCAAGGAGATCGCGTACGTCGCGCAGACCGGCAAGGACCAGGCGTGGTCGACCGACCTCGACGTCTGGACCGTGCCGGTCGCGGGCGGCGAGTCGCGCTGCGTGACCGACGCGAACCGCGCCACCGACAAGAGCCCCGCCTACTCGCCCGACGGCAGCCAGCTGCTCTGGCTCGCGATGGAGCGGCCGGGCTTCGAGGCCGACCGCCAGGTGATCCACGTCATGGATCGCGCGAGCGGCGAGGTGCGCAAGATCGCGGGCGACTGGGACCGCTCGGTCGGCTCGGCGCTGTGGCTGCCGGGCGGCGCGACGCTGGTCGTCACGGCGGAGGAGACGGCGCGCCAGAAGGTCTTCGCGATCGACGTCGCGACCGGCGGCGTGCGGCCGCTGCTGAACGAGCACTGGAACGACGCCGTCGCGCTGATCCCGGCGTCGGGCAGCGAGCCGGCGCGCCTCGCCTACACCAACGACGGCTTCACCGCGCCGGCCGAACTCTTCCGCTGCGACGTCGACGGCACGAGCCGGCTGCGCCTCACGCGCGTGAACGACGCGCGCCTCGACCTGATCGAGGTGAGCCAGCCCGAGGAGTTCTGGTTCGAGGGCGCCGACGACGCGCAGGTGCACGGCTGGATCGCGAAGCCGGTGGGCTACGTCGAGGGCCAGCGCTACCCCGTCGCGTTCGTGATCCACGGCGGGCCGCAGGGCGCGATCGGCGACCACTTCCACTACCGCTGGAACCTGAACGCGCTGGCCGGCGCGGGCTACGGCGTGATCGCGATCAACTTCCACGGCTCGACCGGCTACGGGCAGGCGTTCACCGACTCGATCTCGGGCGACTGGGGCGGCAAGCCGTTCGAGGACCTGATGCTGGGGCTCGACGCCGCGCTGGCCGCGAATCCGTGGATGGACGGCGACCGCGTCGGCGCGCTCGGCGCGAGCTACGGCGGCTGGATGATCAACTGGATCAACGGCCACACCGACCGCTTCAAGGCGCTCGTCTGCCACGACGGCGGCTTCGACGAGGCGGCCAACTACTACACGACCGAGGAGCTCTGGTTCCCCGAGTGGGAGTACGGCGGCGTGCCGTGGGAGAACCCCGAGCTCTTCGAGAAGTTCTCGCCGAGCCGCTATGTCGCCGAGTGGAAGACGCCGACGCTGGTCATCCACGGCGCCAACGACTTCCGCCTCATCGACGCCGAGGGGCTCGCCGCCTTCACCGCGCTCCAGCGCCGCGGCATCCCGTCGAAGTTCCTCTGGTTCCCCGACGAGAACCACTGGGTCCTCAAGCCGAAGAACTCGATCCACTGGCACGAGAACGTGATCGAGTGGCTCGACCGCTGGCTGCGGTGACACGAGTGACCGGGCCGTGAACCGCGCGCCGTCCTGACCGCGCTGTCACCGAATGTTGCTGTTTCGTTCCTGGAACAAAACAGCAGCGAAACCGGCCATTTCGACGCGGCGCCGTGCCGATCCAACCCCTCGCCGCGTGCGTCACCGATGGGGTTCGGGCGGGCGTACCGATGCGGGAACGAATCGCCCGCGGGATGGGACGAGGCAGGAGCGAGGGCTTCCGACACGACTCGCGCGCGGTGACACTCATGGGCACGTCCTTCGAGGAGTCGCCCCCGTGAGACTCGCCGCTTCGATCGGCCTCGTCGCGACGCTCGCGTCCGCCGAGGCCGCCGCGCAAGGCGCCTACACCTGGCGCGCGCTGCCGCCGCGCCCGGCGATTCCGAGACGAGCGCCGTCGCGGCGAACGACGGCGGTGACGTCGTCGGGATGTCGATCGCCGGCCGCCGCGCCGAGCGCATCGCGGTGTGGCACGGCGACGCGACGACCGTCACCGAAGTGCTCTACGCCAAGGGGCTCCTCGAGGCGAACCCGACCGACATCAACCGCCACGGCGAGGTCGTCGGCTTCGGCGACCAGGCGCTGATCACCGTCGCGTGGGTCTGGGACGCGGTGAACGGCATGCGCGAGCTGCCGTCGCTGTCGACCAAGGGCCGCTCGTGGGCGCTCGCGATCAACGACTTCGGCGTGATCGTCGGCTTCTCGACCGACGCGAACGGGCGCGAGACGGCGGTGCGCTGGGACCCCGGCATGCCACCGGTCGATCTCGGCGGGCCCGCCGGCTACTTCCGGTCGTCGGCGCACGACATCAACGACGCGGGCGAGATCGTCCTGAAGGCGCTGGTCGGCAGCACGCCAACCGACTGCCGCGTCGACGCGAGCGGGCAGCTCCACCCGCTCGGGACGATCGGCACGGCGTCGGCGCAGGCGGTCGCGATCAACGCGCTCGGCACGATCGTGGGCGAGTCGGGCGAGCTCGTGACCTGGAGCGGCACGACGCCGCAGGGCCACGGCACGCCGCCCGGTCTCGGCGGCTACGGCATCTCGATCAACGCGAACGGCCAGATGGTCGTCGACACCTCGTTCGATCCGTACGCGAGCAACCACCTCCACCTCGACGGCGCGTTCGTCGATCTCCTCACGCTGCTGCCGCCGACGCTGACGGTCCTCGAGGCCGACGCGGTCCAAGTGAACGACGGCGGCGTCGTCTGCGGGACCGCATCCCTCTCGCCGACCGGCCTCACCGCTTTCGTGCTCGAGCCGGAGACGCGCGTCGAGCCGCTCAGCGGCGCCCTCGGCGGCACGATCGAGTTCCGCCACGCGGCGCCGCTCCACCCCGGCCTGCTCGCCGCGACGCTGGTCTCGCTGACCGGCATGAGCCAGCCCTTCGCGCTCGGCCGCGGCGCGAGCGTGCTGCTCGACGTCGACGCGACCACGCTCGCCGTGCTCGCGCTGCCGGGCGTCGGGTTCGTGACGCTCGACGGCTCCGGCCTCGCGACGACCGCGGCGATCGACCTCCCGAACGACCCGAGCCTCGCAGGCCTGCCGGTCTGGGTCGCGAACGCGCTGCTGCGAGGCGGCCGCAACGCGCCGATCGCGTCGACCACGGTTCCGTTCCACCTGCAGTAGCGACGTGCGCCGGCGACCGGCGCCGCGTCAGTAGCCGAGCCAGTCGCCGGCGGTCGCGCCCGGAACCGTGAGGGTCCCCGTCGGCGCGCTGTTCTGCAGCGGGCCGCGCCACCAGTGGATCGCGCCGGCGTCGCTCGTCCCGCCGACGTCGGTCTTCGGCGCCAGCACGAGCAGGTCGAGCACGCCGTCGCCATCGAGGTCGGCGAACCACGTCGCCTGCCCGCCGCTGCCGTACGACATCGAGTCGAAGATCTTGGCGCCCGCGATCGTGTGGCTCGCCGTCTCGTTCACGACTCCCGCGAGGCCAGGGCCGCCGCGCCAGGAGTAGAGCGCGCCCGCCGAGTTCACGCCGCCGATCTCGGCGCCGCCGTTGCCGGCGACGACGTCGAGGAAGCCGTCGCCGTCCATGTCGATCGCCTGGAACGCCCAGCCCTCGCCGTTCTGTCCGAGCTCGTCCCACGCGACCGCGTTCGAGACCTGGAGCCGCGCGGCCGGAGCGACCGTTCCCACCATCGCGGGTCCGCCCGAATAGAAGTGGATCTCCCCTTCCCGATAGAGCGTCGTGGTGGTCAGCGGGCTCCCGATCAGCAGGTCGACGTAGCCGTCGCCGTTCACGTCGGCGACTTGGCGGAGGAGGCTGTTGTAGTCGCTGCCGTAGGACCCCGAGCTGACGCCGTTCGGGTCGGTGAGCGCCGCCTTCGCGACGATCGATCCCTGCCAGCCGCTGGTGAAACCGTCGAACAGGTAGAAGGCGCCGCGCCGGAAGACGCCGCCGACGTCGGCGTAGGGCGAGCTGGCGAGCAGATCGACGTGGCCGTCGCCGTCGAAGTCGTGGAACTGCGGGACGACGAAAAGCCCCTGGCTGACGACACCGCTGTAGGTCAGGATCGCGCTGGGCTGGCACTCACCGCTGAGCGAGGCCACATCGCGAAAGACGAGGATCGCGCCGCAGAGACCGACACCGCCCACCGTGGCGACGGGGGCCTCGCAGACGATGTCGAGCGCGCCGTCCTCGTCGAGGTCGAGCGTCATCACCATCCGCATGCCTTGGGCGATTCCGCCTGGCATGTAGACCAGTTGCGCCTGTTGCACGGGCGCGCCGACCAGCCCGGGTCCACCCGGGAAGACCAGGACTCCGCCGGCGCCCGGTTGGCCGAGGTAGCTGAAGTTCGGGCTCCCGACGAGGACGTCGAGCACGCCGTCGCCGGTCACGTCGGCGACGTCGAAGTCGTAGCCCATGTGGTCGAGCGCCACTTCCGGCGTGCGATAGAGGCTGGCGGTCGGTGCGACGCTGCCCGTGAGGCTGGCGCCGCCGCTCCAGACGAACGCGCCGCCGTTGTCGCTCTTCCCGCCGAAGTCGGCCAAGGTCGATGCGCTGACGATGTCGAGCACCCCGTCGCCGGTCACGTCGGCCAACCGCGGTACCCGGCTGCCGATCGACTCGCCGAGCTCGTGGCCCGCCCCGCCGGGAACGGAGAGCGTCGCCGTCGGAGCCGGCGTGCCGCTCAAGGCCGTCGCGTCCCACACGAGGATCGAGCCGGCGTCGACGGCGCCCGCGACGTCGGCGCGTGGCGCAGCGGCGACGACGTCGATCCGGCCATCGCCGGTCACGTCGCCGAACTCGACGCCGCGCCCGCGGCTGTACTCGAGGAGTCGGTCGTCCTTGGCGCTCCCGAAGAGCGCGGCGGCAGCGGGCGGCGTGCCGACGAGCGTCGGGCCGCCGCGCCAGCAGAGGATGCCGCCCGCCAGCGTGTTCGCGCCGTTGGACATCCGCGAGGAGCCGATGAAGAGGTCGAACACGCCGTCGCCGTCGAAGTCGAGGAAGACGACGCCGAACTCGTACCCGAGCCAGTCGCCTTTCGCGGGAACGGGCGCGGTCAGCGTCGCGGTCGGAGCGACGCTGCCGACGAGCGCGGCGCCTCCGGCCCAGACGAAGGCGGCGCCCGCATCGCTCTTCCCGTTCACCGCAGCGAGATGGCTGCAGGCGACGACGTCGAGGACGCCGTCTCCCGTCACATCCTCGAGGTAGTGGCCTTGAGGGAGCATGCTGCCGAGCCGGGTCGCGCCGTAGCTCGCCGGAACCGTGAGCGTCGCCGACGGCGCGCCGGACGCCGACAGCGGCCCCTCCCAGACGTAGATCGCGCCCGCGTTCACGACGCCGCCGACGTCGGCTTGCGGCGCGACGGCGACGACGTCGTCGATGCCGTCGCCCGTCACGTCGCCGAGGAGCGCGCCGGCGCTCTCGAGGAGGGTGGCGTTGCCGTCGCGAGTGGCGAAGGTCATGCGCTGGTCGTGGCGGGCGCGCGCGGCGGGGTCGAACGAGTCGCGCGCCTCGAAATGGAGCCGGTAGACGAACTCGTGGGGGAGCGCGTCGAAGCGGACGTGCAACGTCGCGGGCGACGGCGCGTCGATCACCGGGACGAAGACGGCGCCCGGCGGCGGATTGAGCAGCGTGAGCGACACGTGATCGCCCTCGGGATC
>Ga0315910_10003519_pt1 | contig 13303 bp, 8 predicted proteins | sample EdamamesoilMG_FD_204470 | JGI IMG/M metagenome (GOLD analysis project Ga0315910, IMG submission 204470) | Garden soil microbial communities collected in Santa Monica, California, United States - Edamame soil | ecosystem: Environmental > Terrestrial > Soil > Garden | place: USA: California... | reverse complement strand
CACGTCGATGCCGGGCTGGGCCGCGAGGTAGCTCGCAAAGGCTTGATTGTCCGCCTGGAAGCTGGTGGCCCAAAAGCAAATCTTCATCGAACGGCGCGCAATCTAGCATCAGCCGCGCCGGCGTCTTCGGCCTCGAGCCCTCCCGGACGCGCAAATCGTACGCGGGGCTGGCGCGTTCTCTCGCGAGCTACCGTTGACAGGCGGGCTCGGCGGCCGTCAAGCCCCGGAAGCGCGGCCGTTTCCAAGCGCCCCTGGAAAGCCCTCTACCGCAGGAGACGCTTTGCGGACCGGGGCCGCCCCAACGCTGGCTTTACATCGACCGCTAGACCCGGCATGACGACCCGGGCTCGAAGCTCGGGCCTCTACCCCGAGACATGCGCACCGAAGAATCGCCGCGCCTGGCGCTGTTCTGTACGAATTTCCTGCCGGCGTCGCAGGTATTTGTCTACGAGCAACTCCGGCAATACCGGCGCTGGCAAGCCGATGTTTTTGCGTGGCGGCGCTTCAACGCAGACCGATTTGTCTTTCCTCGCGTGATACAGGCGGGGCCAGGCTACATCCTGCGCGGCAAGAGCCGCCGCTTCGAGCGCGCCTTCGAGCAGCACCCGTATCGCTTGGTCCACGCACACTTCGGGCCGGCGGGTGCTTATGCGCGCCGCTACGCCGTGAGCTCCGGGCTGCCGTTGCTCGTCACGTTTCACGGCTATGACGTCCCGCTGCTGTCGAGCGCGAGGCGCTACCTGCCGCTGCATTTACCCTATGCGCTCGGCGGTCCCCGGCTCTTGCGCGACATGCGGCTCGGCATTTGTGCCTCCACCGAGCTGATGGAGATGTTGCAAGAACGCGGCGTCGACAGCGAGCGCTTGTGTGTGCACCGGCTGGGCATCGACCTGGAGCGCTTCGTCTACACTCCGCGTCGAGCGGCGCCTGGGCGCGACGGACACGACGTGCTGATGGTGGGGCGCCTCGTCGAGAAGAAGGGCTTTGAATATGGCCTGCGCGCCTTCGCGCTGGCCCGCGCTCGCGGCATCCATGCGCGCTTGACGATCGTGGGTGAGGGCGAACGGCGAGCCTCGCTCGAGCGGCACGCTCGCGAGCTCGGGATCGCCGAGCGGGTGGATTTCGTCGGCAGTCAGACCAACGAAGCCGTGGCCGCGCTGATGGCCCGCACCAGCGTCTTGCTGGCGCCGAGCGTGGTCGCTCGCGATGGCAACCGCGAGTCGGGGCTGATCGTGGTCAAAGAGGCCGCCGCCGCGGGCACGGTGCCGATCGGGACCCGCCACGGCGGCATCCCCGACAGCATCGAGGATGGGCAGACCGGCTACCTCGTCGCCGAACGAGACGCCGAGCACATGGGCGAGCGCCTGGCGCAGGTTCTCTCGGACGAGTCGCTGCGGGCCCGGCTCGCCGAGGCCGGGCGGCGCAAGATGGAGCGGGAGTTCGACAATCGAAAGCTGGTTGCCGAGCTGGAGGACATCTACGACCGGGTCGCCCACGAGCCCGCGCCTTGCCCGCGCGGCTGAGCCCGAAACTTTGCGCCTCCTGGCCTGTCGGCGGCGCAATACTCAGGCTGAGCGCCAGCGGGTCAGCCGCCTGTCGGCTCTTCCGGCGGCAGCTCGACGTCCGGCACGGAGACCTCGGGCGGATTGCGCATGAGGCGCTCGAAGTATCGGCGCAGGAACATGCCGAACGAGCGCCGCACGAGGTCCTCGTAGACGTCGGCCATCGTCCGGGTCTTGTGCTGCATCACGTTCCGCGACGGTGAGCGCCACGTCGGCACGACGATCTGCAGCGGCTGCTTCTGCGCGGGCAAGGCGAAAGAGGTCTCGAAGAAGATGCCGGCGCCGAAGAAGATGCCGCGCGGGCGCAGGTTCAGCTGCGCACCGGAGAGCTCGGTCCTGTAGTCGATGTACAACGTCGGGACTTCCGGCGCGGGCAGCGGCTCGGGCCGCTCGCCGGGCTCGGGCGAGGCCAGCGGCTCGCCCAGCTCGAAGCGGATGATCTCGGGAGCGAACAGCGATTGCAGACCACCGAGCAGGATCGGGGCGATCAGCGCTTCGCGCTTGCGCATGAACTCGCGCCCCACAAAGCGTGAGGGCAGCGTGCCGTTGCCGCCGAAAAACGCGCTGGCGCGCACGAAATTGTCGGCGGTCTCGTAAGAGCTGCCGAGGTACGAGCGGAAGACGATCCGCGCCTCGGGTCCGTGTGACTCGGCGTGAGCGACCAGACGATCGACGAAAGCGGCCGGGCTCTGGTTCTGCACCTCACCCGGCACCAGGAGGGACTTGGCGCGCGCGGCTGCGGCCGAATACACCGCATGCCGGGCCTCGGCCAGCTCGGCGGCGACCGGAGCGTGGCGCGGGTTCTCGGTGCCAAAACGCTCGATCGCGGCCAGCGTGCCCTCGTTCTTGGCCTTCGCCAGTGACGCGAGCAGCGCGGCGCGCAGCGCCTCGTCGACCTCGGACTGGATCTTCGAGTCGGGGTGCGCCTCGATGTAGCGCTCGATCGCCTCGACGCTGCCGCCCGCTTTGGCCTCGAGGAGCTCCGCGCGAGGCAGCAGGATATCGACGATGTCGGGGTGTTGCCCCCCTCGCTCGAGGTACTGCCGGTACGCCTCGGTAGTGTCTCGAGCCCGCGCAGCGTCTGCGATGCGGCGCGCGCTCAGCTTGTTGCGAACCTCCCAGACACCGACGCCCAGCGCGGCACCCGACAACATGGCCATGCCCGTCAGCGCGGCACCCCACAGCGGAGTGGGACGCTTGAACGGAACGTCCTGCGAGAACGGGCTCGGGAAGTTGGTCTGGCACAGCGGATCGAGCGCGGCGAGCGAGCGCACGCTGTCGGCCCGGGTGGCATCGTCCAGCCGCTGTCGCGACTCGCTGACGGCACGTTTGGCCGCGTCCGCCTGCTCTTGGCTCTGAGCAGGGAACTGGAAGGTCGTGCCGTCGATGAACGTCACGCTGAGCGCCTGCGCGCTGGCGTCGACGTCGCGCAGCTCGCTGAGAGAGTGCACGCTCAAGCGCGAGGACATCGCATCGACGACCCCGGCCGGAAACAGGTAGGTGGCGCGAGCAAACGGCAAGCTGAGCGCCCGATCGCGCAGGGTGAGGCCGCGCGTCAGGCAGGCGAAGCTGAGGGTGAAACCCAGCGCATACAGCAGCGCTCGTCCCGCCGAGGCGAGGGCTTCGGGGTGATCGAGATCGCCGAAGCCCTGCAGCGCGAAAACCGCGGTCACTAGCAGCACGCCAGCGCTGCCCGCAAACCAGCGCATACCCACGAAGCGCGAGCCGAGCTTGACGGCCAGCGGCGCGGGCGCGAGCGTTGCCTGGGACGCGGCGACGAAGCGCTCCTGAATGGGCCGGGGTAAATCGTAGAACTCGATCGATTTCATCGCGTGAGCGACGCTTGCCGTCGTCTCCGAGGGCCGGAGCCGCCTGGGATGGGCGCGGCAGTCGTCTTCAATCTCGGAGATACGTGCGAGAAAACAATCTCTTAACGGGATCCGACACATCGGGGGTGCATGTCCGCACCCCTGACCACACCCTGGGTCGCCCGTTGCACCGTCTCCGCCGGCCTCGGGCTCGTGCGGCGGATGTAGGGGATTGGGGAGGGGGAGGGTAAAGGGGGTGAGAGGTAGAGCGTGCTGCAGCGGCGCATGACGCGGCTCATCACCCCGAGGAGTGGGCCACCGCTCGTTAATCTGGCACGCTTTCTCATATGCTCGGACGGCGCCTCGCGCTGCATGGCTTCCGTGAGGTCGGAAGATGAACAGGCTCCCCCAGTGACCAGGAACATGACCCAGACGCCGAGCCCGGAGGCGGCCTCGTGAGCGGCGTGCCGTCGCTGCTGCTGGGCGTGCTCGGGTCCGGTGCGGCGTTCTCGCGACGCTATGGTACGACCTGTTCGGTGCTGACGCTGCCGAGCGGCGCTCGCTGGCTGATCGACTGCGGGCGGCAAGCCCCCGAGCAGCTCGCGGCCGCGGGCCTCGGCTGGCATCAGCTCGATGGGCAGCTCGTCACTCACGTGCACGGCGACCACGTCTACGGGCTCGAGGAGTTCGCGTTCGTGCGCTACTATTGCGCTGGCGACCGGCTCCAGGCCGTGATGAAGGGCGGTGCGCGCCCCAAGCTGATGGCCCACAGCGCCGTGTGTGCCGAGCTGTGGGAAGTGCTGGGGCCGTCGCTACGTTATCGCTCGGACGCTGCAGGCAACCCCGTCGTCGGCGAGCTGGGAGACTATTTCGAGCTGCTCGCGCCCGTGCGCGTCGAGCTACCCCAGCGTGCGCCGTGGAATCATGCCGAGGTCTTCAGCTGGGGCGAGCTCGAGGTCGTGGCGCGCGAGACTCGCCACGTCCACGGTAAGCCCTGCACCTCGTTCGAGATAACGCTGCCTGGTAGCAACGGCCGCTGCGCCTGGTGGAGCGGTGACTCGGTCGTGGACCCAGATTTGCTCCAGCGGTTGGCTCCGCGCACCAGCGTCTTCTTTCACGACTGCACCTTCACCGAATTCCCGGGTCAGGTGCATGGCCTGTTCAGCGATTTCGAAAAGCTTCCAGCCTCGCTGCGCGAAAAGATCGTGCTGATGCATCACGAAGACGCGCTCGAACGCTATCGGTCTCGCGCGGAGAGCCTCGGTTTTCGACTCGCGTTGCCCGGGGATGTGTTCAACCTATTCGACGGCGCCCGCCTGCAGCGCGGCTGAGCGGCGCTCGACGGCTGCGAGAGGGGCAGGGCCGCGAGTGGGCCGCGAATCGAGCAGGGGCAGCCCAAGGAGCAGGGCAGCCCAAGCGCAGGGCAGGTCGGGAACGGAAGACACGGGTCGCTGCCGCTAGGTCGGCCGGCACGCGCGAACCGTCCCGAGCCGCGCACACGGCACACGGAACCCCCAGCGCCCGATGCGCCCGGCCATGATTCCTGGTGGCGCGCCGTTTACGCTGCTCTATGGTTCTGGACGGGCGATGTTCAAGGACGGCCATTTTCGGTTGGGTCAGCTCCGGGGCACCGAGCTGAGGCTCCACTGGAGCTTGCCCGTCGGCGCGGTCGTCTTTGGTAGTCTGCGCTTCGAGCCGATCCTGTGGCTCGCGTTCTTGACGGTGATCGTCGTGCACGAGCTCGGGCACGCAGCGCTGGTCTCCGCGCTCGGGCTCGAGCTGTCGGGGGTCGACCTGACCGGTTTCGGGGGCCATTGCCGTTTCCGGGGCAACGCGGACGCGCTCGATCAAGCGTTGATCGCGTGGGGTGGGCTGGTCGCGCAGTGCCTGCTGCTGCTCGGCGCCTTGCTGGTCGGGGCCGTGTTCGGGCGCGCCACCAGCCACGCGGGTATGGCGGTCGAGCAAGCCTTCATCGCGATCAACCTCTGGATCATCGGGCTCAACTTGCTGCCGTTCGCTCCGCTCGACGGGGCGCGGGCATGGCGGCTGTTCCCGGAGCTCACGGCGCGAGGCTGGTCCATGTCGCGGTTGGTATTCTATCCGCTGTGGCGCTGGGCGGATCGTCGGCGCCGCCAGCGTGGAGCAGTGCCGCTCGCCGGTGCGGCCGCGACCGGCACCGCCGAATCTCACTCCGAGCCGCGGCGCCACACGCGCTCCGTGCCCACGGTCGCCGACACCGCGGAGCGTGACGCAGCAGAGGCCGACGATGACATCGGGGAGAAGCCGAGCGCTCAGGCCCAGCGTGAGCTCGCCGCGTTGCTGGAGCGTATCGGCGACGAAGCAGGTCGTGCGAAAAAGCGCCGCTGAACGTCTGCCTGCCGGGAGGCCGACCAGCGCCGGTTCAGGAGGCGCGTAGCGCGGGTGACCTGGGCTGGGGCGGCCCGGAACGGGCCCCCGAAATCGCTACCCTGCCCCGCGCTCGTGTGCGAGCCTGCCGCCGCCGTGCCGTCGACGGTCGGGCGGAGCCCGTTTTTCGATCAGGGAGACCTTTGATGAATCTGAACAAGCTGTCCATTGCTGAGCTCAAACTTGCCGGCAAGCGCGCGCTCATCCGCGTCGACTTCAACGTGCCCATGAAGGACGGCAAGGTCACCAACACGAACCGCATCGATGCGGCGCTTCCGACGATCAAGTACGCGCTCGACCAGGGGGCGTCGGTCGTGTTGATGAGCCACCTCGGCCGCCCCGACGGCAAGCCCAACCCCGAGTACACGATGGCGCCCGTCGCCAAGGTGCTCGAGCAGAAGCTCGGCGTGCCGGTGCGTTTCCTCTCCGACTGCGTCGGGCCCGAGGTGGAGCGAGCCTGTTCCGACCTGAAGCCGGGCGCCGTGGTGTTGCTCGAGAACCTGCGTTACCACCTCGAGGAAGAGGGCAAGGGCGCCAGCAAGGAGCAGATCGCTGCCTTCCGCGCCTCGCTGACGAAGCTCGGTGACGTGTACATCAACGACGCCTTCGGCACCGCGCATCGCGCCCACGCCTCCATGGTGGGGGTGCAGCTGCCGCAGCGTGCGGCGGGCTTTTTGATGCAGAAGGAGCTCGAATACTTCGGAAAGGCGCTGTCGAACCCGGAGCGTCCGTTCCTCGGCATCCTCGGCGGCGCCAAGGTCAAGGACAAGATCCAGCTGATCGAGAACATGCTCGACAAGGTCGACACCATGATCATCGGCGGCGGCATGGCCTACACCTTCAAGAAGGTGATGAACGGCATGGCGATCGGCGCGAGCTTGTTCGACGCCGAGGGCGCCAAGATCGTCGAGAAGCTGCTCAGCAAGGCCAAGGAGCGTAACGTCACCCTGCATTTCCCGGTGGACTACGTGACCGCGGATGCGTTCGCAGAGACGGCGAACGTGGGCTCCGCCACGGACGAGACCGGCATCAAGGACGGCTGGCAAGGCCTCGACGCCGGTCCAGAGTCGCGCAAGCGCTTCGCGGACGTCGTGGCCAAGGCCAAGACGATCATCTGGAACGGTCCGGTGGGTGTGTTCGAGATGGAGAAGTTCTCGGCGGGCACGCGGGCCGTCGCGGCCGCGGTGGCTCAGGCCACGGCTGCCGGCGCCACGACCATCATTGGTGGCGGCGACACTGCCACGGCTGCCGAGGAGTACGGCATCGAGGACAAGGTGAGCCACGTCTCGACGGGCGGCGGCGCGTCGCTCGAGCTGCTCGAAGGCAAGGACCTGCCGGGCGTCTCGGCGCTCTCCGACCGGTAAAGCTCGGTCGAGCGGAGGCCAGGAGGGCTCGGGACGACCCGAGCCCTCGCGCTCGCAAAGATGGCCGGGACTTGTCCGGGGGAGGCGGCAGCCGAGCGCCGGAAGCGGAGAGCGGCATAGCAGCTGCCCGAGATCTTCGGGGCGGGAGGGGTGAGCACCGACGCCGGCGAGGACCGCGCCGTCCCGTTGGGGACAACCGGTCTAGAACCTAGAAGAGCTGCCCCTGACGATCCTTGGCGTCGTATGCCACGCCCAGATGGTCGTACGCCTTGCGTGTCGCGATGCGGCCGCGCGGCGTTCGACCGAGATACCCCTGCTGTAGCAAGTACGGCTCGTACACGTCCTCGACGGTGTCGCGCGGCTCGGCCAGCGCGGCGGCGAGGGTCTCCACCCCGACGGGGCCGCCCTGATAGGTCTCGATGAGCGTGCCGAGCAGCCGCCGATCCATCTCGTCCAGCCCGCTGTCGTCCACGGCGAGGCGTTTGCACGTGTGTCGCACGATCTGGACGTCGATGACGCCCGTGCCCTCGACCTCCGCGAAATCTCGAACCCGCCGCAGCAGGCGGTTGGCGATGCGTGGCGTACCACGCGAGCGCGCCGCCAGCTCGCGCGCACCCTCGCGCTCGCAGGTCACCTGCATCAGCGTGGCGCTGCGCAGGATGATCTGCGCGAGCTCGTCCACCGAGTAGAAATCGAGCCGCAGGGTGACACCGAAGCGCTCGTGCAGCGGCTTCGTCAAGAGCCCGGCGCGCGTGGTCGCCCCGACCAGCGTGAAGGGGCGCAGGTCCACGGAGATGCTCTCGGCGAACGCGCCCTCCCCGGTCATCACCTCGACTCGAAAGTCCTCGATGGCCGGGTAGAGCGCCTCTTCGACCGGGGCGCTCAGGCGATGGATCTCGTCGATGAACAGCACGTCCCCTTGCCCGAGGCGGGTGAGCTGGCTCGTCAGCGCGCCCTTGTGATCGATGGCGGGCCCGCTCGTCACGTGCACGTTTACCCCCATCTCGCGCGCCAGGATGTAAGCCAGCGTGGTCTTGCCCAGCCCGGGGGGACCGCACAAGAGGATGTGATCCAGCGGCTCGCCGCGCTGCTTCGCGGCCTGGACGTACACCTCGAGGTTCTTGCGATGCTGGGCCTGGCCGATGAAGTCGGCCAGGCGCTGCGGGCGAAAGAGCCGATCGAAGCGCGCGTCCTCCGAGGACTCCGCGGCGTCGACCTCGCGCTCGGGCTCGCGCGGGACCAGGGTCGGTTTCGTGGTTTTTCGGGCGGCCATGGCTCCTGGCGTTGATCGCGGTTGCGGCCGACCGCGTGCGAAAGGGGAGGTTACGTTACCGATTATACCGCTCGCTTCGCAAACGGAAGGGCGCTCGGCGGCTCCCGCGGGCTCGCGCGACGATCAAGAGCGAAAGGGCACCGAGTGCGGGCCCGTATCCGAGAGCTCCAGCTCCGTGCCCGCTTCGGTGCTGCTCGCCTCGGGCGGCTCCGGCGGCGGGCGCTCCGTGTCCGGCACGGCATATCCCTCGGGGGCGGTCGGCGGCTCGGTGTCGCGCGCGTCCGGATCGTACGGGACCGGGCGCTCCGTGTCCGGCCCGAGCTCCTCGGCCTGCGGTGACAGCTCGCCGCGTGGGGGCCGTTCGGTGTCGGGTCGTCCGCGGACCTCTTCCCGCTCACCGTCTCGGAAGCTGACGACGCGCTGCGGGGCGATTGAGACCGGATGATCCGGCTCGGGCGCGCGCACCGCGTTGGCGACCCCGGACGCGGTCGGCAGCGTGATGCAGAACATGGCGCCCTTTTGTCGCCGGTCGATCACGTGCACCGACCCTCCGTGCAGCTTCACGACCGAGTTCGCCAGCTGAAGCGCCAGCGCCAGGCCACGGTGCTCGCGCTTCGCCAGCCCGCCAGCGGGATCCAGCATTTGCTGGAGATCCGCCGCGGAGTGCAACAGGGCCGGCACATCGACGTCGATGCGCACGTGATGGGGCCCGTGTCGCTCCGCGCGGACCCACATCTTGCCGGCGTCGGTGGCTCGCACCGAGTACGCGATGAAGGTGGCGATGGCCCGGGCGCCGCGGATGCGGTCGACCAGCATCGCCGGCAAATCGGGCTCGATTTCCTCGTAGATTTGCATGTCGCTGCGGCCGCTCAGCGCGATCGCCTTGTCCAGCGTCGCCGCATACAGCTCGCTGAACGGCTCCTCGTCGAACATCAGCGACAGCTGTCCGACCTCGATGCGCGCAGCGTCGAGGATGGTCTCGATCAAGCTGAGCAGCTCCTGGCCGCGATCCGCGATCACTTGCAGGCTCTCGGCCTGGCCTTCGCTCAGCTGCTCCATGCGGACCAGCTCGGTGAAGCCGAGGATCGAGTTGAGCGGGCTCTTCAGGTCGTGGCTGACGCTCGCGAAGAACTGCCCGCGCATGCGCGTCGCCGCGGCGCGCGCCGCGATCGCGTCCTGCTGCGCTTGCGCAAAAATACTGAAGCGGTTGGCCACGCCCTCCACCGCGCGCTGGAGTTGGCGCACGATGCGAAACCGTGCCGGGCGCGTCTCCGTGGCCGGCTTGCTGAGCAGCGCGCGCGTGCCCAACAGCCGCACGCCTTGCGTCGCGTTGAACAGGTCGCGCGTCAAGGCGTTGCCGAGCGCGAAGCCCAGCGCCGCGGCCAGCACCAGCGCGAGCCCTGCGAGCAGCAGCGACTCCGTGCTCAGCACTTGCACGGTGGAGCCGCGGAAACGCACGATCGCGCTCGCCACGACGCCCGTGTCGAGCGGCGTCGTGATCTCGATGAAGCCGCCCTCCAGCGGGCGCGACTGGTAGAGGTGCTCGCTCTCGACGACCTGCGTGGGAAAACCCAGCTCGGTCGCCTTGGCATATAGATCCTGGAGGCCGACCTCTTCCAGCGTCGCTGGCTTCGGGTCGAAGACGGCCCGGGCCATCACGCGCGCGATTTCCTCCTGGCTGTGCTCGTCGGCGCGGCGTACGTGCGCATTGGCGATGAGCGCGCTGCCGATGGCGACGAACAACATCGGCGTCATGACGGCGAACAGCAACCGGCGTGTGATGCGGTCACGCGACTCGCTGCTGTTCTCTTCGCTGACGACGACCTCGGTCATCACCTTGGCCGGCACCAGCTCGATGACCTGAAGCAGCGAGTTGCGCAGCGCCGCGTACAGCGCGAGCGCGGCCGTGGCGGCGACCGAACCGCACAGCAGCATCAGCGCGACGCCCGTGGTGAAGTCCATGAGCGCCGGCCGCATCGGCGTCGCGAAAATGACGAACGACGCATGCGGCAGCAGCCACTGGAAACAGGCGCGCCCGGCCTGCCTGCCGAGCGCGCTGACGTCGCGAGCGTCGACGATGTCGCTGTCCTCGGACAGAGCGCGCAACAGGAAATCCAGGCGCCGCATGTCCATGTAGCCGCGCGCGGCGGCCACCACACCCACCAGCAGGGTCAGCACGAAGAGGTACTGGGCGGTGCTGATCGACAGCTCGCGGTTGAGCAAGAGCAACACGCCAGGGCCCAGGGCCAGCAGCGTAGCGAGCATCAGCGAGGCGCTGAGCTGCGTCCCAACGACGACGCTGCGCAGGTCCTGGATCGTGCTCCGGCGCCGCGTGTTGGGCCCGAAGCTCGGCGGCAGGCCGGAGCGTGGCGTCGCCAGCGTGTCGTTCAGGTTGAAGGAGTCGGTGCTCATCCGCGCTCCAGCCCTCGAGCGAGCGCCGTGGAGATACGCAGCGTGTTGCCCCGCGGCAAGTCTGCTTCCTGTGGGGTCGCGGCGCTGTCGGGGGGACCCTGGAGCGGCAAGAAGACGGTGAAACGCGAGCCTTCACCGAGGCGGCTGTCGAGCTCGATGCGCCCGCCGTGCATGCGGACGAGGCGCCGCGTGATCGCGAGGCCCAGGCCGCTGCCGGCGCCGCGCGATTGCCAGTCGCCCGACTGCCGATACTCCTCGAAGACGGCCGCCTGCTCCTCCTTGGCGATACCGAGGCCGGTGTCCGAGACGCTCAGGGTGGCGTGGTCATCGCTGCGCCCGACGATGACGTCGATGCTCCCCTTGCTCGTGAACTTGATCGCGTTGCTGACGAGGTTGCCCAGCACCTGGCGCACCCGCAGCTGATCGGCGACTGCGTCCACGGGTTCGCCGTGCAGCTCGATCGTCAGCTCCTTGCTCTCGGCGGCCAGGCGGCTCTCGCGGACCACGTCGCCCGCGATCGCGTACAGGTTGGTCTTCTTGAGCTGCAGGTTGAGCCGACCCGTCTCCAGCGCGGACAGATCGAGGATGTCGTTGATCAGCGAGCGCAGGTGCGAGCCGCTCTGGCGGACGACCGTCAAGTTCTCGCGTGCCTCCGGGCTCAGCGGGCCGTCGACCTCGCTCAGGAGCACGTCCGCGAAGCCGAGGATCACGTTCAGCGGTGTACGCAGCTCGTGGCTCAGCGCGGCCAGAAAGTCCGCGCGCTCGCGCTCGTAGTTGAGCGCACCCGAGAGGTCGCGCCGATAGGCTTCCTCGGCCGCGTAGAAGCGCTCGACCAGGCGGTTGAACGCGACCGTGAGCTGGCCGACGGGGTCGACGCCGCGCACCACGATGGCTTGCCCACCGGGCGCCGAGTCGAGCGCCGTCATGGCGACGATGCGATCGCGCACGTAGCTGACGTCGGAGTGGACGGAGCGCGCGAGGTAGTAAGCGACGAAAGCGGCCACACCGACCAGGACGATGGTGAACGCGGAGACCGAGCGCAGCAGCTGCGAGGTGCCGTAGGGCGTCTCGGAGGCCGGCACGAACGCGATCAGCCAGAGCCCTTCGAGGGGCGCGCTGAGCGCGGTCGCGAAGAAGTGGGTCCTGCCGTGCTGGGTGTGAGTATCGCCGCTGCCGAGCTTCCTCAGGATGTTGATGTTCTGGATGTGCGGGGCGCCGTCCGTCTCGTCGACGATCGGGACCCCGTCGCCGTCGACGATCAGGAACTCGGCGCCGGAGCGGTCGGCGGCGCGCGTCACCACGCGGTTGAAGAGCGCGTCGGGCGCCCCCAGCATGCGCTTGCCGATCTCGTCGGGCGGGACCGCCTCGCGCACGTCGGCGCCGGGCCGGACGAGGGCGGCGTGGGGGGTGGCGCGGAGCCGTTCGCCCAGGGTGAGCGCTAGCGTCTTGCTCTGGAGGGCCGTCGCCCGATCGCTCTGTTCGCGCAGCTGGTTGACCCCCAGAATGGTGATGGCCGCCGAGGTCGCGATACCGACGATCACGATGATCGCCGGCACCAGGGGCAAGAACGGCAAGCCGCCTTGCGGCGCAGACCCTTCGAGCTTCGCCTCGCTCTTGGAAGCTCGTTGCCGCTCGCCCGTCGCGGCCATCAACAGCGCGTCCCGCCCGGGGCTGGCCTGGCAGGGGGAACGATACCGGCGCGAGCGCTCCGCGCGGGGCCCCTCGCCCGCTCGAGGTTCAAGCGCCGCATTCTCGGTCAGTCCGTCGAGAGCTTGCTGAATACTGCGTGGTCGACCCAGCGCGATGACACGAACTCGGCTTGGCGGGCGATGCCCTCCGGCTTGAAGCCGAGGCGCCCGATGACGCCGAGGCTCTGCTGGTTGCCGGTCGCGGCCGCGCAGCGGATGCGGTGCACGCCGACGCGCGCGAAGGCGAACCGCACGCAGGCCCCCGCGGCCTCCGTCATCAGGCCACGGCCCGCGGCGTCGGCCCGGAGCCAGTACCCGAGCTCACAGGAGAGGTGCAAATGCACGCACGAATCCAGCCCGACGACGCCGAGCAGCGCGTCGGTCTCGCGGTCCCGTATGCCGAAACGCACGGCACGCCCCGCGTCCCAGTCGCTCGCGCAGGCGTTGGCGTAGCGCCGGCTCGCCTCCGGCGTGTTGTTGAAAGGAACCCAGGGCAGCCAGCGCTCGAGGTGCACTCGCGACCCCTCGATCACCTCCCACAGCTCGGGCCCGTCGGCGGCGTCTATCGGCGTCAGCCGCGTGCGCTCCGTCCGGATGGGCTCGGCGCGCATCGCCGCGCGGGATGGGATCGAGAGGGCGCGTCTTTTGGGCACGGCGTTCACGCTGTTTGGCTCAGTTGCAGTCGACCCGAGCCACGAAGGGCTCAAATATGGCAGCCTCATAAGCTCGCCAAGAAATGTACCACTGACCGGGCTCGGCTCCAGCCACAACTTCAGGGTACGGCTGAAGA
>Ga0315910_10003518_pt1 | contig 13305 bp, 13 predicted proteins | sample EdamamesoilMG_FD_204470 | JGI IMG/M metagenome (GOLD analysis project Ga0315910, IMG submission 204470) | Garden soil microbial communities collected in Santa Monica, California, United States - Edamame soil | ecosystem: Environmental > Terrestrial > Soil > Garden | place: USA: California... | reverse complement strand
GCTCGCCCGCGGCCGACGGCAACACGTTCCAGAGCGGCGTTCCCGCGGCGACCGCCACGTCGACCAGGGCTTTGATCGTGCCGCTGCCGATGCCTCGTGAGGGCGTATTGATGATACGCAGCAGCGACACCTCGTCCTCGGGGTTCGCCATCACCTTGAGGTAGCCGAGGACGTCGCGCACCTCCTTGCGGTCGAAGAACGATTGCCCCCCCACCAGCACGTAACGCAGCTTCTCGCGCCGCATTTCCAGCTCGAACGCGCGCGGCTGCTCGTTGGTGCGGAACAGGATGGCGAAATCTTTGAGGTGCGCGCGCTCTTCGTCTTCGCGAGTGCTCTGCTGCTGGATCTCACGCACGATCGCGCTGGCCTCGGCCGTCTCGTCTTCGAAGCGCAGAAACCGCGGCGCCTCCCCGCCATCACGGAACGGGCGCAGCACCTTGGAGTGGCGGGTGCCGTTGTTGGCGATCAGCGTGTTGGCGAGCTCGAGGATCGGTGCCTTGGAGCGGTAGTTCATCTCCAGGCGCACCATCAGCGCGTCTGGCCAGTCCTTGTTGAAGTTGAGGATGTGGGTGACCTCGGCGCCGCGCCAACCATAAATGGACTGGTCGTCGTCACCCACGACGCACAGGTTTCTATGCCGCTGCGTCAGCGCCTTGATGATCCGATACTGGGAGCCATTCGTGTCCTGGTACTCGTCGATCATGACGTGATCGAAACGAGACGCTTCGGCGTCTCGCACGTCCTTGAACTGCGTGAGCAGCCGCTCCGTGCAGATCAGCAGGTCGTCGAAATCGAACACCCCGCGAGCCAACAGCGATTCCTGGTAGCGCTGGTAGGCCATGGCCGCGAGCTGCTGGCGATCGTCGGAGGCGGCCTCCAGCGCTTGCCGATGGTCGAGCCCGTGCGATTTCCAACCGCCAACCAGCGACAGGAAGTCGCCCGGTTTGAGCTTCGCCTGGTCGACGCGGATGTTGCGCAGCGCGGCCCGCGCGAAGCTGTCCTGGTCCCCCTGGTCGCAGATCGTGAACTGCTTGGGGTAGCCGAGCCGGTCGGCGTGCCGCCGCAAGATCCGCACGCACAGCGAATGCAGCGTGGAGATCTCGGGGCGAGGCCCGCCTCGCTGGGTCTTGACGAGCTCCGCGCAGCGGGTGCGCATCTCGCGCGCCGCTTTGTTGGTGAACGTCACCGCCAGGATGCGGTCCGGCCGAATCCCGCTGGCGATGAGCTCGCGGATCCGGAACGTCACCACGCGGGTTTTGCCGGATCCCGCGCCCGCAAGCACGAGCATCGGCCCGGACAGAGTGTGGACGGCTTTGAGCTGCTCGGAGTTGAGCGACACGAGGCCTCGAGTTTTCTACGAAGGGCGGCGCCCGAGTCAACGAGCGCGTGGCCCGGCGGTGCTCGGATCCGGATCGAAGATGAAGCTCGACCACAACGCCGCACCTTCGCCAACATTGGCTCGAAGTTCGGCGACCAGGCTGCGCTCCCGGGCCGGCTTGACGGCACACATGCGAGCACTGGCGGCGTACGTGCCGTAGCCGACCTCCGTCCCGTCCAGCCCCGGCTCGTCGGAGGGCGAGGTGACGTCCATCAGGCGCAGCTCGAGACCCGACGCGTTACGATCGAGCGCGGCCGAAATTTGCGCGCAGCGGCCGGCAGGAATCACGAGTGAAACGCGCGCGAGCTCCGTACCCGACACGCGGGTCAGCTGCACGTCGGGCAGCCGCGCCAGCGAGAGCTGACCGCGCGCGTCGAGCGCGCTCAGCAAGCGCCCCATCGCCAGCGCGTTGCCCTCGGCCGCGCGCGAGCGCGCCGCGGCGTGGCGCACCTCGAGCGCAAAGTCGCCGCCGCGCGAGGCCGTGTCCAGATCCAGCCGCACGCTCTGCGCCGGACCACACGCAAATAGGGTGGCGTCGATGCCCCCGACGTCCTCGGCCATGAGCTGGCCGCGCGCGTCCCACAACCAGGCGCGCAACGCCCGCAGCGGCGCCGCCGTGAGCACGTCCAGGCGCGAGCAGCCGGCCTCGAGCGTCAGCGGGATGCTCAGGCGGCGCTCGGTCTGCAGCGCCCCCTGCCGCAGCAGCCGCGGCCGCGCGTAACCGAGCGCCTCGAGCCGTTGCTCGCTGGCGCGCCGCCGGGCCTCCAGGCTGCCTTCCGGCCGCAGATCGAAGCGCGATGAGCTCGGGCCCACCTCGGCGCCGCTCGCGGTCGACACCACCAGCGCGGCGAGCCCGCGACCGGCGTGGGGCCGAGACCGGATCGCCACCTCGCGCAGCTCGGCGCTGCACACCATCAGGTTGCGATCGACGCCGCGGGCTTCGCCGCTGCCGATCCAACGTCCGCTGGCGTCGAGCACCTCGAGCTCGAGGTGGGCGACGTCCTCGGATGGCATGACGTATAGGTCGAGGCAGGTGCCGGGCTCGATCAGCGCCGACACGTTGACGTAGGCGCGGGGGTCGAGGGGCAACGCGACCTTGCGCAGCGTCTCCCAGTGGCCGCCGATGCGCCGCCGATGCTCCACCAGGCGCTCGTCCAGCCCTGGCCAGCTGCTGGTGAGCTCGCTCACCTCCGCGGGGCGGCTCGAGGCCAACCCGAAGCGGCGGCCGAGCTCAGCGACGCGCGAGGGCGCCACGGTCTGCAGGCTGATACCGAACAATCCGACCCCCGCCGCCAGCCGCGCGCTCGCGAACACGCGCGCCGCGCGCGGCGGACAGACGACCAGGTTGGCATTCTTGGTCGGCGCCTCGTCGGACGCGAGCACCGTGCCGTCGTCGTCGAACGCAAACACGTCGACATCCTGCACGCCGCGCGTGCCACGCCCGAGCAGCAAGGCGCACTCGCCTTGGGCCACGTCGGCGAACGCGCCCAGGCTGTCGCCCGAGATGCCGGTTCCGGTCAGCGCCAAGCTCGGCTCTGCGGCGCCGAGCTGACGCGCCGCCCGCACGTCCTCGCCGAGCAACAGCGAGGCCGCCTCGGCGAGGCCCGGCTCGGCTACGCCGTGGCGCGCCGGGGCAGGGCGGCAGGCGAGGGCGCCGAGCCCGAGCCCGATACCCAGCGCGCGGGCGAGCCGCCTCATCGCCCGCCCTCCACGAGCACCTCGCGCTCGACTCGCCACACGGCGGCCAACCATGCCACCGAGACCCCCACCGCCTCCACGCGCAAGCGCGCGAACGCCTCTTCGCCGGTACAGAAGGCGACGATCACCGCCTCGGCGTCGCTCGTCGAGTCGACGGCGGCGTCGCGGTCGGGCGGCGTGGCCTCGATCAACAGCGCCTTCGGCGTGCCCGAGAATACGCTCAAACCTGCCGTGTAACACGTGCGCCGCTCGAGCTCGAGCGGCAGCGTCGTGCGCCCGGCCACGCCGAGGGCCTCGTGGACGGGCTCGCGCGGCACACCCGCGGAGTGGCGCCGGAAGAAGGCCTCGGCCAGGCGCGAGCGCACCAGCGGCCCCCAGTGCGACGGCAGCCCTTCGGGCATGGGGAAACGAGCATGCGACAGCAACGCCGGATCGGCAGCCCCGAGCCCGAGCACGCCCACTCGCACTGGCACCGGGGCAGCCAGACACAACGAGATCTCGGCGTCGGAGTTCTCGCTCTGGTCCTCGCGGCGCAGCTCGTACAGGGCCTCGCCCCGCAGGAACAGATCGAGGTCGCGCGGCGCGTCGCTCGGCGTGGGCTGCAGCCCGAGCGCGCTTAGCCGATGGCAGCCCTCACCCAGCGAGAGCCGGGCCGTCGGCACTTGCGCGCCGGCGGGCTTGATCAGCTGGCGCTCGATCTGGCTCGCGCCGTCGCGCTTGGCTTGCGCCTCCCAGGCCAAAGCGCGCACCTCGAGCGGCGGAGGGATGGGGGCGGGGCCCGCTTCGCCTCCCGGCGACTTGGGGCCGGGATCGCGATGCGCCAGCACGCTCGACAGCTCGGCGAGCGGCGCCGGTGCTTCGCCGACCAGCACCTCGAGGACACCGCGCGGCGAGCGCATCTCGACGAGCGCGCGACGGAAGTCGAGCCGACGGGCGCCGCAGCGGTGCAGCTGCACCCAGCCCACCTCGCTGGTGCGAACGTCCAGGCCGGGTCCGTTGCCGACCTGCAGCACGAAGCTGACCCGGGGGCTGGCGAGCACCGCGACGCTGACGCAACGTTCCGAGCTCGGCTCGGACGCCCAGAGCGGCAGCGGCAAGGGCATGGTTTCACCACGACTCGACAGCCGCGGGCGCAGCTGTTCGACGCGACCGCTCGAGCGCCAGACCTCACGCAAACGGCCGACGTCTTCCGCCAAGCTGGCGCGCGCGGCGCCCGCCGACAGCAGCTGCGCAGCGACGCAGGCGGAAGCAGCGAGCAGACGGCGCACCCGCAGACCCGGTGGGAGCGGTGCGCCGGCTCCGCTCACGCAGGGACCTCGGTGAACGGGGCCTCGACGAAGGCCCGCGTCCCGCCGTCCCAGATGAACAGCTTGTGCGCCGTGACGACCCCTCGATCCACGGCGGTCACGAGATAGGCGAGCTGATACGTCGGGTCGCCGCCGCCGCCGAGCGTCATGCTGGCAGCGTCCTCGGCGCTGAAATACGCGCCGCAGTCCAGGTGCGAGTGAAAAAACACCTTCACCGGGCGGGCCCGCTCGCGCCCCTCCTCGATCGCTCGCTCGAACTTGCGGCTGTTGACCTTGAAATACTCACGCCCGGTGCGCGGATGCGACTCGGGATCCACCGCGTGATACTTGTTCGCGAGGTTCTCCAGCTCCACGGCCGTGTCGCACGCCAGCGGGTCCGCCGCAGGCCCCTCGAGGTAACCACACGCCTCCTCGTCGCGCGCGTAGGCGTCGCGCGCCGCCTGCTCGATGCGCGCGAGAGCGCTTCGGACGATCTTTACCCCTCCGCGCACCCAGAGCGGCTCGCTCACCATGTGTACCTCTTCTCCCACTTCATGGGAGCAAAGTAACGGTCGCCGCGATCGCAGGCAATCGCGACGATGCACCCCTCGCGTTTGTCGCGGATGAGACGCTCGGCGAGCTTCACCGCACCCGCCACGTTCGCGCCTGTCGAGTGCCCGACATGCAGCCCTTCCTCGGCCCCCAGGCGATCGGTCATGGCCCACCCCTCGTCCGTCGTGACCGGCAAAATCTCGTCCGGCACGGTCGGGTCGTAGATGTTCGGCTTGATACTGGACGCCATGTGCTTGAGGCCTTCCAGACCGTGCAACGCCTCCGCGGGCTCGACGGCGACGCATTCGATCTTGCGATGGTACTCGTGCAGGCGCCGCGTGGTCCCCATCATGGTGCCGCTCGTGCCGAGGCCGGCGACAAAGTGCGTGATGCGATCGCCGAAGGCGTCGAGGATCTCCTGGCCGGTGCCCAGGTAGTGGGCGCCGGGGTTGTCTGGGTTCGAGTATTGATCGCAGTAGAAATACTTCTCGGGCTCGCGGCTGACGAGCTCGCGGACCTTGACGATCGCTCCGTCCGAGCCCTCCATGGGGCTCGAGTAGATGAGCTGCGTGCCGAAAGCCTGCGTGATGTCCTTGCGCGCACGGGTGACGTTGGCGGGCATCACCAGCTGCACGCGCAGGCCCAGCGCGGCCCCGATCAGCGAGTAGGCGACACCGGTGTTGCCGCTGGTCGCGTCGATCAAGATCTTGTCGCTCGTGAGCGTGCCCTTCTCGAGCGCGCGTCGCACCATGTTCAGCGCGGGGCGGTCCTTCACCGAGCCGCCCGGGTTCGCGAACTCGAGCTTCAGGTAGATCTGTACGCCGGGCAGGGAGGCGTCGATCCGGTCGAGGCGGACTGCCGGAGTGTTTCCCACGGCGTCCAGCACGGAGCCGAGCAGGCGAGAGCGACGAAAGTTGCGAGGCATGGCTTCAAAGGGACTCGGTTGCATTCGGGTTACGTGCTGCGGCGCTGGCCAGCTCCGTCTTGATGCGACGGAGCGCGCACCAGGCCCCCCGCGCCACCCCGAGCGCCGCGCCGTGCTCGAACCAATCCGCGAATGGAAACGCCGGTGCGACGGCGCTGTCGTCCACGACGACATGCGCCACACCGGCCCGCGCGAGATAGTCGAGCTCGAGCTCCACGTCGGGGTGCTTCGGGATCGCGAGCCGGGCGGCACACAGCCGCTCTTGACCGCTCGGGCCTACCTCGGGCAGGCGCCGTTGACGGGTGTAGCGGTCCTCGAACGGGAGCATCAGCCGCCAGCGATGGCGGGGATGATGCTGAGCTCGTCGCCCGACTTGAGCTGGGTGTCCAGGCCGTCGAGAAAGCGCACGTCCTCGTCGCCCAGGTACAGGTTCACGAAGCGACGAATGCCTTTTTCGTCGAGCAGGCGCTCGCGCAGACCGGGGTGAGCCCCTTCGAGGTTGTCGATCACCGCGCGCACGGTGCCGCCCTCTGCGGTGACGGTCTCCTCGCCCTTGGTCAGGCTGCGCAGCGGCGTGGGAATTCGAACGGTAACGGCCATTTTTGTCTCCTGTCGTGGCGGCTGCCCTCACGGGCGCCGGCGTCGATTATCATGCGGCACACGAGCCACCCTGGTAGCGCGATTCGTCGGTGTCGTCGATCGACGGCGAGCGCCCGCACAGCGGGCAATCCAGCCGCGCGCTGACGGCCACCCGGCGCAGGACATCGACTTTTCCGTCGAAGCTCCACAGCTCGCCCCAGCACGGTCGCCCGCTGACCACGCGCAGCGCGAGCTCTGCCATGCAAGCCCCGACCACCCCAACGACCGGCCCCATCACGCCAGCGCTGTCGCAGTTGGGCTGCGCTCCGACCGGCACGTCTTCGAACAGGCAACGGTAGCAGGGGTGGCCCGCTCCAGAGACGGCCCACGCGGTCCCCACCCAGCGGATCCCCGCCCCATGAACGACGGGGCGCTGCTCGAGGCGCCCGGCGTCCGCGACCAGGAACTTGGTCGCGAAATTGTCGGCGCCTTCGATGACCACGTCGACCGAACGCGCCAGCGCGCGCGCGTTGTCGGGCAGGAAGCGCTCGCGCACCAGCGTCAGGCGGGTGCCGGTGCGCGCCGCCGTGTGCGCCAGCGCGGCGCGGGCCGCGTCGAGCTTGTCGGCGCCGACGTCCGCCTGTCCATACAGGATCTGCCGGTGCAGGTTGCCCTCGTCGACCACGTCGTCGTCACACAGCACGAGCTCGCCGATGCCGGCGCGCACCAGCGCCAGCGCCGCGGGACAACCTAGCCCCCCGAGCCCGATCAACAGGACGCGCGCAGCGGACACGCCCGAACCCTTTGAGCCATCAGCGGTCAAAGTACTCGTCCAGGCTGAAGTAGCGCTCCCCCGTGTCGGGCAACACGACGACCACGTTGCCGTCTGCGGGCAAGCTGCGCGCGATCTGCTCGGCGACGTGGACGGCGCCGCCCGAGCTGATCCCAACGAGCAAACCGTGGTTCTTGGCCAGAGCTACCTTCGCGCGATAGGCGTCGTCGTCCCCGACGGTCACCACCTCGTGCGGGATCTCCGGGGCATAGTTCTTCGGCACGAAGCCCGCTCCCCAGCCCTGGATCTTGGTGGGGCCGCGTTCACCGCGGGTGATGGTGGCGCAGGACTCGGCTTCCACCCCGACGATCCGACATGCGGGGCGCTCTTCACGCAAGACACGACCCACACCGCTGATCGTCCCGCCGGTACCGATCCCGGCGACGAAGGCGTCGAGCCGCAGCGAGCCGAGCGCGTGCAAGATCTCGCGCGCTGTGGTCTGATAGTGAACGCGCGGGTTCTCGTCGTTGTCGAACTGCTGCGGCATGAAGCTGTTCGGCAGCTCCGCCACGAGCTCGTGAGCCTTGGCGATCGCCCCCGCCATCTGCGCCTCCTCGTCGGTGAGCACGATCTGTGCGCCGAGCGCCTCGAGCAGGGCGCGGCGTTCGAGGCTCATGCTCGCCGGCATGGTCAGGATGCAGCGATAACCGCGGCGCGCGCACACCAGCGCCAGGCCGATGCCGGTGTTGCCGCTGGTCGGCTCGATCACCGTGCCGCCGGGGGGGAGCCGACCGTCGCGCTCGGCGCGCTCGATCATGGCCAGGCTGATGCGGTCCTTGACCGAGCCAGCCGGGTTGGCGTTCTCGAGCTTGCCCCAGAGCTGCGCCCCGACGCGCGGAGCGGCGGCAGGCCTGGGCCGCGGCCACGGCGACGAGGTGAAGCCGTCGATCTTGACCAGCGGGGTATCGCCGATGAGATCCAGCACGCTCTCGTAGACGAGCGGATGCTGCGGCAGGCCTTCGCGAGACGCGGTCATGCTTGGAAGTCCTCCGGACGGAGGCGCTCGGTGCTGGGCAGAACGGGCGACATGAGCTCGGGCGCTGACATGCCACAAACGCGGCCATCAGATGACATAGGAGTACGTCTCTTTTTGCGTCCTCGGAAGCCCCATGCTCTGAGCCCGATCGCAGATGTCCGCCAAGGTCACCTCGTCGAAGCAGGACTCGACCCGCGCCGACAGATCGCGGAAGACCGCCTCGGTGACGCCGACGACCTCGTCTTCGCCCGGCTCGGCGCCCCCGCTCAGCACCAGCGGGCCTTCCAGGGCCCGGATCACGTCGCCGAGCTTCACGGTCGCTGGTTCCCCCGCGAGGCTATAGCCCCCCTGCGGTCCGCGCTTCGAGACCACGATCCCCGCGCGCTTCAGATCCTGGAAGATCTGCTCGAGAAAGCGCGGCGGAATGCCCTGTCGTTCGGCGATATCCTTCGCCTGGGTGGCCTGGCCCTCGTTGAAATAGGCAATATCAAACAAGGCCCGGACCGCGTAGCGCCCCTTGTTCGAAAGTCTCACCGGCGGGGCATATGCAATTTCCCATCGGTTTTGTCAAGAACACCAGGCCCGCGCCGGCCTATCGACTCCCGGAAACACCGAAAGGCCGCAATGGAAAATCCATGCGGCCTATGGCTCGGCCCCCGGGCTCGTCTACGACAGGTGCTGGGCTACGATGCGCGCACCCGACGCCCAACGGCGCGAAAACTCAGGACTGCTGATCGGAGGGCGCCGCTTCGGGCTGCGCTTTGGCGGCCTTGCGGTTCAGCGCGTCCTCGAGACCGATGCGAACGCGCTGACGCTTCTTCAGGCGCTTGCCCTTGATGGGACTCGCCAACCAGACGTGGCGGAGGCGGACGTTCCAGATCGCTCGATTGCTCATTGCTTAAAGGCTCCGAATGGGGCGCGCACCGTAGGCAAGATGTTGCCGGAGCGCAAGGCTGATTTCCGCACGGGACACCGGGTGTCGGCTCTCGCGCGCCCGGCGCGAGGCCGAAAACGGGCCCGTTTGTCGCAGATTCGAGGCCGTGTGTCGAGCGCTGCCAGCGGGCCTCGAAGACGCGCCGTTCATGCTACCCGAGCAGCGGGTGGTCACTCTCGCTCGCGGTCGCGACTCGCGCTGTGCTCGACCGCGAGGGCACGCACGAGGGCTCACAGCGATGTTCGCGACGACCGCGACTTTGGCGCATGCGACGCTCGTTCACGAACGCTGCGCGCATGCGTCCCGCCGAGATGAGAAAGCCCCGGCACGCCAACGGCCTACGCAGGCGCGTGTCGACGAAATGGTCTTGCGCGCCCCCGCAGACTGCGCTGACATGCGCGCCCCATGATTAGTCTGGACCTCGAGGGTCGCCGCGCGCTCGTCGCCGGAGTTTCTGACGACGTCGGTTTTGGTTTTGCGATCGCTCGCGCCCTGGCGGAAGCGGGCGCGACGGTCTGTCTCGGCTGCTGGCCACCCGCGCTCGGCATTTTCGAGACGTTGCTTCGGCGCGGCAAGCTGGACGCGGCGCGCCAGCTCGCCGGCGGACGCGAGCTCTCCTTCGAGCGCATCTACCCGCTGGACGCCGCCTACGACACGATGGCGGACGTGCCGGCAGATATCAAAGACAACCGGCGCTACTCCGCTCGAGGTGATTTCACCATCGCGGGCCTCGCGCAGCGGCTGAAGGAAGACTTCAAGGCGCCGCAGCTCGACATCTTGGTGCATTGCCTCGCCAACGGGCCCGAAGTCCACAAGCCGCTGATCGAGACGAGCCGCCAAGGTTACCTGGCGGCGGTGAGCGTCAGCGCGTTCTCGCTGGTGTCGATGGTGCAACACCTCGGGCCGCTGATGCCGCGCGGGGGCTCGGTGATGTCGCTCACGTATCTGGCGAGCGAGCGCGTCATCCCGGGTTACGGGGGAGGCATGAGCGCGGCCAAGGCGGCCCTCGAAGCCGACACCCGCTACCTGGCCCTTCAGGCAGGCCGTCGCTACGGTCTGCGCGTCAACACCATCTCAGCCGGGCCCGTCGCGACGCGAGCGGCCAGCGTCACCGGCATCATCCACGAGATCGTCGATTACTACGCGGCCAACGCCCCGCTGCCGGAACGCTTGACGACGCAAGAGGTCGCGTCCGTAGCAGCCTTCCTGGCGAGCCCGCTCTCCTCGGCGGTCACCGGCACCACGCTGTACGTGGACAAGGGCTACCACGCGATGGGCAAGGGCCTCTCGGACGAGTCGGCGGCAGATATCGCGCCGGCGCGCTGAGACCCCGCTCGCGCGTTGCCACGGCTGCGGACGGAGGCGCGGGCGACGGAGGGCGTTCGAGACACGCTGCGACGCCATTTGCGTTGCCCGAACGCCGAACGAGTCCGCGAGCCGTCCGCTGGCCGACGGCGCCTCTGCCCGTGCTCAGCGCCGCGGACGACACCCGGCATGTTGCCGCAACGATTCTCGCGTTGCTCGGGCGCTCGGGGCGTGTATATTCAGGTCACCTTCGGGGTGTACCTCAACTTGGTAGAGGGCCTGCTATGGGTGCAGGACGTTGTGCGTTCAAATCGCACCACCCCGACCATTCCCTCCGATCACTGCGGGATTTTGCGCAGCTCGACCCGCAGGAAGATCGGGTCTCGATCGGAGACGACGCGCTGGTCCCAGGGAAAGTATCCCACCTTCTCGACCGTGATCCGGTGCTCGCCCTCGGGCAGTCGCACGCCACGAACGGCGACGACACCGAGCAGCCCGACGAACTGCTCGTCGATATAGACGCTGGCGTCACGTGGCGCATCGGCGGCGCGTTCGACCCTGAGGGGCACCGCCGCGCGGTGCGCCTGGCAGCCCGCCAGCCCGGGGCCGGCGAGCAGCAGCCCCGCGAGCAGCGGGGCGAGGCGCGCGCTCACTCCCATTCGATGGTAGCGGGCGGCTTGGAGCTGATGTCGTAGGTGACGCGGTTGATGCCGTCGACTTCGTTGATGATGCGGGTGCTCATGCGCGCCAGCAAGTCATACGGCAGACGCGCCCAATCGGCCGTCATCGCATCGGTCGAGGTCACCGCGCGAATCACGCACGTCTCTTGATAGCTGCGGTTGTCACCCATCACACCGACGCTGCGCACCGGCAGCAAGACGGCGAACGACTGCCACAGTGACTCGTAGAGGCCCGCAGCGCGGATCTCCTGTGCGACGATGGTGTCGGCCTTGCGCAACACGCGCAGGCGGGCCTCGGTCACCTCGCCCAAGCAGCGGATCGCCAGGCCAGGGCCCGGGAACGGTTGTCGCCAGAGCAGCTCCCTGGGCAAACCGAGGCTCTCGCCCACGCGCCGGACCTCGTCCTTGAACAGCTCGCGCAGCGGCTCAACCAGGCTGAGCTTCATGCGCTCGGGCAAGCCACCCACGTTGTGGTGCGTCTTGATCACGACGCTCTTGCCCTTGACGCTGACGCTCTCGATGACGTCGGGGTAGAGCGTGCCCTGCACCAGGAACTGGACGTTCTGGAGGCGCTTGGCATGTGCATCGAATACCTCGATGAACTGGTGACCGATGATCTTGCGCTTGCGCTCCGGATCGGTGACGCCAGCCAGCGCCGCGAGAAATTGCTCGCGCGCATCCACGGCGATGATGTTGAGACCGAGCTTGGCCTTCAGGTTACGCTCGACGTTGAGCGCCTCGTTTTCGCGCAGCACGCCGTTGTCGACGAAGATACACGTGAGCCGGTCGCCGACGGCACGGTGCGTCAGCTCGGCGGCGACGGTGCTGTCCACCCCACCGCTCAGCGCGCAGATGACGGAGGCGTCCGGGCCGACCTGGCGCTGGATGGCGGCGACGGTCTCCTCGACGAAGCGCGCCGCCGTCCAGTCGGCGCGCAGCTTGGCGACGTCGAACAGGAAGCCATCGAGCACGTCGCGACCGCGCGGCGTGTGGGCCACCTCGGGATGAAACTGGATGCCATACAACCGGCGCTCGACGTTGGCGATCGCTGCGAACGGAGCGTTGGGGCTGCGCGCCAGGGTCACGAAGCCGGGGGGCAGCGCCGTCAGCCGGTCGCCGTGGCTCATCCACACGGGCAACGTCTTGTCGGCGGCGAGCCGCGCCAGGATGCCGACGGGCTCGAGCACCGAGATGTCGGCAGGGCCAAATTCGCGCTCGGTACCCGGCTCGACGTTGCCGCCGAGGTGCTGCGCCATGAGCTGCTGCCCGTAGCAGATGCCGAGCACCGGCAGCCCGAGCTCGAAGATCCCCGGGGGGCACTGCGGAGACCCCGCCTCGTACACGCTGGCTGGGCCGCCACCGAGCACCAGCGCGTCGGGCTTCAGCGCCTTCACCTCGTCCAACGTCAACGTGCCGGGATGAATCTCGCAGTAGACGTTGCTCTCGCGGATCCGGCGCGCGATGAGCTGCGTGTACTGTGAGCCGTAATCCAGGATGATGACCCGTTGATGCGCCGCCATGACGGGGCGGAGCTAGCATGAGTCGGGTTCCCGGGAAACGAGAGAACGCCTTTTTCTAGTCCGCGGCCCGGGTCATGACCACCACCTCGCGTCCCGCTTCGAACGCCGCGCGGTGCAGGGCGTGCAGGCTGTCGAGCGTCGCCGGCGGACGCGAGCCACCGTGCCAGAGGTCGACGAGACGGGCGCGTGGATTCAGCCGGCGGCTCGCCTCATTTCGAGCCAGCTGCTCGCTGGCGAGGCGCACGTCGGCGTCGTTCGCCGCGCCCGCGCGCAGCCGCTCGAGCAAGCCGCGGACCTGGGCGATGGCCTCGTCGTGTTTGTCGTCGACGGCGTGGATCTCGATCACCAGGGCCGCAGCCGCGCCGCCGCCCATGACGCGCGCCCGGGCCGTGCTGACCAGGCCCGGCCGCTGCAAGGCCTGGTCGAGCCACCCGCCCGGCCGATTCATCAGCCATTCGGTCCAGCGCGCCTCTTCGGACGGGCCCGCAGGCGAAGGGGGCAGGGGCACACCGACGATCGCGCTGGGCTCGCGGACGCCGGAGGCGTCGATCACATATTTGCCCGGCACCGCGTGGGCGGGCCCGCGTGGCGGACACGCGACGGGCCCGGCATCGAGGCTGCCGAGCAGCGACCGCAGACG
>Ga0315910_10003517_pt1 | contig 13306 bp, 7 predicted proteins | sample EdamamesoilMG_FD_204470 | JGI IMG/M metagenome (GOLD analysis project Ga0315910, IMG submission 204470) | Garden soil microbial communities collected in Santa Monica, California, United States - Edamame soil | ecosystem: Environmental > Terrestrial > Soil > Garden | place: USA: California... | reverse complement strand
CTTGATGGCCGTGACCAGGCGGTTCTCTTCATAGCCCCGGCTGTGGTCCATCTTGTAGGGCCAGGTGCGCTCGGGATCTTCGTCGGTCATCTCGAAGAACTCGCGCATGGTCTGCACGGCGAGCTGCGACGCGACCTCGCCCGATGCGTGGCCACCCATGCCGTCGGCGACGAGGTACAGCCCGTGCTCGGAATAGATCGCGAAGCTGTCTTCGTTGTGCTTTCGCTTACGCCCGACGTCGGTTTGACCCGCGACTTCGATTCTGAGGGGAGGAGGCACTACGAGACCCAGTCTTTACCGGGAACGAATCGCCCGTCAATTGCTTTGGGGCGACCGAACCCTCACCATTCGAGCCAGCTCGGCCCTCCCTCTCAACGGCCACTCGCGACGCGTTTTTTCGAGCCCGCGTTTCCGACGGCCCTATTTAGCGGCGCCTGTTCTTTCTTTGCGGCCCAGTTCTTTGCGGCCCGGTCTTCGCCGCCCGATCCCTTGCGGCCCCGTTCGTGACGGCCCTATTCCCCGCGGCCGCACGTCCTTCGGCCCTACATCCTCGGCCATTCCTGAAAGCCAACGTCGCTGGCCTGGCTTTCGATGGCCCTCGTTTTGCCGGACCTGTTTTCTTTTCGCGACCCCCACTCCCACGGTGCGTCGTTTCACGGACTGTCGGATGGCGGGGCCGCGCGTTGCCAGGCGGACGGGACGTGTCAAACGGGTAGGCACGCCGTCCTGGTGCCAGCGCAGCCCCCGAGCGACCGCACGTCGGCGGTCACGGGCTCGTAGCGAGGCGGCTCATGGTGCCGGCGCCGGTGCTGGAGCAGGCGGCGCCGGTGCTGGAGCAGGCGGCGCCGGTGCTGGAGCAGGCGGCGCCGCGCCAGGGCTGCTGGCTGCGGCGGAGCTGGTTGGAGTGACTGCGGCAGAGCCCGGTGCAGCGCTCGCCGCCGGCTGCGGAGCGGGCAATTGCCGCGGTGCACTCACGGCGAGCCTCACCTCTCGAAACTTTCCTGACCCGAAAACGAGAAGACGCGCCGTAAGCTCCGATGCTGCGTCCGCGCCGGATTTTTGTGCAGACGGCGCGCCGGTGCCGGAGAGCGCGACGCGGTTGATGGCGTGACGCAGATCGTCGGGGGTGGCGACGGGAGCGTCCTCGACGGCCACGATCAGGTCGGCCCCCGCCGTTCCTGCCGAGCCGTGCCCGGCGCTTTCGCCTCGCAGGCCCGCGCGCTCCGCGGGGCTCTGGGGGTCCACCGCGATCACCCGGACCCCCGCCACGGCGCCGTCGTGCGCGGCGATGCCGCGCAGCCCGATGAACGCGGCCGGCAGCGGCTCGCGCCGCGGCGCCTTCTTCAGGAACTGCTTGAGCGCGCTGACCGGCGCACCATACCCCACCATCTGGCAGCTCGCCGAGCTGCTGGGCGCGCACGCCTGCACCACGATCGCGGCCACATCGCCGCGCGCATCGAACAGGGGACTGCCGAGCTCGTCCTCGTCGAGCCGCGGCGAGAGCGCGAGCACGTCGCTCAGCAGCGCGCCATCTCTGCCCAGCGCGACGCCCTGTACCACGTTGACCGACGCCTCTTCGAGGCGAGCACCGCGCACGCGGAAACGTTGCAAGCTCGCGGCTGCCTCCGGCGCGTCGAGCGTGGACGGCCTGAGCCCCTCCGTCCAGTGGCCGCCTTCGGGCGCGAGCAGGGCGAGATCCCAGGCGCGATCGCTCGCCACGACCTTCACGGGCAGCACGCTGTCGTCGGCGAAACGCGCCTGCAGGAAATTGCCGTGTCCGAGCGCGGACAGGGCGCTCAATACGCGGCCGTCCGAGCGCAACACGGCGCCCAGCCCGAGCCGCCGCCCCGCCCGCTCGATCCGCACCACGCCTTGGCGCAGCTCGGCCGCGTTCTGCAGCGGGACGCTGCGCGGCGCTTCCGCCGACGCCGGGGTGACCGGGGTGACGGGGGCGACCGGCGGCGTCGGAGCGACGGGGCCCGTGGGTGGACTCGGAGCGCGGGGCGGGACCGGCGCTGCAGGCTGCGCGGCGACGCTGGCGGATAGACTCAGGGCGGTGGTGAGCGCCAGCACGGCGCTGCGGCTTCGCATGGCGCAAAGCATAGCGCTTCTCGAACGAGGCGCCGAGCGTGGCCGCGCCACGGGGCGACCCGGCGTGGCCCGGCGTGTACCGTGCCGCCGGGTCACACGCGGGTCGAAGAGCGCGTCATGTCGCCGCGCCGCGGGTGCGCTCCAGGCGCCGCACCCCCGCGGGGCCGGCCACGACGACCACGTCGGCACGGCCGACGAACAGCCCCGTCTCGACGACCCCCGGGATCGCGCGCAGCGCTCGGTCGAGCTCCGCGGGCGCCTCGATGAGGCCCACGCTCACGTCGAAGATGCCGTTGCCGGAGTCGGTCACGAAAGGACGGCCGTCGCGCTCGCGCAGCTTGACCGCGCCGAAGCGCTCGAGGCGCCGCCGCGTGCTCTGCACACCGAACGCCAGGACCTCGACGGGCACCGCCCAGCGCTCGCCCAGCTTGCGGCTCAGCTTGGACTCGTCGACGACGATGATGTTCGTGCGCGCCGCCTCGTTGACGATCTTCTCGCGACTGTGGCAGCCGCCCCCACCCTTGATCAGGTCGAGGTCAGCGCTGACCTCATCGGCGCCATCCACGCAGACGTCGATCGGCCACGGTCCAGCGTCGGGCAGCAGCGGGATCCGGAGCGCTGCGGCCTGGCGCCGGCTGGCTTCGCTGGTAGGCACGCCGTACAGGCTGCGACCCGCCGCCACCAATCGCCCCACCTCCTCGATGAACAGCTCCGCGGTGGATCCGCTGCCCAGCCCCACCACCCCGCGCTCGGGCAAGAAGCTCAGCGCCTCGCGTGCAGCCTGTCGTTTCGCGTCCGTCATGGCTCAATTCCTCGCCGTCCTTCCGTCGGCGGCGTCCATGACATAGAAGAAGTCGCGATAGGACGCTTTGCGCAAATATTCGTGCTCGGAGAACTCGAAGCCAGCGGCCAGCGGGACCGCGACCCGATGGCCCGAGCCCGGCGCCTCGTGGAAAGTCACGAACTTTGGATAGGAGAAGTTGACGTCGAGCTGCGCGATGTCCTCGGCCCCGGCGTGGCGCATGCCGCGCGCCAGCACGGAGGCGGTGGTGTGGTTCGATATGCCCACATAGAGGGTCATCCCCGCCGCGTCGATGCCGATGGCCGAGCGCCGGATCACGGTCTCGCCATCCAACGCCGAGCCCCACTTGCCCTCGTGGCCGCCCGCCAGCCGCGGGTTGAGCACGCCGTCCTCGTACAAGCAGTCGGGCGTCTGCCGCCACCACACGGCGCGCGCCCCGAGCTCACCGAGACGGCTCCAGGTGGCGATGCGCAGGCTGCCGTCGTCGAGCTGGACGATGCTGCACGACGCCGCGCGGGGCGGCACCAGGGTCACGCCATCCACGAACATGCCGTAGTGGCCGTGCTCGGTCTTGAAGCCCCCGTTAAAGGCCGCCAGCACGCCGGGGTGCAGCTCGTCGGGGATGCGTCCGGGACGCGGCGCCTGCGCAGCCTCCGGCAGCGTCGACTGGGGCACGACCGTGCCCGCCACCAGCTGTAGGCGGACGCGCCGCAGATCCAGCGCCACCACGAACAGCTCGGCCCAGGCCCGTTCGCGGTCCGGGTGGAGCAGCGTCTTGTACATGCGAGCTTGCTCCGGCGGTGTCTCGTCGGGCAGCACCACCCAGCGCCCATCCCCGGGCGCGTCGAGCTCCACATACATCGGGCCCACGTCGGCGGGGCGAAACGCCGGCAGCTCGGGCGCCAGCGCGGGTGTGGTGCCGTCTGGCAGCGTGCCCGCGACCTCGGCGGGCGGCGCGGGTCTCAGCGCGGGGATGGCGACCTGTGGCGCGGCGTCGGACGGAACCGTCCAGTACGCCCGCGGCTTCTCGCCCCGCCTCCAGAGCGCGTTGAAGCGATCCTCGACGCCGTACGCCGCCTCCTCGAGGCGCGCCACGCCGTCGACGCCGATCAGCCGGCGCAGCCCATCGGCGAGCCACGGCGCGAGGCCCGACACGCGATGCAACGCGAGCCAGCTACCGAGCACCAAGGCGGGAAGGCTCAGCGCAACGGCGCCCGCGACGAGCGCTGGCGCTGGCTTGGAAGTGGACCGCGGGCCGGAATGGCGCCCGGCGGGCGTCACGCTTCTGACCATATTACCCACACCGTAACCGATCATTGTCTTCTAGGCCTATTTGTCGGCTCGGCTGCTAAAAGACGGCCACATGCCCGCCCCGCGGACAGCAGGCTCGATCACACTCATTGGAGTATTCCTGCTCGCGTTCACCAGCCCCGGCTTGGCGCGGGACGCCGACGGTGCTCCAGAAGGACCCGTGGTGGTGGAGCTCGGGCCTCTAGCCCCCATCTCGGCGGACCTCGCCGACAAGCCGATCGTACGCATCGACATCGTGACGGTCGGAGGGCGCTGGCAAGTCGAGGAGCGCCTCGCGCACAGCCCGATCGGCCAGCGCGCGAACGCAGCGGTGGCGCGCGCCGTCACGCGCGAGCTGCTCGCCACGGGGCGTTATGCGGACGCGCGCGTCGAGCTCTTCCCGAGCGGACGCGGTGTAGGCCTGCGCGTGCGCGTCGTTCCCCGCCGCATCGTCAACCAGGTGCGCGTGACGGGCGGCGGCCTCGACGAGGCCCAGATCCTGGAGGCGGTCGGCGTCGCGCCCGGCGACGATCTCACGCTCGCGACGTTACCCGAGATCGACGCGCGAGTGCGCGAGCTGTTCCGGCGTCGCGGCTATCCGGACGCCGGAGTGACGGCGGAGGCCATCGACACCGACGATCCGATGCAGGTGGTGCTGCACCTGGCGGTCCGTCCCGGTGATCCGTTGCTGGTCGCGCAGCGCACGTTCGAGGTGCACCCGCGGCTATCGGCGGAGCTCGAGAGCGCGGTCGATGGCTACGCCGTCGATTCGGGCGATCGCCTCGACGAGGAGGAGCTCACGCGCGCCGATCAGGAGCTGATGCAGAAGCTGCGCGCGAGCGGCTACGGCGAGGCGGCGGTGGAGCATCGCGTCGAATGGCGCGACGTCGGCTCGGCGGTCGTGGTCGTGGTCTGGGCCGGCGCTCGGGCGCGGCTCGTGTTCGAGGGCAACGAGAGCTTCGACTCGGACGAGCTGCGCGAGGCCCTGCACCTCGACCCCGAGGCGGAGCGCAGCCCGGAGATGTTGCTGCGGGCAGCGCGCGAGTTCTATGTGCAGCGCGGCTTCCTCGACGTCACCGTGCGCACGATGCGCCGCGAGTCGAGCGACGGCTCCAGCGTCGACTACGTGCTGATGATCCGCGAGCACGAGCGGGTGACGGTGCGCGGCCGCTACTTTCCTTGTCTGAGCGGCGAGCGCAGCGCGAGCGACGTGGCCTCGGAGATCGACGGTGTCCTGTCGGAGGTGCTGCCCTCGGAGGGGCTGATCGGCCCCGTCGACACCAGCGCCATGGATCAACGCCTGGCTCCCGGCGGGGCGCCGTCTCGGCACGTGACCCCGCTGACGATCGAGCCCTGGACGACGTACGATCCAGCCGCGTACGAGAAAGCGCTCGACCACTTGCGCGCCCTGTACCGCTCGGAGGGTTATCTGTCGGCAGAGGTCGGTCCCACCCAGGTGCTGCGACGTGCCTGCGATCCGCGCTCGCCGATGGGGCCCTGTCTGCCGCTCGGGCCCGCGCGGACGGCGCCGGCCTGTGGCGCCCCGCCGCCGAAGGCGGGCACGCTCGAATGTGTCCCCGACGTGGCCACGGGCAAGCGCTGCGAAACGGAGGTCGATCTCTCGATACCGATCGTGCTCGGCCCGCGCGCGGAGCTCTGGGATCTGGGCTTCGACGGCAACCGCACGCTGGTCGAGGGCGAGCTGCGCGCGGTGACCGGGCTCGAGCTCGGCGGCCCGGTCTCGCAGCTCGCGCTGGAGGAGGCGCGGCGCCGCATCGTGGAGCGCTACGCCGAAGAGGGGTACGTGTTCGCGGGCGTGGAGGTGGATCTGGAGCTGTCGCCAGACGGCACGCGCGCCAAGGCGAAATTCGTCATCAACGAGCGCGAGCCGGTGCGCGTGCGCGAGGTCGTCGTGCGCGGCGCGCACTACACAGACCCCGAGCTCATCAGCAGCCGCGCCGCGATCCGCCCCGGCGAGGTCTACCGGCGCAGCTTGGTGCGTGCCACCGAAGAGCGGCTGGCGACGCTGGGCGTGTTCAACAGCGTCACCGTGGACCTCGAGGACCCGGAGGTGCCGGCGCGCCAGAAAGTCGCCGTCATTCGCGTTCAGGAGCGGCTGCCGCAGTACCTCGACGTACGCCCGGGTTTCAGCACCGGCGAGGGTCTGCGCATCGCCTTCGAATACGGTCACAGAAACCTGGCGCGCCGTGCCATCCAGCTCTCATTGCGCATCCAGCTCGGTTACCTGCCCCCGGCGCTGATCATCGAGGACCGACTGCGCAACACCTTCCAGGAGCTGCAAGACGACGAGTCCCTCTTGTTCTTGCTCGAACGCCGCAACTCGATCACGCTCGAGTTCCCGGAGGTCGGGCTGGGCCCCCTGTTCCGCCTCGGCGTCGAGGGGCTCGACTCGCGCGACATCGCGCGCGAGTTCGCGATCGAGAAGCGCGCAGCGTTCGTCACCCTCGGATATCGTCCAGACCGCTCGGTCACGCTCTCGCTGGGCGGCTCGCTGGAGCTGAACGAGGCGGACGTCTTCGTGGGCGAGCTGGAAGACCTGGTCGACAACGATCCGCTGCTGCGGCAGCTGCTCAATTTTCCGGACGGCTTGACGCTGGCGATCGCTCAGCGCATCGCGTTCGCCTGGGATCGGCGGGACAGCGCCGTCGCCGCCACGCGCGGGACGTTGCTCAGCCTCAACCTCGAGCACGTGGTCGCCTACCCGATCGAGGATCAGGGCCCGATCGGCGACACCGAGCTGACCCCCGACTACAAGGGCCACTTTCTGCAATGGACGGGGCGCATCGCCGGCTATCTGCGCTTGACCGAGCGCGGCATGGCGCTGGCCACGAGCTTTCGCTTTGGCTTCAACCAGCAGCTGGAGCGTGGCTCGACGACCTACCCCGATCGCCTCTTTTATCTCGGCGGGGTGGATTCGCTGCGCGGGTTTCCCCTGTGGTCCGTGGTCCCCCAAGATCTGGACGGGCAGCTCGAGGAGGGCGAGATCCCGATCCGCGGTGGCGACGTGGCGATCAACCCGCGCGTGGAGCTGCGCATCCCCGTCTTTGGCGTCTGGCAGACGGCGCTTTTTCTCGACACCGGCAACCTGTGGCAAGATGCGGGCGCGGTCTTCGACAACTTCCAGTTGCGCTACTCCGCCGGCCTCGGCGTGCGCGTGAGCACACCCGTCGGTCCGCTCGCGCTCGACTACGGCGTCAACCTCGACCCCCGCCCGTACGAAGACTTCGGGGCCTTCCACTTCAGCATCGGCCTGTTCTGAGAGCCGCCTGGCGCAGCGCGCGAGCCGTGTCAACGGCCCGACGACCGAGGGACTGACGGCGGGTGCGCGACAGGGGGAGCTGGCGCTCGCGCGGATCGAGCCCTAAACCCGACCCGCATCCAGCGCCGGACGCGATCGATCGGGGCGCCGCTTGGCCCCCGCCTGATCGGGGTCGCCTTTACGGCCCGCTCATAGTAGGGAAACGCCGCCATTTCTTCTTGGTTTGAACGACTCGGGCGCGGCACGTTCGCGCGACGGCTCACGCCGGATCAGATCCCGACGGGGCTGTGGGCTCAGCTCCGCCGCAACACGGTCAACTACACCCTCGGGGTGCTGCTGCTGGCCGCGTATAACTACTGTCAGTACTACATCGACCTGCTGCTGGCCGACGCCATGGCGGGTCTGCTCGCTGGCGAGCTCGGCCGCACGCGGACGATCGGCCTCGGCATGGCGCTTTTCGCGGCGTTCTCGTTCGGTGCTCGGGTGCTGTCGCGCCTGACCATCTTCAACGCGGGCCGGTTCGCCGAGTACGAGCTGCGGGCCGCTCTGCTCAATCACCTGCACCGCCTCGGGCCGTCTTTTTATCGGCGCATGAGCACCGGCGACATCATGAGCCGAGTGACCAACGACCTGCAGCAGGTGCGGGGTCTGCTCGGCTTCGGCGTGCTGAACCTGTTCAACACGGGCTTCGGGCTCGTCAGCGCGCTGGCGATCATGCTGCAGTTCTCCGGCAAGCTGACCCTGGCGTCGCTGGCGTCGCTGCCGCTCCTGCTGCTGGTGATGCGGCTCTACTCGAAATCGCTCTACGCGCGCCAGCGCGAGAACCAAGACGCGCTCGGCGCGCTCGGGGCCCAGGTGCAGTCGAGCATGTCCGGCGTGCGGGTGGTGCGAGCGTTTTCGCTGGAGGACGCCGAGCTCGCGACCTTCGATCGCTCGAACGACGTGTACCTCGACAAGGGGCTCATCCTCGCCAAGCTGCGCGGCTCGATGTGGCCCGTGATGCAGGCCATCAGCATGCTCGGCGTGCTCGTCGTGTTCTGGTATGGCGGGCGCTTGATCCTGGCCGGCGAGTTCAAGGCCGAGCAGTTCCTCTCCTTTTATCGCGCGCTCTTCCGCTTGACCTGGCCGCTCGCGGCGCTCGGCTTCCTGGTGGGAGTGCTGCAGCGCGGGCTCGCCGGCTACGAGCGCCTGAAGGAGATCTTCGACGCCACGCCGGACGTGCTCGACGGCGAGTCTGCCCCCGAGCGCATCGTCGGCCAGCTGGACATCAAACACCTCACGTTCGGCTACCTGCCGGATCGACCCGTCCTTCGAGATCTGACCCTGAGCATCGCGCCGGGCGAGCGAATTGCCATCGTCGGGCGAACCGGGGCTGGCAAGAGCACGCTGGGGGCGCTGCTCGCGCGCCTGCACTCGACACCTCGGGGCAGCATTTTCCTCGACGGCGTCGACATCTGCGACCTGCCGCTGTCGCTCCTGCGCTCTGCGGTGCTGTATAACCAGCAGACACCCTTCCTGTTCTCGACCACCGTGGGCCGCAACATCGCCTACGTGCTCGAGCACCCCGAGACGGAGGAGGGCGAGGCTCGCATCGACTACGCGGCCAGCGAGGCCCAGATCCGCGACGAGATCGCCGCCTTGCCCGAGGGTCTAGACACCGTGGTCGGCGAGCGAGGCGTGCAGCTGTCCGGCGGACAGAAGCAACGCGTGGCGCTGGCGCGCGCATTCCTGGCGCGGCCGCGCGTGTTGATCCTGGATGACCCGCTGAGCGCGGTCGACGCCAAGACCGAGACGGCGTTGATCGACGCGCTCCAGCGGCACTGCGCCGACAGCACCCTGCTCCTGATCACGCACCGGGTGAGCGCGGCCGCGCGCTGCGATCGCATCCTGGTGATGGATGGGGGGCGCATCGTCGAGCAAGGGCACCACGACGTGCTGGCGCGCTCCGGCGGCCTCTACTCACGCTTCGTCGAGGAACAGCGGCGCGAGCGCGAGCTCTCGAAGTTGAAAGATCTGGAGCTGGACGAGCAGTCCTCGCCCTCTGCTGCGGAGGTCATGTGAGCCCGAGCCGTCCCCCGAGACCTGCGGCCTCGAAGACCGCCAAGGTGCTGGAGGCGTTTCACGAGGAGAGCGCGCTCGGTAAGGCCTACGATTTCGCCCTGCTGCGCCGGCTCTGGCCGTATGTCGCGCCGTACAGCGCGATGATCTACCTGTCGCTCGGCGTGGGTGTGCTCACCGCCATCAGCTCGCTGATGCAGCCGCTCGCGATGCGCGAGCTGCTCGATAACGGCGCGTTGGCCGGCAACCTGGGCACGCTGACCCGCGGAGCGCTGTATCTCTGCGCGCTCACGCTCGTGGAGCGCGTGCTCACCTTCGTGCAGGTCTACTCGGTGCAGGTGGCTGGCGCGCGGGCGATCTCGGCCATGCGCCGGCACATCTTTCGGTTCCTGCACGAGCTGCCCTTGAGGTTCTTCGACCGGCAGCCCGTCGGCAGATTGGTCACGCGTGTCACCAACGACACCGACGCCATCCTCGAGCTGTTCGCCTCGGGCGCGCTGAATGCGTTCTCGGACCTGCTGCGCCTGGCCGGCATCGTGATCTTCATGCTGGCGCTCGACTGGCAGCTGGCCTTGATCGCCTTCGCGGCCGGTCCCCCCGTCACCCTGCTCGTCCAGGCCATGCGCACGCGAGCGCGGGCGGCGTTCCGCGAGATCCGCGCCAAGACCTCGCGCATGAACGCCAACATGGCCGAGCAGGTCAACGGCATGACCACGGTGCAAGCCTTCGGTCAGCAGCGCGCCGCCGCGGCCGAGTTCGACGACATCAACGCCAGCTACCGCGACGCGATCATTCGTTCGATCAAGTACGAGGCGCTGCAAGACGCCGCCATCGACATGATCGCGTCGATGTGCCTGGCGTTCATGGTGATCTCGATCGGCTACCATTCGGCGAGCTACGGCACGCTGGTGGCGTTCAACGCCTACGTGCTGCGTTTCTTCGAGCCGATCGCGGCGCTCGCGCAGCGCTACACGCTGCTGCAGAGCGCCATGGCAGGCGCCGAGCGCGTGTTTGCGCTGCTCGACGTCGAGGAGCGCGACGCTTCGCCGGAGCGCGCGGCGCCGGATGGTGACCCGAGCCACTCCGTCAGCTTCGAGAACGTCAGCTTCGGCTACAAGCCCAACGTACCCGTGCTGCGCCACGTGAGCTTTGGTGTGCGACGTGGCGAGAAGGTCGCGCTGGTAGGCGCGACGGGCGCGGGCAAGACCACCGTCGCGTCGTTGTTGCTGCGGCTCTACAGCGCCGACGAGGGCGTGGTGCGCGTGCACGGCAAGGACGTGCGCGGGCTGGACCGGGCCACGCTGCGCAGCAACTTCGCCGTGGTGCCCCAGGACGTGGTGCTCTTTCCCGGCACGATCGCCAGCAACGTCGCGGCCAGCGCGACTCCGGACCTGCTGAAGGTCGAAGCGACGCTGCGGCGCATCGGGGCAGAAGACCTGCTGTCGAACCGCCCCGGCGGGCTCGAGGCAAAGGTGGACGAGCGGGGCGACAACTTCTCGGCGGGCGAGCGCCAGCTGATCGCGTTTGCGCGCGCCCTGTATCGCGACGCCGAGATCATCGTGCTCGACGAGGCCACCGCCAGCGTCGACAGCAACACCGAGGCGCGCATGCAGCACGCCATGGATCAGCTGCTCGAGAACCGGACGGCGCTGATCATCGCGCACCGGCTGAGCACGATTCAGGCGGCCGATCGCGTGCTCAGCTTCCACCAAGGCCGGCTCGTCGAGTCCGGCACGCACGCCGAGCTGTTGGCCCTGGGCGGGCTGTATGCCCGCCTGCACGGGCTACATTTCGGCGAGGGCGCGCGCGCCGAGAGCTAGCGTCCACGGGCGAGCTCGACCCGGCAGCGTTTGACCCGCGGGGCGTCCACGGCGAGGGCCGAGCTCGCGGCCGCGCTCTCAGAGACCGAAGACGCGGTCGTGCTTCACGTGGGGGATCTTGCCGAGCGCGTCGCGGGTGTCGACGATCAAGAACGCCTCGCGGGCCAGCCGCTCGCGGTCGAGCGCGTCGTGATCGGTCACGATCACCACCACGTCGTGTGAGCCAAAATCGGGGCTGACCCCCCTCATCACGCCGTGCGGGAGCTCGAGGCTCGACACGAACGGATCGCTGAACGAGACGTGGGCGCCTTTCTTCTCGAGCTCGTCGATCACCTCGATGGCCGGCGATTCGCGCACGTCGTTGACGTTTTTCTTGTAGGCGACGCCGTAGACCAGAATCTTGGCGCCCTTGAGCGATCGCCCGTACTCGTTGAGCGCTGACGTCACGCGTTCGACGACGTAGCTCGGCATGCCGCTGTTGATCGAATCCGCGAGCTCGATGAAGCGCGCTTGCCCCTTGAGGGCCTTGAGCTTCCAGGACAGATACAGCGGATCCACCGGGATGCAATGGCCACCCAGGCCGGGCCCCGGGAAAAACGGCATGAACCCGAAAGGCTTCGTGGCAGCCGCGCGGATCACCTCGAACGGGTTCACGCCCAGCTTGCGGCTCATGATGGCGATCTCGTTCGCGAGGCCGATGTTGACGGCACGGAACGTGTTTTCGAGGAGCTTCACCATCTCTGCCGTCTCCGTGGAGCTGACCGGCACGAGCGTATCGATGATGTGCGAGTAGAGCGCCTGGGTCACCTCCAGGCAGGCGGGCGTTGCGCCACCGATCACCTTCGGTGTGTTGCGCGTCTTGAAGACCTCGTTCGCCGGGTCGACCCGCTCGGGCGAGAACGAGACGAACACGCTCTTGCCGAGCTCGAAGCCGTTCTCGGTCAACTTCGGCACCAGCAGCTCGGTGGTGGTGCCGGGATACGTGGTCGATTCGAGCACGATCAGCATGCCCGGGTGTTGATGCTTCGCGATCTGCTCGGCGGCATCCACGATGAAGCGCATGTCCGGGTCTTTGCTCTTGTTGAGCGGCGTGGGGACGCACACCACCACTGCGTCGGCCTCGCGCAGCACCGAGGGATCGGCGGTGGCGTCGAGCAGCCCCGTCTTCACGTGCGGCGCGATGTCGGCGATGGGCACGTCCCGGATGTAGGACTCGCCTTGATTGAGGAGCTCGACCTTGCGCGTGTCGTAGTCTAGCCCCGTGACGCGGAAGCCCTCGCGCGCGAACTCGGCGACCAGCGGCAAGCCGACGTAACCCACCCCCACGACGACCAAACGCGCGCGGTTGGCGGTGAACTTCTGAAGTAGCTCCTCCACACCGACTCTCTTTCCGTATTGTCCGGCCTCGCACACGGGCGGGCGCCAGCGCACATTCCCGGTGGGTGGAACACTATCCGTTTTGTTGCGGTTGCGCCTCGAATAGAGCGCATCGTCGGCCACTTTTCAGGGAGCCGGCTGATGTGCCCGAGCGTCCCCGCGCGTGCCATCCCGCCGCGTCGGCCCGGCTGGTGAGAAGAATGAAGATCCTTCGGCGTCACCCGACGGTCACGCGCTCCGATGTCGCATCTGGCGCCCCCCGTTCGGCGGAGGTACAGGTTGAGCGTGACGCGCGAGCACGACCGAGCATGAGCGGCGGTCGGATCCACACGGCGTTCCGGAGCGATGCGATTGATGCAAAGCGCCCCGCCGCCCGCGCCTTTGCCACGGCCGTCTTCGCGCGGGAGACACTCGCCGACGTGGCCTGTGAGCTCGCGCGCGCCGAGATCCCGGTCTTGCCGCTCAAGGGAGCGCTGTTGCAGCTCGACGTCTACGCACGCGACCCCGCGCAGCGCTTGCTGACGGACGTCGACATCCTCGTGCCCGAGGCGAGCTTCGTCCCGGCGATCCGGCAGCTCCTGCGCCGCG
>Ga0315910_10003516_pt1 | contig 13306 bp, 12 predicted proteins | sample EdamamesoilMG_FD_204470 | JGI IMG/M metagenome (GOLD analysis project Ga0315910, IMG submission 204470) | Garden soil microbial communities collected in Santa Monica, California, United States - Edamame soil | ecosystem: Environmental > Terrestrial > Soil > Garden | place: USA: California... | reverse complement strand
ATCTCGCGGCGCAGACCGGCCTGTTCGTGATGACCCAGACGCTGCTCTTCATCGCGCTGCAGAAAATCGGCGCCGGGCGCGCGGCGATCCTGTTCAACATGCAGCCTTTCTTTACTTTGCTGCTGCTGCCGGTGCTGCTGCCCTCGGAGCGCCTGACGCCGCGGCGCTGGCTCGGGACGGTGATCGCCTTCGGCGGGGTCGCGCTCGTGCTCGCGGAGCGGGGCACGCAGGGCGCTTCCCTGGCCGCCGACCTGCTGGTGCTGGTGGCGGCGCTCGGCTGGACCGGCGCCATCGTCCTGAACAAGCGCATGCCGCCCGACATCAACCCGGTCTCGGTGATCCTCTGGACTTCCGCCGGCTCGATCCCGCTGTACGCGCTGCTGTCGCTGCTGTTCGAGTCCGGGGCGACCTGGACGCTGACCGGTTCCGCCCTGGCCAGCATTCTCTACCTCGGCGTGGCCGCCGGCGGCCTTGGTTTCGTGCTGATGGTCTGGCTGATCCGCACCTATTCGGCGAGCCGCGTCAACGTGTTCGTGTTCCTGTCGCCGGTATTCGGCGTCCTCATCGGCTGGGCGGCGCTGGGCGAGACCATGGGCGCGCTGCAGGCGCTCGGGGCGCTCGCGGTCGCCGCCGGAATCTTCGTGGTGAGCGCCGAGCGATGACGACGCGCCTCACGCCGACGCTGCGCGGCATGCTGTGGATGGTCGCCACCGGCATCCTGTTCACGCTGCTGAACTCGACCATGAAGAAGCTTTCCCACGAACTCGACCCCTGGCTGGTCGGATTCCTGCGCTACGCGCTGGGCGCGCTGGTGATCCTCGCCCCGGCGCTATACATGGGCGCACGCGAGCTGTGGCCAAAGGCCCCGAAACTGCAGTTCGTGCGAGGCTCCCTTCACGCTGGCGGCATGCTGCTGTGGTTTGCGGCGCTGCCAACGGTGGCGATATCGGAAATCACCGCGATCGGCTTTGCCGGACCGATCTTCATCTGCCTCGGGGCGGTGCTGTTCCTCGACGAACGGATGACCGGCGCGCGCTGGGCGGCGGTGCTGGTGGGATTCTGCGGCGTGCTGCTGGTGCTCAATCCCTTCGGCGCCGGCGGTTTCTCCGGCATCTCGACCGGGATGCTGATGATGCTCGCCTCGGGGCCGGTGTTCGCCGCCTCATTCCTGGTCGCCAAGGTGCTGACGCGCCACGACCGGCCGGAGGTGATGGTTCTCTGGCAGCATCTGGTCGTGTCGATGCTGCTCCTGCCGTTCGCCGCCTTCCTTTGGGCGATGCCCACGCCGGCCCAGTGGACCCTGCTGCTGGTGTGCGGGTTTCTCGGCGCCGGCGGGCACTACTGCATGACGCGCGCGTTCCGCGTCGCCGACATTTCGGCGGTGCAATCGGTCAAGTTCCTCGAACTGCTGTGGGCGGCGCTGCTCGGCTACCTGATGTTCGGCACCACGCCCGCGGGCTGGACGCTGGTGGGCGGCACGGTGATCCTCGCGAGCACGCTATGGCTGGCGCGGCAGGAATCGAGATAGGAAATGCGACCGGCATGAGCGACGTCGCCACGCTGTACGAACAGAGCCTCGCCAAGCGCGGCTTCGTCGCCGACGCCTCGCAGCGGCGCGCGGTCGAGCGACTGCAGCGCCTGTACGAGGAGTGGAGCAGCTACAAGGCGAGGCGCAGCACGTCGCTGCGGCGCATGCTGGTCAAGCCGCCGCTGCCCAAGGGCGTCTACCTCTGGGGCGCGGTCGGGCGCGGCAAGAGCTTCCTGATGGATGCCTTCTACCTGTGCGTGCCGCTGGTGCGCAAGCGCCGCGTGCATTTCCATCACTTCATGCGCGAGATCCACCGGGAGATGAACGAGCTGCAGTCGACCGGGGACGCGCTGGGCGCGGTCGCGGAGCGTACCGCGCGCCGCTACCGGCTGATCTGCTTCGACGAATTCCACGTCTCGGACATCGCCGACGCGATGATCCTCGGCCGCTACCTGGAAAAGGTCATGGACCTGGGCGTGCAGTTCGTGATGACCAGCAACTACCACCCGGACATGCTGTATCCGAACGGCCTGCAGCGCGAGCGCTTCCTGCCCGCGATCGAACTGCTGACCTCGCGCCTGGACGTCGTCGAGGTGGACGGCGGTACCGACTACCGGCGCCTGAAAATGGAAAAGCTGCGCATCTACCATTCCGGAACCGATGCCGAAGCGCAGGTGGCGCGGATATTCGACGAACTCAAGGACACCGAAGAGGAGAGGCAGCCGCTGGACGTCGAGGGACGGCGCATTCCGTACCGCAAACGCGCCGGCGGGCTGGTATGGTTCGATTTTGCGGCGCTCTGCGGCGGGCCGCGCTCCTACGCGGACTATGTGGACCTGGCGCGGCGTTTCCACACCGTGCTGCTGACCGGTGTGCCGCGCATGTCGCCGAAGAACGCCGATTCGGCACGTCGCTTCACATGGCTGGTGGATGTGTTCTACGATGACCGGGTAAAAATGATCGTCGGCGCCGAGGCGCAGCCCGACGAGCTGTTTGTGGATGGTGGCGAGGAAAAGACCGCGGCTGCCGAATTCGCGCGCACCGCGAGCCGGCTGACTGAAATGCAGTCGGCCGAATACCTGCAGCTGGAACGAAGGAGGGAAAGTGGAAAAATTCAGGGCCTACCGGCTTAGCGAGGTCGACAGGAAGATCAAGGCGGAGTTCGTCGAGTGCACGCTCGACGACCTGGATCCGGGCGAACTGGTGGTGCGCGTGGCCTACTCGGATGTCAACTACAAGGACGCGCTCGCTGCCACCGGCAAGGGGCGCATCCTGCTGCGGCCGGTGTGCATCGGCGGCATCGATCTCGCGGGTACAGTGGTGTCCTCCAGCGATCCGGCTTTCGCCAAGGGAGACGCGGTGCTGGGCGTCGGCCACGAGATCGGCGTCAAGCATCACGGCGGCTACGCCGAATACGCGCGCATTCCGGCGAAATGGGCGGTCAAGTTGCCGAAGGGCCTCACGCTGTGGGAATCGATGGCCTTCGGGACAGCCGGCTATACCGCGGGCCTGGCCGTCGTGAAGATGGAGCACAACGGCCTGCGCCCGGCCGGCGGCCCGGTGATCGTCAACGGGGCGACCGGCGGGGTCGGGTCGATCGCGATCGCGGTGTTGGCGAAACTGGGTTACGAAGTCGTTGCCTTGACCGGAAAAGAAAATGAAGTTGCGTGGCTGAAGAAGCTGGGCGCGAGGGAGGTGAAGTTCAGGAAGGACATTGACCTTACGAAAATCAGGCCGCTCGACAAGGCGACCTGGCAAGGCGCTGTGGACAACCTGGGGGGCGAGGTGCTGGCCTGGATGGCGAGCACGATGCAGTTCAACGGCGTGATTGCCTCGATCGGCCTGGCGGCCGGCTTCGGCCTGAACACCACCGTGATGCCCTTCATCCTGCGCGGCGTGAGCCTGCTCGGCATCAACTCGACGGATGCGCCCAGCCCGGAGCTCGAGCGCAGGGTCTGGGACCGCCTCGCCGGCGACATGAAGCCGGCCGGGTTGAAGGACATGGCGAGGACCATTCCTTTCGGCGATCTGCCCAAGGTGTTCGACGATTTCATCCAGGCCAAGGTGACGGGCCGCATCGTCGTGGACCTGAACGCATGAGCACGTACAAGGAACAGCATCGCCTGTCGATCCTGGATCGCGAAGGCTTCTGGGCGAAGGAGGCCAAGCGGATCCACTGGCACAAGCCCTTCGGCAAGGTGCTCGACTATTCGAAGCCGCCGTTCGCGAAGTGGTTCGTCGGCGGCGAAACCAACCTCTGCTTCAACGCGGTGGACCGCCACCTCAAGGACCGCGGCGGGCAAAAGGCGTTGGTATGGATTTCTACTGAAGTTGAAAAAACTGAAACCTATACCTACAAACAACTGCATGACGAAGTGAATCGCGTTGCCGCGATGATGCAGTCGCTCGGCCTCAAGCGTGGCGACCGGGTGATCATCTACATGCCCAACATGCCGGAGGCGGTGTTCGCGATCCTCGCCTGCGCGCGCCTGGGGGCGGTGCATTCGGTGGTCTTCGGCGGTTTTGCGGCGGCGAGCCTTGCTGCGCGAATCGACGACGCGCGGCCGACGCTGATGATCACCGCCGACGGCGGCAGCCGCGCGGGCAAGGTGATTCCCTACAAGCCGCTGGTGGACGAGTCGATCCGGCTGTCGAAGTTTCCTCCGTCGAAAGTTCTGATCTTCAACCGCGGTCTGGATCCCGGCATGCCGCTGGTTCAGGGCAGGGACGTTGACTGGAAAAAACTGTACGAGGAAATGAAAAGCCAGACAGTCGACTGCGTCTGGCTGGAATCCTCCGAACCGTCATACATCCTGTACACCTCCGGCACCACCGGGAAACCGAAAGGCGTGCAGCGCGACGTCGGCGGCCACGCGGTGGCGATGGCGGCGTCGATGGAGTACATCTATTGCGGGGCCGCGGGCGAGACCATCTTCACGACCTCGGATATCGGCTGGGCGGTGGGCCACTCCTACATCATCTACGCGCCGCTGATCGCCGGCCTGACGTCGATCCTCTACGAGGGCGTGCCGATCCGCCCTGACGCGGGGGTGTGGTGGAAAATCGTGCAGGACTGGAAGGTCAACGTGATGTTTTCTGCGCCGACTGCGATCCGCGTGCTCAAGAAGCACGATCCGGCGCTGCTAAAGAAGTACGACCTGTCGTCGCTCAAGCACCTGTTTCTCGCCGGCGAGCCGCTCGATGAGCCGACGCACGCGTGGATATCCGAAGGCCTGGGCAAGCCGGTGATCGACCACTACTGGCAGACCGAGACCGGCTGGCCAGTGCTGACCGCGATGCACGGCGTGGAGAAGACGCCGATCAAGTACGGCAGCCCGTCGTTCCCCGCCTACGGCTATGACCTGAAGCTGCTGCGCGAATCGGACGCGAGCGAGGCGGGCGCCGACGAGAAGGCCGTGGTGGCGATCGAGCCGCCGCTGCCGCCCGGCTGCATGACGACCATCTGGGGCGACGACGAGCGTTTCGTGAAGACCTATTTCTCGACCTTTTCGAAGAAGCTCGTCTACTCGACCTTCGACTGGGGCATCCGCGACAAGGACGGCTACTACTTCATCCTCGGGCGCACCGACGACGTCATCAACGTCGCCGGTCATCGCCTCGGCACGCGCGAGATCGAGGAAGCAGTGAACATGCACCCGAATATCGCCGAATGTGCCGTAGTCGGCGTCGTGGACCAGCTCAAGGGCCAAATGCCTCTTGCGTTTGCGGTATTGAAGGATCCGGCAAAAAAAACCACTTCCCAGGAAGTCATGGAAACCGTCGACAAACAGCTGGGCGCGATCGGACGGCCGAAGGCGGTGCATTTCGTGACGCTGCTGCCGAAGACGCGTTCCGGCAAGACCCTGCGCCGCTCCATCGCGGCGCTGGCCGAAGGACGCGACCCGGGAGACCTCACCACCATCGAGGATCCGGGCGCGTTGCAGCAGATAAAGGACTGCCTGGGAGTCAAATGAAGACGCGGCCCGTACTGACGCAGGAAGACTGTCTGAAGATTTCCGCGGCGGCCGAGGCCGAGGCGAGGATGAATAGCTGGCACGTGGCCATCGCCATTCTTGATGACGGCGGCCACCTGCTGCATTTCATCCGGATGGACGGCGCGACGCCGGCCAATGCTGTGATTGCAGTGGAAAAGGCGCGTACCGCCGCGATGTCGCGCCGCTCGAGCGGCAAATGGGAAGAGATGGTGATGGGCGGCCGCCCGGCGATGGTCAAGATGCCCGGCATCCTGCCGGTGCAGGGCGGCATGCCGGTGGTCGTGGACGGAACCTGTGTCGGTGGCGTCGGCGTTTCGGGCGTGCAGTCCCAGCAGGACGAGCAGATCGCCAACGCGGGAATCGCGGCGCTGCTGAAATGAAAACGGGGCCTTGCGGCCCCGTCCGGACTTCAGGTGTTCCAGGGGGTTACAGCGCGGCCTTCGCGCACTGCTCGTCCTGATCGCCGGTCACGCCGCTCACGCCGACCGCGCCCGTTACCTTGCCGTCCACCATGATGGGCACGCCGCCGGGCGAAGCGAATACGCCGGGGAGTGTTGCAGTGGCCGGGGCCTTGTTGATCACTTCCATGAATACCCGCGTCGGCCGCCGGTAGGTGGCAGCGGCGCGTGCCTTGCCGATCGCGATGTCGTTGCTCGCGTACTGGGTGTTTTCCATGCGCTCGAAATAGACCAGGAAACCGTGCGTGTCGACGACGGCGACGGCGATGTTCCAGCTGTTCTTCTGGCACTCGGCGATCACGCCGGCAGCGATTTTCTTGGCAGTGGCGGTATTGACCGACGGGCCATACTCGGGCCGGCGGTCCTGGGCCGGTACGGTGGCCGCGAAGGCGGCGAGCGCGACTCCCAGGCTGACTGCGAGCTTGCGGTGCGACATGGTTCCCTCTCCTGTGGTTGGTAAGACAGGCAGCTAACAGCGCGGCCCGATGAAAATTCCCAGATTATGGCAAAACAACGATGCACTCGGTGTGCAGCCGATCGATGTCTTCGGGCGCATAGCCCAGTCCGACAAGCAGCGCGCGCGCGCCTTCGCCGATCGCGGGCGGGTCGCTGCGCTTGGGCAGGCGCCTGCCGTCCAGGGCGATCGGCAGCGTGGGCGCGTGGAAGCGCTTGCCGTCCGGCAGGCGCGTCTCAAGCAGGCCGCCGGAGGCTTTCAGATGCGGGTCGTCGAGCAGATCCCAGGGTTTCGCGATCGGCGCGTAGGGCAGGCCGATCGCCTCCAGCTTTGCCGCCAGCTGCGCTTTCGAGTGGCGCTTGAGGATCGCGGCCAGGCGCGGGATCAGCCACTCGCGCTCGCGCACCCGGTCGGCGTTCCTGCGCAGCCGCGGGTCGGCGGCAAGGTCGGGCACCTCGAACTCCCGGCAAAAGATCTCCCATTGGGTATCGGTCACCACGCCGACGAAAAGGCGCGCATCTCCCTCTCCCACATCCGCGGTCTCGAAAATGTCGTACACGCTCCAGGCGGGGCGCTTCACCGACATCGGTGGCGGCGCTTCGCCGGTCAGTTCGAACTGGGCCATGTGCTGCGCCACCAGGAACGCCGTGCTCTCGAACAGCGCGCTGGTCACGCGCTTGCCGTGCCCGGTGGATTCGCGCTCGCGCAGAGCGGCGAGTACGCCGACCGCCGCGAAGGTGCCGCCCATGATGTCGACGACCGACGAGCCCGCGCGCAGCGGGCGCTCCGGCAGGCCGGTCATGTAGGCGAGGCCGCCCATCATTTGCACCACCTCGTCCAGCGCCGGCCGGTGGTCATAGGGGCCGTCGAGGAAACCCTTCAGCGAGCAATAGACGAGTCTCGGGTGCTTCTTCGACAAGGCCTCGTAGCCGAGTCCCAGCTTGTCCAGCGCGCCGGGCCTGAAGTTCTCCGTGACGACGTCGGCGGTCGCGATCAGTTTCAGGACGATCTCGAAACCTTTTTTGCTCTTGAGATCGACCGCCAGGCTTATCTTGTTGCGGTTGAACACCGGGAAGAATCCGGCGCCGGCGGCTTGCAGGCGCCGCGTGTTGTCGCCCTCGAGAGGCTCCACCTTAATGACCTCGGCGCCCAGGTCCGCGAGCACGAGCCCGCAGGCCGGGCCCATGACCATGTGCGCAAACTCGACAACCCGTACTCCCTCAAGCGGCAGCACGAAACCCCTTGGGAACGCCGGCGAGGGCCATGTGCCCGTACACGGGTTCCTCGGGCAGCGCAGCGACCATCAGCTTGCGCGCCTCCATCAGCCGGTCCAGGTCGATGCCGGTGGACAGACCCATGCTTTCGAACATGAAGACGAGGTCCTCGGTGATGACGTTGCCGCTCGCGCCGGGCGCGAACGGACAGCCGCCCAAACCGCCCATCGAACTGTCGAAGTGGCGCACGCCTTCCTCGTAGGCGGCCAGCGCGTTCGCGAGGCCGAGGCCGCGCGTGTTGTGCAAATGCGCGGCTTCGAGTTTGTTGCCGATCTCGTTTTTTACTTTCTTGAAAATCCTCCTGATCTGCGCCGGATTTGCATAACCCACCGTGTCGGCGAGCGCGACACAGTCGCAGAATTCCGCCAGGCCCGCAGCAACGCGAACCACGTCGTCGTCGGGCACTTCGCCCTGCATCGTGCAGCCGAACGCGGTGGACACTGCGCCCTCGATTTCAACGCCCGGATGCGGATGCTGTGCGCACTTGCGCACTTCCTCGAGCATCTGTTCCGGCGTCATGCGCACGTTGGCCAGGCTGTGCGTGCGCGAGGCGGAGACCGGGAAGGTGACCTTGTGCGCGCCGGCTTCCAGCGCGCGCTGGAAGCCCTTCAGGTTGGGTGCGAGGGCGACGACTTTGACGCCCGGCAGAGTTCTGGCGAAGGCGACGATGTCGCCGGTGTCGGCCATCGCGGGTATCAGCTTTGGCGGAACGAACGAACCGACCTCAATTTCCTCGACGCCCGCGTCTGCGATCGCCTTGATCCAGCCTTTCTTTGCGTCGGTGGACATGCGCTGGTGCGCGTTCTGCAGCCCATCGCGCGGTCCGACTTCACAGATATGGATTTGTCGCATGGAGGCCTCCGAAAGCTATTTTAATCCTCTCTACTGCCCGTAACGTTCCGGGTGTTTCGCCATTGCGGCGGTAATGTGCGAGTGAATGGCCGCCAGATCGCTGTCGTAGTCGGCGGTCGCCGGAAAGGCGGGCCCCAGCCGGACGATCTTGCGGCCGTAGTCAAACGTGGCCAGCACGATCGGGACAGTCGCCGCGCGCGCAATGCGGTGAAAGCCAGTCTTCCACCGGTCCACTCTCGATCGCGTGCCTTCAGGGGTGATCACCAGCACGAGCTGCGCGCGCGCGTCGAAGATGCGCACGGTCTGGTCCACGAAGTCCGCGGCCGCGGCGCGGTTGATCGGGATGCCGCCGACGGCGCGCAGGAACGCGCCCAGCGGCCACCAGAACAGCGAGTGCTTGGCGATGAACCGGCAGCCGAGCCGCAACGCGAACTTGGCCATCAGGCCGACCGGAAAATCCCAGTTGGAGGTGTGGGGCGCGACGATCAGCACCATTTTCGGGACATCCGGAAACGATCCCTCGAATCGCCAACCGGCGAACTCGAGCGCCTTGCGGCCGAACGCAGCAACCACCCGCCCATGGGTGCGAGGAATCGCGGGGCCCAGGGCTGGCACATCGATCACGCCATCCTCCTTTCGATGCGCGCGATCGCCAGCCCGCACAGCGCCGCGCCGGCGGCGAACGCGAGCATGCCTTCCAGGGTCGCAGCCCATCCGCCGAAGCGGGACGCGAGCCAGGCGAGCACGATCGGCCCGACCGACTGGCCGATTTGCGCTGCCTGCATCACCATGCCGTTGGTCGTTCCCATGTGCCCCGGCGAGCGTGCGTGCACCGCGATGCCGGACAAGGCGCATGCCGGGATCACGCCGGCGCAGCAGGAGAACACGAGCACCAGCGCGTAGCGTGCACCATCGGAGAGTCCATCGCCGAGCATGCCGACGGCGCAGGCGGCCGAGATGGCGCTGGCAACGACCACCATCGCGCCGCGCCGCACGCCGTGCGACAGTAGCCAGCCGCCGGCGAGGTTGCCGGGTACGTTGGCGAGTACCATGATCGCGCCGAGGAACGCCGCGGAGGAGGCTGTCCCGCCGCGTTCATCGACGACGAAGGTCGGCAGCCAGATCATGACCGAAGTCCATTGCGCGACGTAGAACATGAACAAAGCCGCCAGTGCCCAGGCGCCGGGCTGCGCGAGCGACTCGACGGCGAGGCGGATGGAACCCACGCCCGACGGGCGCGTTGCCGGCACGCTGCGCCACACGAGCGCCGCACTTGCAAGTGCGCACAGCGACAGCGCCACCCAGTAGCCGCGCCAGCCGACCTGCGCCATCGCGAACGGAGCCGCGAGCATCGCCAGTGCGGCGCCGCTGGGCATGTAAGCCGTCCACAGGCCCATCGCGCGGTTGCGGTCGCGCAAGCTCGCCACCGATGCGTTGATGAGTGCAGCGGCCGTCACGGTGAACAGGATGAACCCCGTACCTTCGAGAAACCGCGAGACGAGGAGCATTGGATACCCCTGCGCCGAGGCCCCGAGAAAACCGCCGCCGGCCATGAGCGCAAGACCGAACAGGCCGAGGCGCTTGTGTCCGAAGCGATCGCAGAGCAGCCCCATCAGCATGCCGACCAGCGCGCCGAGCAGGTTGAACATGGTGGCGATGAAGCCCGACTCGACCAGCGTCAGGCCCAGCGCCGCGCGCATTTCAGGCAGCGCGGGCGGCACCTTGCCGAGGAAGGCGCCGCAGGCGACACCGCCGGCGTACATCGCCCAGACGGCGCCCCAGTTCGTTTTTTTCAAGCTGCCGTGACGGGCAGCTTCAACTCGATGATTTTCTTCGACCACTCGGCAGGTCCGGTGTTGTGCACGGAAGTGCCATTGGCATCCACCGCAACCGTGACCGGCATGTCCTTCACTTCGAATTCGTGGATCGCTTCCATGCCGAGGTCTTCGAAGGCGAGCACGCGCGCCTTCTTGATCGCTTTCGCGACCAGATAGGCCGCGCCGCCGACCGCCATCAGGTAGGCGGCCTTGTGCTTTTTGATCGCGTCCAGCGCCGCCGGGCCGCGCTCGGCCTTGCCAACCATGCCGATCAGGCCGGTTTGCGCGAGCATCATCTCGGTAAATTTGTCCATGCGCGTCGAGGTGGTCGGGCCCGCTGGGCCGATGACTTCGTCGCGCACCGCGTCGACGGGACCCACGTAGTAGATGACCCGGTTGGTGAAATCCACCGGCAATGGTTTTTTTTGTTCTAAAAATTCTTGAATTCTCTTGTGGGCTGCATCACGACCGGTCAAAAGCTTTCCTGAAAGGAGAAGCCGTTGTCCGGGTTTCCAGCTTCCTACAGTTTTCTTGTCCAAAGAATCCAGATTGACCCGAGTGGAACTCGCGTCGGCGACCCAGGTGACCTTCGGCCAGTCAGAGAGCGACGGCGCTTCAAATTCAGCAGGGCCCGAACCGTCCAGCACGAAATGCGCGTGTCGCGTCGCGGCGCAATTGGGGATCATCGCCACCGGCCGGTTGGCTGCGTGCGCAGGATAGGTGAGGATCTTCACGTCCAGCACGGTGGACAGTCCGCCCAATCCCTGCGCGCCGATGCCGAGCGCGTTGACGCGGTCGTAAATCTCGACGCGCAATTCCTCGACCTTGCTTTTCGGCCCGCGCGCCTTCAGCTCGGCCATGTCGATCGATTCCATCAGCGATTCCTTGGCCATCAGCATCGCCTTCTCGGCCGTGCCGCCGACGCCGATGCCGAGCATGCCGGGCGGGCACCAGCCTGCGCCCATGCTGGGAACAGTTTTCACCACCCAGTCGGCGATGGAATCTGAAGGATTAAGCATCACGAACTTGGATTTCGCTTCCGAGCCGCCGCCTTTGGCGGCCACGCCGACCTCCAGCTTGTCGCCGGGCACCATCTGCACGTTGATCACGGCCGGGGTGTTGTCGCGGGTGTTCTTGCGGCCGAAATCGGATTCGTCCAGCACCGAGGCGCGCAGCGGATTGTCTGGATTGAGATACCCTCGCCGGACTCCTTCATTCACTACTTCTTCCAATGAAGAATCAAAATCAAACCGCACCCCCATTCCCACCTTGAGGAACACGTTGACAATGCCGGTGTCCTGGCAGATCGGCCGGCGGCCTTCGGCGCTCATGCGCGAATTGGTGAGGATCTGGGCGATGGCATCTTTCGCGGCGGGCGACTGCTCGCGCTCGTAGGCGCGCCCGAGCGCCTGGATGTAATCGCGCGGGTGGTAATAGGAAATGAACTGCAGGGCATCGGCGATGCTCTGGACGAGGTGCTCGCTGCGGATGGTCGTCATCAGTGGGCTCCGTCCTTCGCTGGAATATTGGGCATGATGCGATCGGTCCACGCGATCGCCAGGGCGGAAAACAGGAACGTCATGTGGATACCGACCTGGGCGATGATGGTTTTTTCGTCATACGCCGCCGCGTTGATGAAAGTCTTGAGCAGGTGAATCGAGGAAATGCCGATGATCGCGGTCGCGAGCTTCACCTTGAGCACCGAGGCATTGACGTGCGACAGCCATTCGGGCTGGTCGGGGTGGCCTTCGAGATTCATGCGCGACACGAAAGTCTCGTAGCCGCCGACGATGACCATGATCAGCAGGTTCGAGATCATGACGACGTCGATCAGGCCCAGCACCACCAGCATGAGCACGGTTTCGTTCGGCTTGGCGGGGCGCTGGCCGCCCTCGACCGTCACCGAATCGAGGATGTGCGTCAGCGCCTGCGGCTCGCCGAAGGTAGCGAGCACGAGGTAGTACAGCTCCTGCCAGAACAGCCAGACGTAGATCCCCTGGGCGACGATGAGGCCGAGGTAGAGCGGCAGCTGCAGCCAGCGGCTGGCGAAAATCAGGGACGGGAGCGGCCGCAGGGCGCGCGCCTCGGTGGGCGGTTTCATTGAGGGCATTGCCTTTACAGGGTCCGGATTTGGTGATTGTATTCGCGTCAGCGGCGTGTAAGCACGCCGGAGGGAAAATAGCACCGTCAGGAGGAGCTCATGTCGTCCCAGATCGAATCGGTATTGTCCGAGACGCGCGTTTTTCCGCCGTCGCCGGCATTCATCCGGCAGGCAAATATTTCCGGCATGGACGCCTACCGCAAGCTGTGCGCGGAGGCGGAACAGGACTTCGAGGGCTACTGGGCGCGGCTTGCCAGGGAGCATGTGCTTTGGCACAAGCCGTTCACCAAGACCCTGGACGAATCCAAGGCGCCGTTCTTCCGCTGGTTTTACGACGGCGAGACCAACGCTTCGTACAACTGCCTCGACCGGCACCTGAAGACGCAGCCCGACAAGACGGCGATCATTTTCGAGGCCGACGACGGCAAGGTCACGAAGATCAGCTACCAGGCCTTGTACAAGGAAGTCTGCAGGTTCTCCAACGGACTAAAGGCAAGGGGAATCAAGACAGGCGACCGGGTCCTCATCTACATGCCGATGTCGATCCAGGCGGTGGTCGCGATGCAGGCCTGCGCGCGCATTGGCGCAACCCATTCGGTCGTATTCGGCGGCTTCTCTGCGAAGAGCGTGCACGAGCGCATCATCGACGCGGGGGCGATCGCCGTGCTGACCGCCGACGGCCAGTTCCGCGGCGGCAAGGAGATTCCGCTCAAGCCGGTGGTGGACGAGGCTTTCGCACTTGGCGGCTGCGAGGCGGTGAAAACCGTCGTCGTCTACAAGCGCTCGGGCAGCGCGGTGCCGATGGCGGCCGGCCGCGACATCTGGTG